>Ga0116231_10003849_pt1 | contig 30786 bp, 34 predicted proteins | sample S1TSphgellanicum_2_FD_89695 | JGI IMG/M metagenome (GOLD analysis project Ga0116231, IMG submission 89695) | Host-associated microbial communities from peat moss isolated from Minnesota, USA - S1T2_Fd - Sphagnum magellanicum MG | ecosystem: Host-associated > Plants > Peat moss > Unclassified... | reverse complement strand
GTTGTTGTGCTGTTTTTGTTTTTTTGGGTGTTGGGTGTGTAATGCAGGAGGAGCTTGACAGTGTGGTCGGTGAAGGGTTTCTACCACCCTTAGCAGCAGCCGTACATAGCCAACCTTCTCTGAAACAATGTGACCAAGAGATTCAGAAACCCTTATATCTTTTAGAATGAATGCCGAAGATCATTCAAAGCTCTTGACAAACCTGTCTGTCTGTCTGTCCTTTTTCTGCCATGTGGGGTTCTTTTTCTGGGTGAAGGAAATAGGGGGGGTGGTGGCAGTTCCCTTGTGATTTTGACCTAAGTTTTTTCTGCGTCTGTTCAAGAGATAGCCACACACAAGCCTGGCTGGATTCCTTCCTTGTGGCAATCTCTGGATTTTTTTTTTGTAGAACTCTCGTCCCCCAACCCCCCCCCCCATCTTGCTTTTGTTGGGGGTTTAAAGATGCCCTGGTGGGGTAGGACAAAACAGGATAGTAAGAAGAAGTCCATTGCAGAGGGTGGTGTCTTCGATGCTGGGCAACGTCCTAGGTACCCTAGGCAACCTAAACGGATTGCAGAAGATGATGGGAGTAGTCGAGCATCACGGAAAAGCCTAGATGTGGCGTCGGAACCCGGATCTGCCTCTGGAGTTGGCTCAAGATCACCATCACCTTCATCTCCAAGCAATGAGTGTTGCCCTGGTCCTGGGCAACCCCTGCCATTGCCATGTGCACCACCAAGAAAAAAGGGGATGGAATACGTCCAGTCAGGAACTCAGTCAGTGTCAACCCGGCTTCAGGTGACTGCATTGCGTCATGCCCCATCCATGCCCTTGCCATCTCCCACACAAGTGCAACCACGACCTGTAGTAGAGAGCTCTGGTGAAGTTGACTCTGGCTCTGTTTCAAGTGCCAGTTCATTGGGTAGCATCGATGCAGTTGATCAGTGGCAGCCAGGTCGTGTTTCAAATTTGCGGCCACTGCAGGATGACCCACCTGAGCAGCCCCATCCTTCTACCTCTCAGTAATGCTTCTGCCATAGTACTTTGGTCCTGCAGTCTTCATGAAATGCTTGCTCTGTTGGATAATATGACAATCTAATGTGAGTTTTGTATGCATCGTGCTGTGGTATAATCAGAATGGGACAAGAATTGACTACACTCAAGCACCAACAACCCTTGCGACAGGAATCATCCCGCTCTACTAGTCCACTGCTTGGTAGCCATCAGCCTGCTGTGTCTCCTAACAGAAGACAAGTACGGGGCTCATTGCGACATGGTGAAGGTTCCAGACCACAGTACTTGAATATTCCACAACCTGATAGCTCAATATCTAGTCCTGCTCCAAGCCCCCGCAGCTTCTTGGCAGCTCAACGAAATGTAGAGCCTGTGGTTGCAGGCTCTGGTCAAAGCTCTAGTCCTCGTTCAGCTGCCACCTCAGCCTACAATTCATCACAAGGTGATCCAGCACTGGTATCCCAACAGGCGGAGGAGCCATCTCCAGCTCCTAGTCCACGTCTCCGAAGCCCTGGGCCCAGCTGTGGTACCAGTGCCACAGTCTCACCCCTGCATCCCCGGGCTGGACGCCTAGGCTCCTTGGGGCCTGAGCAGCCAACCACCTGGCATGAGGAGCCTCGGGGTCAGTATCCTCCACAGCCGTTACCCCTGCCTCCCCCGCCTACCAATGGCAATACTCTGTATCCTCCCGTACCCATGTCATCAGCACCTTCTCCTTCAGCAGTCACCCCTCGTGGAACATCCAGAGCTCACGATCCCTCAGGTCCTGGAGCCACAACAAGGTGGCAAAAAGGAAAGCTTCTTGGTAGTGGAACATTTGGCAATGTGTATGTGGGTTTCAACAAGTGAGTGGATCCTGCACCTTTTGCTATCTGTTACTATGACTGTCAATTCTTAACATGACCTTTGTTCTTGTTCAACTTTCTCAAAATGTCTCAAGGGAACCCCACCCTGTTTTGTGCTGTACAAAAAGTGCAGAATCATAAGCAAATCCATTACCCCTTGATACCTTTCTGTGCATTTGAACTGTTCCTGATGTATTGACTTGCAGTGTACCTATCTGCTTCATGAACTGTACTACTTTTATGGTGAATATTGGAACTTAGTTGCTTGATGTCATTTGATCCTTCATGCACTGTCAATTGAACATATTTCAATCTCTGGTGATGTTGCAGTGACAGTGGTGGATTTTGTGCGATGAAAGAGGTTCTTTTGGTGTCTGATGACAGCAAATCAAATGAAAGTGTGAAGCAGTTAAGCCAGGTTTGTTTCCTTGCTCTTGCTCTTACAATGCTGTTTTTGATGGGTCCTGAAACTGGTATGTAATCTATGCTGTCATGACTTGATTTTACAAAAGGTTCATTGCTATAGTGCTCAAAGTTTTGATTTGAGAAAGGTTTGCATGCAGTCTTGAGTGGTAACCAAATTGCCTTATCAAGCTTGCCTGCAAAAATGAGTGAAGATATAAAGGGTCTAGGAATGGGTGGCCATTGTTTAACAGGAAATTGCTTTGCTGAGCAAGTTGAGGCATGAAAACATTGTACAATACATTGGCACTGAGACGGTATGTTAGCTTCTGCTCTCTCCCACTTGCTGCTTCTTAGTAATGCATGCTGTGCTTGAGTCTATCTGCACCCCAGCTTTGTGATGTAAGAAGTAAAGTGCTGTCCATATGGTCTTGTCATGTTTCTGTTGTTTTGGAGGTTGGCAGTTGGAGGACAGGTTGTATATATATTTAGAGTATGTCTCTGGAGGTTCAATCCATAAACTACTTCAAGAGTATGGTGCGTTCAAAGAGCCAGTAACTCGCAACTACACTCGCCAAATTCTATCAGGCCTAGCCTACTTGCACAATCAGAATACTGTCCACAGGTTCCTTCCCCACAAGCCCTTCTTTGACCATAGTAGATGATTTGATCTCCTGTTCTCAATTTGATTTGGTTAGGGAATGCCATGCTGGAATGTGTGTTAGATGTCTGAGCAAAAGGGTTGAGTGTCATGCTAAGGCACATATGTGCCAATTTTCCAGGGATATAAAAGGGGCCAATATTCTTGTGGACACCCACGGGATTGTCAAGCTCGCTGATTTTGGCATGGCGAAGCATGTATGTATGATCTAACTGCTGCAGTTGTCGTTCACTTTTTTCATGTGTAATATTAGTGTTGGACATAGAGAAGAGTCTGATGAGGTGAGAGCTGATCATGGCATGACAGATTACTGCACAGTCTTTTTTACAATCATTCAAAGGAAGCCCCTACTGGATGGCGCCAGAGGTATGTTTGCAAAATACCACTGTTGTAGAGACTAATTTTGAGTATTGGGGTTTGGAACCAGTGTAGCCAGTGAAGTTTTGATAGCTTGCTTGCCACAAAATGTGAGCCTTCTTCATGACTGGAATCAATGTTCTTGACATGCAAGTTGTTGTTCCCCTTATCAATTTGTGACCGACTCCAGTTCTTCCTGCATGTGCTGAGGTTCATTGTCTCCATTGATGGAACCTTTCATTGCTATGAAATTTGGAACATGTCTTGGGGATGAGCAGGTGATCAAACAATCCGGTGGGTATGATTTGGCAGTTGATATATGGAGTTTAGGTTGCACTGTGCTTGAGATGGTGACTACAAAACCTCCATGGCACCAGTATGAAGGGGTAAGAAAGAACAGAGTCTATGTTGTTGGACTCTATGCTGACACTATCAACAGGCATATATGGGGCCAGCCTTCAGCCAAGGATCATATGTCTTTCGGCCTGTTCTTCTCCAAGAAAATCTTATCTGCCCCTTGTTAGCATAAGGAAACTTGATATAAGAGTTGGCAACATGTTCATACATAGTGCAAATCCAATGCTTGCACATGGGGAGGCTGAAGTGGGAAAATGTGGGGCAGGTTGCAGCCATGTTCAAAATTTGGAACAGTAAAGAACTGCCTGTCATACCTGATGTGCTGTCAAAAGAAGGGAAGGATTTTGTACGACTGTGTCTGCAGCGAAATCCTGCACATCGCCCTTCTGCTGCCCAGTTGTTAGAACATCCCTTTGTGGAAGATGCACCTAGGGTGTCTGGACCTGATGTTCATGGCTCTAGTTCAGATCTGCTCTCCTCTGCTGCCACCAGGATCCAATCTCTGGTATGCAATTTTGTGACTTGCTTGAAAATGTTGTTCCAAGGATGTTTTGTGTATCAATTGCTTGTGTGATCTGGATCTTCCAGCGAAATTCTTACAGCTGTTAATGTGCTGTGATTGGTTGTAGAATGTGACTCCAAATCTTGGGCACAGACTAAGCTCATCCCATGATGTTGAAGGTCCTGCCTCACATGTGCGAGGGAGGGTTCAGCAGTCACCCACAAGGTTTGATCTGCCCTGTACCATTTAATCTAATCTCAATTGGGATACCAATTAAAATGTGTTAAGAGCAATGTGTTTCATTGCAGGTCCAGGGAACCCTTGTCACATGGGCATGGTGCATCAGTGGCTTCACCTTCTGCCAGTCCACGGATTCAGTCAAGGACAGTGCACCAACTGTACAGTGGGGTATCAACACCAATGATGAGCTCAGGGTCTTCAACTCCTCGAGGTGGAGCCAATGGCAGCTCCCCTCCACTGCTAAATGCAGTGTATGGTGCTTTGTCCACATTCCCCAATGGTGGTGGCTATGGAAATGATTCTTGGACACAAAGTGGAAGGTTTACAAGTTCCTCAAACACACATGGAGGAGGTAGATTTCAGTGGAGTATAACACCACAGCGCACACCAGAAGGTAGTCCCAGACGACAGGATTGGCACCCTGTAGATGATATCCCATTGGATCTCACTGTAGGAAGAAACAATGAGCGGATGGTAGGCAAGTACAATGCAAAAGAAATGGAACTCTGAATAAAGGACATATCTCAGCAACAACTCTTGCAGCAGAGGCCAGTGGGTGACTGAAGTCAGCAAAAAGTCTCTGATGGTTTGTCACACCAGCAGCCTCGACTTTGATCATTGATGGTATCTTCATGATAGAAGCAGACAGACAGAAGACAGAGGTGGCATAATGGAGTGGTAGAAAATCAATTCTGTGAAAATTTGCATATGTAATCAATCTGCAACATGTGTACTGACATTAGTATAGCATCAGTTTAGCGTCAGCTGAATCTGTAGCCATCTCTTTTGACATTGTCTTCCACCTATCCTCCAATTTTAATCAACTGTTCATTGCAATGAGTGCCCCATTTTCAACAGATTGTGTTAAGTTTGTGTGTGGTTCATCTCTTATTTGTTACCATTACCATTTCCAGTTTATGGGTTTGTGATCAACGCCATCCTGAAGTGCAATCTATTCTTTTTGTCCACTACTATTTATTATGTCACATCAGTCTAGTACTCTTTTCTTCAATATTCATGATATGGGTGAGTCCTGAGCCTGGTCTGTTTTTTTCCAGATCCTTTAAATTTTCTGAGAAATTTAATCAGGCTGCCCAGGAGGATTTGATTCAGGTTGACCATGAATTCCAGGAGCAACTGATACTCTCTCTTCGCTGCTGTGTGATCTGCACCTAATAGGTGACGAGCGAGATTAGCTAACCCACATAACCTTGAAGCGAGTCTGAGGCTACCCCTGAATTTGACGCTGCAAAGCTGGAGTACTGATGTGTTGAAGAAATATTGCACAATTATGTGTACCTTCCTCTCACTGATCAGAGCTTATTGCAGGTTTGGAGGTCATGTGATTACACAGGTGGGGCCAACAAGTACTTGCTGTAGTTTGACAATTTCATAAATGCTCATGTTGTGTCAGGCCACTCTTGTGACTTTGTTGCTCTTGATCATTGTTATCACCTTTTTTGCTTCTACCTCAATATTGCTGGCTCTGTTGTGAAGACTGTCCCTTTGTTGGTCAGTTTGGTGGTGTTGGGCATCTGTGCCTTTGGGACCAATTCCAGGCTTGGAGTTGGGTTTGCTGTGGCTGCTATACATGGCAGTACTCCAACCCCAGCCCCCTGACATAAGGTATTCAACAAGCCCTTCTTGACCTGTGCGTTTGACAAGAGCTCTTTGCATTGCTACTATGCACCAGTATTTTTGTTGCTACTCTGGTGTCTTGGGGGATCATATTGTTGAATTGGTGCTCACTGAATTTCTCACACCTAATAGTTGGAAACAAAGTCACTGGACAAGCTAATGATAGCTGTTTGCAAATTTCTATTGTGACTTCCCAATTCTTTATACACTAGTCGAGGAATCAAAGACTGGAGGCCATAATTATTTGTGCTCTTCTAGGCTTTTTGTTAGTTCAGAGATTCTACATCATTGCACAACACGTATGTTATACACCATGTTTGAGAGCTTGCAATTTGTTTGGCATCTCTAGAGCTTTGCATCATGTCATGTCTTGCTTCTGGATTGCCTGCTACAATTTCTTTGCAAATGTTAAGATCGTGTTTTCTTGTCAATGTAAAGACCTACTCCAATGTTTTTAATGTAATTGGGAGGGCTTTTTTCCTCCACTGTTTGGGGGGCATTTTGGAAGACAAAACACCTGCAGGAAAGCTTATTCCTATAGTCCCTAACCCATTATGGACTAAGTAACTGGAAAGAGGTCACTAAGTTACCAAGAATAGTCAAGGAGTGAGAATGCCAAAACTAGTTTCAATAACCAGTGGCCTGAAGCCGAGCCAAAGTCTTCTACATCCATAACCTTCTCTCATGATGGATGTAGATCACTTTTCATCCATACACTTAATGGATATTGATCACTTTTGGTCAACATACAAAATGAAATACATGCAACTTAATGTGTGATACAACACAAGAGTGGATGTTCATCCAGTGTTGGGCAGTTCTCACATTTTTGTGAGAACTAGCAGTTCCAGTTTTCTTAGAGAGTTATAAGAACCAGCCCAATTGCTTTTTTTAAAAGTTTTATGAGAATTGTCCAAGGTATCAAAAAAAATTATTTAAAGAATTTCAGATAGTTCTTAAGTTATTGATTCTCACAAACTGATTATTGAATTTCTTTTACTCAAACAACGAGGTGTTTAATGAGCACTCAAGATATTCTCGAATTTAGCATCATAGTTTGAACTGAGAGGATGGGTTTCAATGCGGACATCCCCAATGATGATACCCACTTGATTCTTTGTGAGAGAATCGATGGATACCCAACTAGATTCTAAAGCACTGTTTCATACCCACCCAACACTGAAGAAACATGTCAATGAATCAGCCCTTAAAGCAGGTGATGGGTTTGTATAGAGAACATGGAGAACTTCCTTAATGTCTTGGGAGGATACCTTATGTCTGTGAATATCCATCCTCTTTCTAGGAGGGACATAGTGCCACTACTTAAGAGTGGTATCTTAGGTGTAAGATCCATTCCTCTTAAGTGATAAGTGTTAGAACTTAGAATCTGCCCCGTCCTATCCTTGTGATTTTCAGATGCTTCATTTACTTTTGCCTCAATCGGTTAAGTTGACAAGCCAGGAAACTCCAAGAATTCTGGGTTGGACTGCCCATAGCCTTGTCCCATGCCCTGTATTTTGGGACTTCCCCAACTCCGGGGCTTTACACTACACTTACCCAACTTGCTATGGGGCCTAAGAAAACATTAATAGATGGAGGTCAAAGGATGTGGTGGCTGAAGCTTTCTCACTAAAACGAAGAAAGCATACCCACTTAAGAGTCTTTAGTGAATTTTTGAATTTGGTCATCAGGCAACTGTCTCAAAACTCGGAGTCAAAAGTGGGTTTAGGGTTTAGGTTTAGGGCACTAATTGACTTCATGAATTTATCTGACCAGTGGCTAGGTAACTGTCCTTCCTCTCCAGTTATATTCTCAGTGCATGTTGAAGCTTTGGCACATATAATGAACTTGTGGGGTGGGCACTGGGCATTGTGTTCTGCAAAATGATCGTTTGTGCAAAGGGTGCCTCTCACTTGGTCGAGGGATCAAGAGTGCAATGCCTTCAAACCCATTTTAGTCACATTCTTGTTTGTCATGCTCTTTTTTTGGTAATCATTTATTTTAGTAAGAAACAACATTTTTTAAAGTCACGATCACACTCATTAGTAGCACAAAATATATGCAAAGCTTTTTTTTATAATGTGACTACAATGGGGAAAATTTGAGCAAACATTAGAGTTTTGTAAATTGTAGTTTCCTTTGGCAATGTCGGTGTTATTTTGTGTTCAAGTTGTGCAAATTAACAACAATGAATCTAGTTGAAGAGAATAGAAAAAAACAATTTTCTAATGCAGACAAGCAAAAGATATGCAAACTTGTCAAAAAAGTAAAAAAATTTAATTAAAAATATCTAGTTCACAAAATATGCAAGCTAATAGTTAAATAGCTCAAACTCAATGTAAATTGTCACATTTAAAATAGGTAGAAATTACAATAGTCTAATAATACATAGTAGAGCTTAAAATAACCCAAAGAAAAAAATTAAAGAATTGACACCTTTATTCTAACATAAAAGAGATGTTCTATAAGATTATTTTTTTATCAAGAGTCACAATCATGTAAGGGTTTATATGAAATGTGGCTATACAAGTTTAAATCACAATTTGTTAGTGTCACAAAAAAAAAGTGGTCACCAAGGGCGTGATTATAAAGGGGGTCTATTGTATTGCCAAAGAAAGGATATAGTAAAACAAGTGCACAAAATGTGCATAGCAAGATCAGTGAGCAAAACGTGAGCAAAATGTGTAAAGCAAGATGAATGCATAAATAAAACTAAAGAAACAAGCAAGTAAATATGAATGAGATCAATGAGATTTATGAGTGAAGTTGAAGTGGAACATGGTTGGTGAACAATGTTAACAATGATGCGATTTGCCACTTTAGTCAAAATGTTAACCAGGCCTGATTGCAGGTCTACACACAAAGTACCCTCATATCAAAGCTAACATAGCTTTAGGTGTAGATAGGTGTGTCCATATTGCATCGTCAGGTTAAGTTATGTATACCCTAAAATTAGATGATGTTAGAGCTCTAATTGTTTTATTAACTAACATTCCATGTATATGGACTATGATTCCAGGAAGCTTAGACAACAACGTTGCTCTTTTGTGGTTTCAGCTGGAAATTGAGTTGTTTAATTACAGATCGAGCAACATTAGTTAATGAACCGAATTTGGTTAAGCCATGTGGAAAATAACCTGAATAAAGGACCCTGGATGCCATGTTATAGGACATTCATCCAACTGGTGGACACCAAGCATTTTGTCCATGCTTTCTGTTTTAAGGCTGGGAGTTTTTCCCCTCTCTTTTCTCCATTTTTCAACTGGAACCTTGCAATGATCCACTATATGCTTGAAGCACTCTCCTAGTGGGGTTCATATCATATCAATAACATTCTGGAGATGTGCTTATTGCAACCAATTTACACTAGAAGTGAAGGTCTCATTAGGTATCTAAGGCAATAACACTAGAAGTGAAGAGACTCACATTGACAACCAACTGCAATGGAGTGGTCCCCAGCACTCTGAGCACCTGCTGACCTCCTTAAGACATGGCCAAGGGAGCCCACATAATGCCAAAAGTACTGAACACAGAAAATTGAACACAAGCAGAAAGTTATTGGTTATGTGTTTCTTCCCAATTCACCATGACTCATGCATCTCTTGTGGCTGCTGCAATGAAAGTCATCAGGCAAATGTGGGCAGCAGAGAAACAAAGTCACAGAAGCAGGGAAATGTAACCACTTGTAGTACTGCTCCCATGCTGTATATGTTGTTCAAGTTCATCCATATTATTAAACAATGGTTTCTGCCTCTCACTGAACACCCATAAAAATGCCAACATAAGGGAAGGCTGTTGTACTACATAGAACAAACTCTTCCACAGTCTTGATTTGGTTATCAGGATGTGCTAATTAGTTTCCATCACTCAAAAAAACACTTGTACAAATCATTGTTCACCTGAGTGGCAAGTATCCTGATGTCAATTTGCACAGTTTTGAACTAATGGATAGTTGAAACACCTTTGACTTGCCTGCTTTAATTGAAGGTGTTACGGAAGCCTGCAACTGCAACCTTCAGGTACCATCAAACAGTTCAACAGCTACAACCAGCAGCCTGCTCTCACCATCAAGCCTCCTCACTGTCTTTTCAAAACCATTTTCATACAATTCTGCTCACTTGGGGGGGAGTTGACCTTGGCTGGATGTTGAGGGAGAAGGCAGAGAATCCACACCAGCCTCCTTCACTAATTCACCAATACTTTTCTCCAAGTCGTCAATGCGTGAACCCATCTCATCAAGTAAGGTCTGGCTAAGCAGTCACATCTAACACCAAAAAATAATGGACTATTTACACCCTCTCCAACCACACTTTTTTACAAACAAACTAGAGACAATCTTTTTTAGGTTGCAACAGTAAGATTTACAATCAGATGCCAACTTTCAAGGACAGCACATCTTGCAACATTTCGCTTGCTCTTCTCCCTCTTGCTAATTGGCAACATGTTGTAAGGGAACTAAAATTGAATACAAATTACTCTTGTCTCCCTCTGTCTAACACATCTAACAACTAAAGCAGAGACACAACAGATAGCCCAATTGACCTGAAGCATGGTGAAAAAGGATATTTTTGGAGATGATGGAATCCGACATTGTTTGAAACCTCGATTGCTGTCAATGCGCCAGACAATACACCATTTCAAAACACTCCACAGGTACCACTGACCCTACTAAACTTAGACATAAGAGCCATCAGGCCTTTAGCAACTAGTCAAGTGGTTCTGTCTACAAAGAGTTCTTTGAGAAACCTGTCCTTTGGATAGCATGTGATTGTGCTGCTGGGAATCTCAGAATCCTCAGATCACTATGCCACATTGTTCTTATGAAATACAACCTTCACAACTTCAGATGTAGGGCACACGTTTAGTGTCACTGGCCAGTTCCTTCACAAATGCTGACAAAGGGCTACTGCAAGATGTTCACAGATATACTCCATCTCCTCAAATTCAATTGTAAAATCAGTGGAAGCCAATAACAGTGCAGCACACTTTTCTTTGACAGGACAGCAACCCTTCACAACACACAGACCAAAGGCTGAAGGGGGACAAAATGAATTCAACTTACCATCTGCAAGAGAAGGTTTTGAACCTGCAAAAACCAACAGAGAAGTTCAGCAGGATTTAAATGAATACATCTACATAGACTCTACTCCCAAAAATGCCAACAAAGACTAACCTTGAAGTTCCAATTCATGATATAGAAATACTTATGCCATTGTGATTCTTACAGGCTACAGCTATGCACACCTAAATCTGATCTTTTGTCTTTACAGACATGGATGGTGTCGCAGATCCATTGCACCACACAGTAGTGGGCTGGCTCCATCTACAAATGGGAATATCATCAACAAAACTGTCCGATTCTCATCTGCAGAAGAATCCATTGCTTTTTCCATGCCAGAAACAGGATGTAGTGTTCTTCAAAAATAGTCTCCAGGAGCTCTTGCCCATTCCCAAACCCTACAATGCCTAAGAGTCTAAAAGTAGAATGATCAGTGCATCAATGAAACAATGCTTGCAGATTTTGAGACTTACAAATGCAGTAAGATCTGCAGTACTCTGCGTTGATTCACCTGCATCATGGCCTTGCCCCTGTCCATGCCTGGAATCCTGCCAACGTTGAAAAATCACAGAAAACGATGAACCTGTCAGGAACGTGTGCATAAACAAAGAATATTTCCAGAGAACAGAATTTATCAGAAGCATATCAACTCCTCAGGATTGAGAAACCAAACTAGAATAAAGAAAAAAGAAAGCAGAGCGACATAAATATACCAAGAACAATCATCGAATAAAATAGCATCTTGTTCCCCAGCCAACAAGAGAGAAAGAAAGAGATACATCCAATAAAGATATCTACAAGGGAAGATTGAATAAAAGCAACCTACAAAAAGATGAAAATCACAAACAGAAAATGTGGACAAACTGCCTGCAATTCTAGGCATGCAAAAACACGGAAAGACAATGACAAAGTAAAGAGTCTTGTAAAAGAACACGTGAAGCAGCCTCCATCCAAGACGTTACATCCCTGTTGGACTGAGAATCAAGATGAAGAAGACGGCGTGTAAGAGCTTCTAGTGATTGAGGATTACAAGGAGCCTTGAAGAACATAGAACCTCATACTTTGTGCTACCACCTCATTCTTCTCCTCCTTCTCCTCTCGAAGGGTGCGAGGGTCTCCTCCTAAGCGATGACAAAAAGAAAGGAAAGGAAAGAAGGCAAACCTCCCAAAACCCTAAACAGAGGCAAACGACCCCCTCGCACACACTAACACACAAACAAAAAACACAGTCCAAGCTGGGACGTGAAAGAATGGGAGATGGGGAATGTGAGACATGAAGCGACAAGAAGTACAAACCATTGCTACTGATGTGCGAGCGATGCGATGCACAAACTCGATGATGCACTTGCGTTCTCTTCCGATTCTTCCACAACAGAAGAAGAAGAGTGAACCCGTTCTTGTTTGCTGTTTGTACACAAAAGAAAAAGATGATGAAAAGCTTTGGCAACAGCAGTGCTGTTGCTACTGGGTTTGTATCAGGCTGCTAATTTCTGATTAGCATTTCCATTAGGAAACTTGATTAATGAATTAGTGAAAATATATAAGAACTAGTTTTTAATTAATTTGATGGTTGTATGAGGGTCAGTTTTTAATATCTATGAATATCTCTGCTCCAAAAGAGGAAAGATATCACTGTATGTGCCTAACAAGTTAGGCATTTTGATACCTAATAAAGCTATCAGTAAAGTAAGACAAACACAGCACCAGAACTCTGAGTTTGGTCATACCCAGGGTGAGATTCAAAAAAACCTGCAAAAAAGTACCTTTGCATTCAAAGAGGGGTGAAACTCAGAAAACCATCAATTTTGGTGGTAAAGCGAGTTTCATCCTGTCTTTCCTTTTTCCTGCGCGCCTCTACTGCTGCTACATATATTTTCACTGCTCCTACTTGTACAAGTACAATAATTAGTCTCGAACCTTGTGCATTAAATGCTGAGTTTCAGCATTTCATACTGAGAACTAACAAAATGTCTTTACTTTGCAGATACCACTGAAAGAGAGGATAGGGGGTGAAAGGAGGCCCAAAGACAGGGCGAAGACAGGGTTACTTTACGGATAACTTTAATATCTATTAAATACTGGAAAAGTTTATTTGGCAAACGGATTGGGAGTCTTAGGGAAATTACGTATTTAGGTTTTTTCTTTTTCTTGAATTAGGCTAATCAATACATGGGACTTGGAGTTTTAGGGTGCAAGTAAATTTTAAGGTTTGTCATTAATGTTATGAGAGTTTAACAAACTGCTTTTCAAACGTTGGCATTGTCATGTATGGCATTTGGTCCTTCTCCTGATTCATTAAGTTTGAATAGCTGTGCCCACTTTTTGTGGAGATATAATGTTTAAAAATCATGATGAAAGTGTCAACGTGCATTGTTCATATGTTGTTCAGACTTTGAAATAATTGTAATTTATTAAGAGTTTTGTTAAGAGTTTTGCAACATGTTTGAAAAATTAGGCAATTCTAGGAATATTTTTCAAGAAGTAGGCAAAATAGACAAGTAATTGTTATGCATTTCCTCTTGGATTTAAATTTGTGCCTACTTGCAATATGCTTACTCTAAAAATGGGAGAGCAACCTTACATCAATGTCACATGGTAATGAGTACATGTGAGAACCTTCCCCTCCTAAACCTAATGATCTATTAATGGTTAAGTTCACAATAACTTTCAAATGGCTAGAGCTCACAAGTGTGGAACATTCTCAAAATGTAGGGTTGAATATAGCTTGTTAAGGGATATTTAATGTCTTTCTTCAATTATTGTTAGTCCTAACACTTTTACATTAGAAGTAGCTTGGACCTTACCAATAGAAATAGGTGGTTTCAAGCATAACTACAAAAAAAAACTCAATAAACTAGAACTAACTTAAAAATTTATATTTTGGATTTAAAGTTTTTTAAGTAAATAAGGGGAGACAATTTTTTTGATATTTGAAGATCTCTTCTATTGCTATGCATCTCATTTTATTTCATGCTTTTACAATATGGGTTTAATTACAAATTTAATCTTCTATTAATAAATACAAATGTTTATCTATGAAATAAATGAGATAATTTAAGTTTTCAAAGCATGGACATTATATATTTTACACTATTCTTTTCATTAAATATCTTGTGCAAGACCTTTTTTTGTATCCTTGGAACCTCATTATATTATTCTACCATTTGCATGGTGCCAAATGGTTCATACTATTTTTGTTTATGTTTTCCTTATGTTGTTTAAATGTTATGTAATCATGTTATCAATTGCTAGTTTCCTTTATCAATTACTTTTTTACCACTTGCCAAAATTTATTGTACACAAATCATACATTCCTAAAGCATTCAAAATATTTTTTGGTGTAAATTGAAGGTCCATATGGTTCATGTAATTTACCTCTGCAATAGGAGGGGATATTTTATTTCAAAAAGGATTTTTATGTTTTGTAAAGTTTTGATTATTTATAGGACTAGTTATTGAATCATATAGACTTATTTCAAACATTGATATCATATGTGTTTAGTTTGATTTCTTTTGGTGGGCTCTTTCTTTCCAATGGGGAAAGCCTTCATTTGAAAGCATTATCTAAATGGGTTTGCATTAGTGTTGGGTGCATAAATGTAAATAAACAATTTACATGTTATCTAAAATTGTGTAACTGTAATTCACTTACATGCCAATGATTTACATTTACATGCCAAAGTTTTTAAAGTTACATTTTATACTGTGTATATTATGAGATTTACACTTACACTTGTTAATGTGAATGTATATAATTTTGAAACACACTTACATGACGTTATGTAATTTTTCTTGAAATGTAAGTGTAAATCATGGTGCAATAACTTCATGAGGGTATTGCATTGCCCATTGTCTTTAGATATTATGGTTTGCAAGAAAATGAAGGTATTACATTTCACACTTTCCATTGATGGTTATGGTTTTCTAAAATAAGGCAAGATCGCAAAGAAAGTAAGGTGACAAGGGGGAGCTTTCTTGAAACAAGTAGTTGATGAAGCTTGTAGTAATGCAGGATTCAAACTACAAGTTGATTAGAACACCATCACTTAAGTTGGCAAAACTTGTAAATGAAGAACAACATGAAAAAGCTCATCCAAAGCCCAAAACCTTGTTGCGCTAAACCAAATGAAAGAAGTTTCAAAACAACCACAAAAAAGAAGAGTGAAATAAAAAAGAAAGTAGGAATAAGAAATAAGAAGCTCCCTTGAAATAAGTTGTTTTTTGAGCTTTCAACAATGGAAAGAGTTATAAAATGACAATAACACCACCAATTGCATTTGCAAACAATCTTTAAATAAAGGAAAACAACATGGGAAGCTCACAATATTATAATAAAAAAACTTTGCAAGATATCATTCCTTCACATTTAACCTTATTTTCTCTTCTACCTATTTCATTCTTCTTTCCTCATGCCTACCATTTGCCCCATTACCTTTTCCCCACTTTTTGTTTCCCTTCTTCCTTTGTTGAATTAGTTCCACTTCCATAGCCATCGTCTTGAACCTTGTAATATCTATCTATGAAGCAATATGGTTTGTTTTGTTTTGTGATTTTGAAATCTTTCAAACCATGATGCTTCATGCTATGCTCTTGGTATTTCAGAAAGCTTTCATCGGGGTGCACCAACTTGGTTTGGGACTATTTGGAGCTACTATGGTCTGGAAGCTATTGATTATTGAACCATTTTTTCAATGAAAATTAAATAAAATCGAAATTGAAAATTGTATTAGAATTTGGAGGCATTCTTGGTGTTATTGGAAAGTCCTTGATCAATTAGATTTAATAGAATTTATTTCACAATTTTCAAAGCTAAGATGTGGAAGATATTTTTTTTGAAAGGATTCTATTTTTGAAAATTCAAACAAATTGCAAAAATTGGGTTTGGAAGGAAAAAATCAGTTGAGCCCTCAATGTGTTCACACTTGGGTCAATGGCATAGGATACACTAGTAGGGGAAAAAAAAGAGGAAGAAAATGCATTACCAAATATATTATTGTGCGTTGTGTTCATTATTTGTTTATTTTATATGGTTTTACATAGTGTGTAAAATTGTATAAATGTGTATGTGTTTTAAAATATATATATTTACACTTACACTTATGTTATTTTACGCAATATGAAATAACATTACATGGTTTTACACTTGCACTTACATGTCCAAAGTTTTACACTTATACAAATATAAATGAAAATTATACACTTACCTGAGATGTATATCAAAAACCATATTATATTTGCACAACATTGGTTTGCACTTAGCTATCACCTTATGTAGACCCTTACTCTAGTAAGACCCAAGTGTATGGCCTTACCTTGCCAGTGATTTTTTTGGTGCAAAATTACACCACTTGCCAAACAAAAATAAATTTGGAAAAAACTAAATTATTTTGTTTTTAAGTTTAAATTCGGGAAAAAATGCTAAAAGTTTAGGAAAAATTGCCAAACTTATGAAACCATAAAACTGGAAAAAAAACCTGTACCCCACACTTCATTTACCTAAAATCTATTGGCTAATATGGTAAATGGTGAAATTTAAACCTTACCTACATAGCTTTTTGTTAAAACCTCTTTACCTTTCCCTAATGGATTTATTAAAAAAAATGTACTTATGCTACCTGGCTGATACATCGTAACACCTAGCCTGGTTTGCCACTAATTAATTACTTTTCAGAATTGCCAATTTTTTCGAAAAATACCTACATACTGGATGCCAAAAATCTGAAAAGAAACTCTTAAGCACACTATCTTCATTATTTAGTATAATGCTCAGTTGTAAAATATTGTTAGTTTTATTTCTGAACTTGAATGACACAAAATATGCAACCAAGTTTGGTAGGTACTATGGTATCAAAATCTGTATATGGTGGTGTACCTGCCCACTAATGGTTTGCACTTAATTAGATGGGACCTCCTATTTTTGGGGCACCAATAATGCAGTCTAGGAGGACTTCCTGTCATGAGCCCTAGAGTAGTGCCTTCATAGCTGAGCAGGTTCCTCACCACCTGAGGTATGTGCCTTCACCCTCAAACTAACATGATGACTAGGTGTGAAATAGCACTTGTATGCACCTCCTATCTTGAGTTCATACACACAAAGAGGATATTGTGTGCTTTGGTTTCAGTCTAGTCAAAAAAAATTGTATGATTCTTCGAATCATGTGCCCAAAATCCACTAGACCATGTTGCACTGAATTGCCACCACATTTGCATGTCTAATATGCATTTTCCTCCATCAATGAAGGTTTTGTTCAAGTGTATAAAAGATGCAATCACATGATACATCTCTCCTCAATGTGGGTATGTTGCATAATGTAATCCATTTCTTTTCTACGAAAATCAGAACCTACCTGAGTCTGAAATGCTGGATCTGAAAATCTCTCTTCATGCATTACATCTGCTGGAGTTTGTTGCAGGAGTTGATAAGGCTGTCTTTCTGGGACTGGAATTCTTGTTTAAGAAAATTAGAGAACTCGTCCACCGACTTTCCCTGCATCAAAGTGACAACCACTATAAATATAAGCTTGAATGACTTCTTCAACTGCAATACAAATGAAGGATCCTACATATTTGGATATCCCAATGGAAGGATGGCCATAAACAGCAGTTTCTTGCAAATTCTGATAGTACCAACAAGCAGGCACTGTCAAAAAAGGTTCAATGTGAACATGTGACATCTTGAAGTCATCACCTGGGCATTGCCTAGCCTCCAGTAATAAGGCATCATTTTGATGAGAATTAGCTCATGCTGTGACCAACATGAGAGCAAATGATATAATGGTTGCATATCTACTGAAATCCAGAGAATCTTGCACTACAATCTTGTCTTATACACAGGACACATTACCACTTTTTAACTTACGTAGTTTATTTGTTCCAAGAAACTTATATATATGGATCTTAGCTTAGTACAGCTGGGCAACTTGGTGACATTGCAACACTGACATTTAGTGATTTTCTCGACCAAGTACTAGGTGCATTTACTCTGGTCTTTCAGTTATCCAGTGTTGAGTCTTTTTTGTGGAAACTAGCCGGCCCTTACACTAAGCATCCATTAGAATATAAACAGTTATAGATAACGAATGGTACATCAGACACCACAAGGTGAAACCAATCAATGCGTGTTCTGATCCATGTTCTAACAATATATAGACACTACAAGGCTACATAAGAGCTGCCACCTTTGGCCTCAAGCTGTAAGCCAGTTCTTCAAAGTCCTTCAATAACTGTATTTCATCGAGGCTCTTTTTGAATCTTCCGGAGCCAGCTTTTGCCATTGCCTCCAGGATCTCATCACTGCAGTTTTGACCAGAACCAAACTTTATGGTGTGAAATATAACCCTCGGGTCAAGCTCCTTAATCTTCTTCACAAGTTCTACAGGGTCATCACCTTCACTGTTCTTGCCATCACTTAGGAAAATAATAACAGGAGTTTTCTTGTTCAGGGCCAAATTTTTCCGAGACCGATCAAGAATTAGCAATGCCTGTCCCAGGCCACAATGGTAATTTGTGCCACCACTGGTGTAGTAAGTAGTGAGTTTGTCTTCAAGGGCTTCTGATATATCCTCACACTCAAATGCAATGGTGGCAGAGCTGCCAAACAGAACAACAGATACAGAGTCTTGAGGACCAGATGGTAGATGTCTCTGTATGAAGTGGGAAATAGCTTCATACACACAGCCAAGTTGATTATTGAGCCCCCATCCTGCAAACTTCAGCAGTGATGGTCTGCAATCTCCTGTTCTCATGGATCCAGATTGGTCGATGATGAAAATAATGTTATTCACAACCTCCTTAGGGTGGTTGCAAGGGAAGCAGTGCCCATCCTTACTCACAAAACCTTCAGATTCTGGTTGTGAGATGGGCATATGCCACAGTATCCCTGTACAATAGGAGATGTTCTGAGTAGGCCTGGTTGAGGAGTTGGTGGCAATTATATTAGTGTGATCATTGGAGGGGCATCGGTGGTTGCATAGAGCAAATTGCCTCTGGTCATCCTCACTACAAGGGTCCTTGAAACCAACATATTTCCAATAGGCGGCATGAGTGAATTCATCTTTTGGGGCATCAAAATCAGGTCCATATTTGTGAGTCTCATGCCTTGCATCTGAACAACACAAAGTACCAGAGTAGAAGATTGTCACATGATTGTTCATGAAAAAATCTGGTATAAAAATGGTACATATTTATGTTTTGTGTGATGAGCTCACATCAGCATTTGAGGTTACGAGCACATTTATGCAAGTTGTAGTTTTCCAGCTGTATACCTGGTATGTTAAGGTTTTCTGCACATGGCTTATTTTTATGTTTCTGGCATGGAAGGAGATGGATATGGCCACGACCCTGGGCCTTGCAATGCACCTTGCACATCTCCGCTACACCTGAGTCCCCCTGGGTGCACTCACGATTTCCAATCTCAAAATCTTTGTCCTCTGAGACAAAATTTACATTTCTCATGTTCCCATGAGCTGTGTCATGGAGTCCAGCATGCTGGTATGGCAGGTGGCAGAAATACTGACATGCTGGACAGCGCTCATGACAGAAATGAACTGCATTTGGAATGGTTGTGTGCAAATGTTGGCCATCATGGCATCCCTGCAAAAGAACTACTAGTGAGTCAAAGATGCACAACCACCATTTAATGTGATTAACATCTGCCTTTGCCAAAGATTCAGCCTGGTCAACTGCAATAACTTCCAAATAATGGACCAAATTACAGATCTCTAAATGAGCTCCCCAATTCTACAATATGTTACATGTGTGTACCTTGAAAGCAGGGATGGCAATGCAGCAGTGCTTTCTATTCCATTTTTGCTCTGAGACATATTCATACTCAAAGCTTGAACGTTTCCCTTGAAATGTGGAAGTATTCTTCACAAGTTCAGTCTGGACTTCACAGTGCCCAGGCATCCCACACAACTCGTTGCACTGATGCTCATACTCACAGAAATGGTGTTTTGCAACTGTGTTCCCTCTTCTTTCGAGATCATGAAAATGATTTTTTGAAGCACAGTTGCGATTGCACCCAGGCATTTCACAATTCTTAGGACACCAATTCTCATGGCAAGCATGTTGGTCATGGTCTCCCTTCTCAAAAGGATTGACACATTGGTTTGTGCAGCTAGGGAGAGAGCATGGCATGGGGCACATGTGCATGCGAGAACTACACTTGTGTTCACCCCCATGCCTTGCATGTAGGGAACATTTCCTGTTGCAGTTTGACACTTTCCCATAGTAGCTACACTCCTGATGACACGTATGTTCTTTTTGCTGGCAATCATGAGGACCTGCATGTCCTGCTACATCACTGCAGTCATTCAACTGCATGCAGGGTGCACCATCATCAGAACAATGGGTACATGCTTGCCTGCATCTATGATCGCCCTTGCAAGAGTGATTCCCTGGATGGGATCACTCAAGAATACAGTGGAGAAAGCATTCATTGCACTTAGAACCACAAAGAAACAATTTCTGCTGAAGCTCTGTCAGCTTTAATGAAGCCTCCTGATGCAAGTTTTGGACATCTCCATCATGCTGGAAATCCATCATATTGACACGCAGCCACTCAGACACCCTGTATACATATGCACAAGACTGTAAGTAATCATATCAACTGTTCTAAGTGGTGAAGACATCAATCATGAACACTGAGCTGTGACCTATGTTTGCAGGTGGGCACAAACTGATTATAGGATTTTTTAGGAAGTGCAGGCTTTTTTGCATAATCTCTCTGGTTAACAAATATTATGTACCTGAATTTTTGCCTCTCTGGCAAAGCCCTCAGGAAGCACTCAAACCCATCATACCATGCTTTATCCTCTTCACCCTTTCATGGAACCTTGTCCTCAAATGGTTTTTTCAGCAGTTCCAAGATATCATAGATCAGCTGCATGATAGAATTTCATCAGATGTCCTGTAGCTACTTGAGGCACAAATGGTGCAGTATAACAAAGTGGCCTAGGTAATATAGCGACATACTTGTAACTAAGGCATGAAATAATAGAATGAAACAGCAGTCTGGACATGAGAAGAAAGACTACCTGGTCTTTATGAGGAGACATTTGCACATTTTTATCACTGATAGCAAAGACCTCATTGCCCACTTGCAAAGGATTTAACTCTGGGATAGGCTCTTTTGTATCGAAGTTTATGAGTCCATTCTCAGCATCTTCAACATCAGCTAAACAACCTGATGATATTGCTGAACCCAAGTGCTTCCTCAGCAAGATGACCTTGGATGCAACACGCTTTGAGTCAAGTGGTGACCAGTCCTTTGCACTGATTTGTGCAATAACAAGTTTGAGGTCTCTGTTGAAGCACCAACCAATCTGGTGGTGAGCTGGCAATGCTTGAATAGTTTCAGCAATCCCATTGATGCTTTCTTGGAACTCAGGATGCTGGAAGGCAGGCATGGTGGCGATCTCCACATTCCCATCATACATCATTGTCAAGAAGTTAACTTGGGACTTGCTGCAGATTTTTGATACCTTCTGGAAAAATTCCTTTTTCAAGTCCTCCACATCTGCTGTGTCAACATCTTTGATGGCAATGTAAAAGAGACCTTTGAAAAGCTTGGCATCTTCTTTGAACAAGCTTACACCACTTTGAAATCTTTCAAAGACTGCCTCTGTCTCCTTGTCCAGATGGAAATCCTGCCACACCAACTGCAATGAGTAATCTGAAACCATGGCAGGAGTTATGCTTATAGGAATGACTAACATAAAAATGAGAGTCATAGAAGTGGGATTGTGATCATTTGATATTGTGTCTTACTGGTGTGGAAGACTGTCACACATGCACATCATCCTTGAAAAGAAGAGGGAATGGAAGTGAACCTTCTTCTCACCTTCTTATTGAAAATAGTGATGTTGCTGATTGCTGCATTGAGAACAGAGAGCAGCATGTCTTCCTGTTCACTGCATTCAAAGCTTCCAAATCCTTCAAAGTCTAGAAGGATGTAGAGGCAACTTGAGGTGGGGCAGGCAGTCATCCAAACTCCATCAGTGCATCGCCCTCCAGCCACATCAAGCAAAGAACCACTCAAGTGGTTCAACAAGTAAGATTTTCCACTGCTTTGTTTCCCCATTGATGAGACCACCTTGATGTCTCCAACCCAACTTTCTAGTACAAACTCATAGAATCCAAATTGAATTATCTCGCTAGAGACAGAGCATCTGCATAATTTCAATCTGGTGGAATCTGTAACCCATCAACTAGTGGCTGGAGGCCATTGTTCTCTGCCCTAGCAATTTGGATGGGTACCAAGCAAACCAACTGTCGCACCCAATGTCCCATTTTGGACCTGCCATAAATAGTCAACTTACTTGCCATGTGCAGTTCATGGGCTTTCTGAAGACTGCTAACATATTCATTGAAAGATTGTTCACAGAAAAGGATCTCTAGCAGGCTAAAATCCTTTCCTTTCCGTACCTGCAATTTCTGGATCCCATCCTTCATGTGACTGATGCACTTTGCACCGAGTTCAGGTGTATTGCACAGACCAGTGGAATCTCTCAACAGCACTTTCAAGCAACAATCCACTTGTTTACCTTGAGTTTCAGGCAGTGGAGGTCTTGTTGAGAATTTATCAAAGATGTGATATACATAATCCAGCTCTGGACATGACTGCACATCAACATGGTCTTTATTCAAGCTGCTCCAAACATCTTTGAGCTGATAAACCTCCGAGGCCAAGGTGCTTTCCAAAACTTTGGAACATATAAGCTCTGGTCTTGCACTATCAGATATCAAGAGATGCATCTGTGGGCCAAACCACACTGTCTTTGCCTCCAAGTTCTTGATATCACTTGCAACAATATTGTCAAGCTCCATGTTCTTCAAGTGCGACATGGTACCAAGCATGTAAACTTGCACTACTAATGTGCCAGCTTCAGCACAAACCTGGGAGTTGTGAACTTCATTGTCTGCAAATCACAATCAGATTTTGACCATATTAGTTGGTTCACAAGAACAAAGGCAACTAGTGTCTCCAAATCAACATTGTAGGGTGGTGCCTTTCCTCTCCAGGTACTTGGGCGATCTCATTGTTCTAGAAAAATTACATCATAAAGTCACATCCTGCAGACTTTGTCTGCCTGGTCAGCTCATGGGGAGCTGCAATCTTTTTGGCAAAGGTGAACACCCCATCATCATCCAGACTTTGTAACCTCCTGATCTCACCCAAGACTGACCTGTTATGCCTCAATGCTTCAACAACATTTCAGTGTCAGCCTCCCGCTTTGTTTGGATCATGGCAGCACCCTCAGCTATATGCATCAATGCCTCCCCCAAATTGCAGCAACCACACACAAAAACCCTTTTGTCACATGTAGTTGGTTGGGAGATGGTATTTTGCATGCATAGTGTGTCACAAATGCCAATGCCATAGAGTTCATTCATTTGAATGTTCATCCATGTACTTTACTTTTAGTTTAGTTTCAATTCATTGTTAATTAATTTTCAGCTAAGTTTTAGTTCACTTCTGCTTAATTCATAATTCACCTCTAGTTGATTATTAGTTCACTTTAGTTAAATCTTAATTCATTTTGAGTTAACTCATATTTAAATTATAGTTAAATCGAAGTTAAGTTTAAGTTTAATTCAAATTAAGTTCGAATCAACTTTGAATTAATTCCTAGTTAACTCTCAGTTAAAAACTAGTTAATTTAATTAACTTCTAGTTGACTCTTAATTAAATCAAAGTTAAGTTTTAGTTAATTCATAGTTAACTTTCATTTAGCTTCTTTATTTAATGCACACATAAAAACCTCCTTGCAAGTTTTCTTGAAATAGGTCCGCAAAAGGGTATAAATAGAAGTAGGACCCGTCATATCTTTTAGTTTGTTCAACACTAGTCTCGGGCACAATCTTGCACCATAGCTTTAACATGTTTTGTTCATGTTCATATTTGCATATGTTAGCATAATAAAGATTTGTCTTTACGTTTGTCATGCACATCTCGTGTTCTTATTATTAAATCTTGTGTTTTTATTTTTTAATCACATAATTTTTTTCTTTTTTTTGTTTGAAAGTTAGACTTAAACCCCATTTTTAGCCTTTATTCTTGTGGTTTTTTGTGTTCGTGACATAATGTGATTGTGAACAAAACCAAATGTTTGGTTGAAGGTGTTAGGTTCATTTCTTTCTCTTTGTGATGAATTCATAGCTACTATCAACAATCTCGGGTTTCCATACATGCTTATGTGGTTGAAAATTAACAATAGAATCGTTTTTAATTACCTCTATAATGGGTTGTTGATGGGCCATCTTCTAACAATTTAAAGTGTATTTCAGTGGATGCCATGGTCACTTTTGTGATTTGGTTTTGAAAACAATTATAAATTGATCACATTTGAAGCTAATGGAGTGAATGTGACAATCTAGTTGGAAGATTAAAATGCACCATTCATGATTGGTGTGCATTGTATGAGCCATTAAAACAATTTAGTGATGCATTTTTTTTTAAAATTAGACATTATCGAAAAAATTGAAGATGTGTTACAAAATGTATATGCATATTTTTCTCGCAATTCAAAGAAAACTAAAAAAATTGTTGAACTTGTTGACATTGTGGAAACAATGAGTCAATGGATTTTAAGGAACATCAAAACTTGTTGGATTTCAATGTCATTAATAGCTATAATTGTTATATTTTAATATTGTGCCCTGGTTTTGAAAATGAATCAAAATGCCAACATTATCAACCAAGTTGCCCACAATTTGAAATTATTCAAATGCTTGTGAGTGGCATGTTCAATGGGTAATGAAACTTATTTAATGGGACATTAGATGTGGTAGTGCATGAATGGCCATTTGATTTGAATATTGGTTTGGAAAACTTGAGTTTTCAAATTGTTGGTATTTTCGTCATGATACATGTTTGTTGTCTTGAAATAACATTTTATGTGTTTTGTGATTCATGTTATTTTTCAACAAACCATTAACCATGTGCAAAGACAATGTTTTAAATCAACAACCATGGTCAATGATGAACTTGATAAATGATTTCCTACCAAGATGTGATGGATGCTTTAAGGTTAATTTGCCCATAATGTTAGTTTAAATCTTCATGTGAACAAATATTTCTTATTCATATGGCTATCTTAAAATGTTTTTTATGTTCAACCCAAAAAGTTTAAATCCATTCAAACTTGGATTTTGACAATTCTTGATATGAATAGTTTGGACTTATAGTTTTTCTTTTTCAAAATCACAATGATGTCCAATGTTCAATGGGCTATGCACCAATTCATGGACATTAAATATCTAGTGTTTAAAATTTTGGAAGAAGATTTCTTTCAATGCATTGTTATGTGTTATTCATTAGTAAGTTCATGAAAGTCAAAAAATTGGTTATGGTTTAGGTGTGAGCAAAATAAGATGGATCATTCTAATGGATACAACATTCCCAAAAGTTCATGTTTTAACATTAATTTTAAAAAACCTTTTAAAATTGGATGTTAAATGTGAATTATGTGGTGATTAATGAACTAACAAAATTCAAATGAACAAAAACCCAATTAAAAAACTCTTTGAAATACATCTTAAGAAAAAAAATCCAACAAAACATGATTAAATAGGGATTTTTGAAAATAAGGTTCAAATATGATCATTAAAAAATCCATAGTTTGCTCGTTCATGTTTTTCTAATTTATTTTGGGATTTCATGTTTTTTTTCTAACATGTATTACATAATGAGTCCCCATAAGACATCTTGAAATGAAATCATATTGAAAAGTGGATTTGAATCTTTATGCAAATTCAAAACCATAGTCCATTATTCAATTTCAAAAGTCTATTATTATATGTTTAGTGTATATTTGTTGAATTTTGTCATTATGTACATATTATTATTCAATGGGAAATTTTAATCCATTAAAATTTGTCACAATGATGATTTTACCATGTGTTTGTGGCATTTGAATAAAATACATTTTACAAAAAGTCTATTATGATGCAAAAAATGATTCACTTTATCTTGCAACTACTTATTCCAATTATGGGATCTATGGAAGATGAAAAAACTTTTTCAACCTTGATGTTCATGAAAAGGAAATTGTGAAATTAGCTTTGTGGGCATTTGGATTCAGTGGTGAATATGTTTACACAATTGTTCTATACAATTCATATTTTTCCTTATACCATAATAACTTGTACTAACAAAAAAAAAAGGGGGTGGGGGGTGTCTATTGGTTTGATGTGTTATAGTTTCAATGATTCATTAGAGAGCAAACATCCCCCAATTTCCATGATGTCAACCAATTTGAACTTTGGATAAACTTTTCCTTCCCTTTTGCATCCCCTTTGATTTTCTTTATATCACTGAAATAATATATGGCTTGCAAGTTAAGATCATGTGATGCAATGCCCTTCAAAATAAAATTTGAACTCCTTCACATATTTGAAATTTTGTTTCATGCATCATAATGTATTCATGTAATTTCAATTTTTATCTTGTAGAAATTGCTTGTGCTTAATCCTTAATTTGGAAGTTGTAATTCAAAAAACTTAAGTCATTAAAGTTATCCATAAAATTAGAAAAAGATGGCACCAAAACCCCTTGTTTGGTCACACAAGGGATGAGATTTCAAAAAACAGGAAAAAAAAATCCACTAAGTTTCAACAAGGCATGAGATTCAAGATTAAATGCATGAGGCGTGAAAACATTTATAATTACAATACACATAACAATAGTACTGATTGGTTAATGTTCAATTAAAGAAAGGACATGGCAAACTTTATTTAACACCAAACACTTTCAACCAATCATTACTACTATTATGTGTATTGTAATTATAAATGTTCTCACACCTCATGCATTTAATCCTAAATCTCAATATTTCATACTTTTATTTAATAAAATTTCATGACTTTGCGAACAACAACCAGGATGGGATGAAACATCAAATGAAAAATGCAATTCAGGCCCAACAAGTCATGACTTTACAAATAACTCTATTGACCATGAATTTTTCACCAAGTTTTGCCACTCCAATTTTCCAACACTTGCCAAATGGTTCAACAAGTTTTTATAATGTAACCTAAATTCAAACTCTATCAAATTTGAAATAATCAATATTCACATACCCAATGCAACCTACAATAGCCAAACACAACACAAATCGAAAGGGAAAATAAACATATATATATATATAATTTTTTAATTTATTTTTTCTTATATAGTTAATTAGAAGATAACCAAACATTGAATTGTAGCCACATGGGTTAAAAGTTCACACACATAGTAACCACTAAACACACTTTGAAGAATCCTTTAAAAAAACATTGTTTTTCTCATTATTTTTAATTTGTTCAACCTTGCTTTGAAATATTATCTCATATTTTAGCCTTGTTCCTCTTTTTCATATTCCCAATCATTCCATGTTTTGGATAACATAGTGTTTGAATATTTTTATATTGAATATGTCATACCCTTTTATTTTGAATTTGTGCTTATAATTTAAATCTAAATTTAAACATGTTTTTGTTGTAATTTTGTCCTACTTCTAGTCCATCATGGGAATCCTTGGTTGCTGTAATTTTCATTGTAATTAGCAAAAGGGGGGGGGGGAGTAAAATATATATTTAATGCACAAAATGTCAAAAAATTGAAATGTCAAAGTTTATAATGACAAAAGTTTTGGAAACCTAAAGCCATTTTAAGCCCTATTCATTAACATGTTTTCCATTTCATTTTGATTGTCATACTTATACATGTTTGGTGTGGTTCATAATATGACATTGAGCTTTGGTGGAGAATCTATGATATTCAAAGTGCAAATGTTTGATGATTATTGTGATGTATAAATCAAAATTGGTCATAAGATTATTTTCAAAAACACATTTCACTAAACTTAAAGGTTTCACCCCTTGTCAACAAATCAAATCTTGCACACATCCCAAAGCAATCCAATACATTTTGAAATACATAAAGGTGAACTGAAGCATGACAACCAAGAATCAAAAAGCATAAAGACAAATGCAAACAAGAATCAAAAAATGTAACACATTCAAATGTTATGTATCAAAATAAATGAAAAATGATTGACATCATCATTCAAGACAAAAGATTAAACATTTAAAAAATTGATACACAACAAATCTCCGAAGTTATTATACTATATGCCAAAATGCATTTTTGACAATATTGATTTTTTTGACATATTTCAATTACAACTTATAACTTTGGAAATTGTAGTTGAGTGTGCAAGCCCCACAACCAGTTGCACGCAACTAGCCAATCCACCAATCTCGTCCTCGTTCCACCCCTTTCCATGCCTTTGTGCACTCTCTCTTGTGCACGCTCACATGCCCCCTACACGCTTGTGTTTTCGTTTGCCTCTTGGCCTCACCACTGGTGGCAGGGCAAAAGGGGGGGTTTGCATCTCTATCACGTTGGCTTCAGCCTCAAGACTCTATAAGATGGAGGATTAAGTTGTGGCTTGGGCATGGATGGTGGAATTTATCCGCCTTTTTGGAGGCTCTATAAGCTTGTTTTGGGCTTCTTAAGGACGAATGGACCATGTTTCGTCTAAAGCTTGGGTGTGTGGTGTGGGTTCTTCATGTTGTGGTTTGGGTTCCTCCCCAACTCCCCCTTCGATGGCAGCCACCACCGAGTGACTAGGTATGCCTGGATAACATTTGGGTGTCACGGAAATGGATTGCATCAAGATCAAAGATCTTGAAAAGGTGAGTTCTTGAAAAAGAGGGTGATTGGCATAGGGTTTTCCCTATCTTCTTGTGGTCTGAATCTATAGTTTAGGTATGTTTATGTTGTGTTTGAAGATCTGAATTCTTTATAGATCCGGGTGCTTGCTTCCTCTACTTTAACTTTGGTTTGTTAAACAATAGATTTGTTGTGGGAAATTGAAATCTTGAAAGTTTTTTGAGGAAGAAAAACCCTAGTTTGAGTTGCTAATGTTGTAGATGCAAGGTTATATGAGAGCTAAGAAAAAGCGATGTGACAAGAAAAGGTGTTTGCTTGCATTGACCAAGTAAGAGGAAAACTGTGAACCATTCTTTCCACAAGAAGGAAGGCATCACTACAATTCATAAGTTTGGGGATGGGGTATTTGGTTTTTGTGTTTAATGCATTGCTGCTACAATGAAATTCATGTGTCACATGGATTCTCAAACTTGAATTTGGTTGCCATAGATTATGAAGTCATGGGTGAAGCAAATAAGTAGGAATAAGGGTTTCAATGAGCAGTTGGTTCAAGAAGCCAATGGAAAGATTTTCACATTTGGTTCATATCAACTAGGGGTATTTTTGTTTTTTCTAAATTGAGAAAATGGATATGGATATGTTGTGTTTTCACTAGTATCTATCCAAGAGTAATTAGGGTTTCACAAAGTATATTTATAATGAAGGTTTTGATTATGTTCTAATTTGGTTTCTGAAGCTCAATGAAGGACTATATGTTCATATTCCAATTCTCTATGCTTAAGTAAATTTTTGTAGGTCACAGGTTTGAAATGTGCCAAAAGAGCTATAGCACACCTTTGACTAAATGATTGGTTAAAAAACTAGAAACTCAAGAGCTTTTCTAGAACGTTGATGAGAAAATGAGGTTTTTTGAACTTCTTCTTATGTGTGTCCCTTATGATGGGTTTGTTGCAAATTCATGGTCTAGGAACTGATATTGATATAATTTTGTGTGGGGCCACATTATGCAACCTGTGAAGTAATGATTTTTACAATAGTTTTTCTGGTGTCTATTATGGGTTTCGGTATTTGTAAAAAACATATTTTTATGAATTCATTGTGTGATTTCTAAAATCTTGTAATTGCATGAGCTTTGTTTATTCTTTTTCAAGGTGTTGCCTTTGTGAGGAAAAATTCCCATTCAATAACTAATGTTATGCATTGTTAAACATGCAAGATGACTTCTTCATGGAATTGTGCTTAATTCACATGGGGAAAGAGGAAGTGATAGAACTTTACCTTGTGCCAGATTCTCATGTCCCTATTATGAAGTTCAAATTCAACGGAATCTCCATTGATCTTGTATATGCAAGGATTTCATTGTGGGTTATCTTAAATGCAAGTTTTTTTTTTTGGTCAATAATGTCACAACCCTAACCTTGGGCTCGCGACCAAGGCAAAGGGCTTGCAAGGGTGCGGATCAAAAATAAGCCCGGGAGTCACATCACATACTCCCGGGAATGTAAGAAAGTGTGAGGGAGTATGAAGGAGTGAACCTTCACACTCCCAAGGCAACTCTCACTTTGGGAGGTGAAGTCCCAATGGACTTTCGAAACTTCAGAGAGCAATTTCAGGGGTCAAAATTCAATGTCTTGTGGCGTTTTTTATATCATTGAAAAGCTATTAGAGCGTAGATGTTTAAAATGGGCTCACATTGCTCATTTGGACATCTAAAACACAAGTTATGGCCAAAAGAAGGGCCGAAAGTCAAACTAGAGTCAAACTGGTAGTTTGACTCCCGACCAAAAAAAGTTAGGAATTGACCCGATTTACTTAGCTTCAGAAGGCGTGCGACATACCATTGGAAAAATTTTCGACGAGAACTACAACTTTTCTTTGGACCACATTGCAATCCGAGGTTTGCTCGCAAAGTTATGGGGTTCCAAAGTTGCAGGAGTCCCATTTGGCACAATTTCAGGATTCCCACTTGAGAGTCCCAGGAGAGAAAAGCCATTTGGATGTAGGCTCCGTGGCCAGCCACAGAGTATACTATAAGGGGGAAGGTGGTGGCTTCCCCCAAGTCCGGGTCGT
>Ga0116231_10003848_pt1 | contig 30789 bp, 30 predicted proteins | sample S1TSphgellanicum_2_FD_89695 | JGI IMG/M metagenome (GOLD analysis project Ga0116231, IMG submission 89695) | Host-associated microbial communities from peat moss isolated from Minnesota, USA - S1T2_Fd - Sphagnum magellanicum MG | ecosystem: Host-associated > Plants > Peat moss > Unclassified... | reverse complement strand
TTTTTTTTTTTTTTTTTTTTTTTTTTTTTTTTTTTTTTTTTTTTTTTTTTAATTTTATTTTAATAATAATTTTAAAAATTTTTAAAAAAATTTTTTTAATAAAAAAAACTTAGCACTTGTTTTGGCTAAGGGGTATTGGATGTTACTCTTAGGTGTTTTATTTTCAATAATATTTTTCAAATTTGTATTAAATTATGGGTTGGATATTGAACTCAAGCAATTTTGAATCCACCTTTAGTATATACTATGAAGAATTTGACCAAAAGTTACAAAACTACTATGTTAGAATGTATGTTGAAAGGATTTTTTTATATCATTTACAATCACCTTCAACCTTAATACACACAATATGTGTGCCCTCCAACTAGATTTTCATTTAAAAAACTTTTGAAATGTGTCATGGAATATGCAAGTAAGAATATAATAACTATAGTTATTGTAGAAAAATATGATTGGAAAGTTCTAGCGTCTCTCTTAATGAAAGTGTCCAAGCATCTAAACCATTGATGTGTAGTAAGCCCTTCCCTTTCAGTCCTTAACATTGATTTGATTTTTTGTGCAAAGTTGAAACATTAATTAAACAAGCCAATCTCTTTGGTGAAAATTGAGTTTTCATTGTATCATTGAATTTGTGTGACTTACAATGGTATGAAATTAGTGATCACCATTACAATGCTGACAAGATAACGATGAACATTTTTTTAATGTTGTCTTCTTTGCTTGACATTTTGTGGGTATTGTTAATGGTAGAATTTTGCTATCATTGTTAGGGTATAATGATGTTGGACTAATTAGGACAACAAAGTGCAGTTTGAATTGGTTTATAATGGGAAATATCTCTTGAAGGATTTTCATTTTGAATCATTAAATGTATGTTGTATGTTTTTTGGAAAGCTTAAACTGAAGCTAGAAGAGAAACTATTTTGATTTTGAAAAAATATGTTGTTTTATATTTTTTGATTCAATTTTCAATTTCATACTATTTTGAATTATGTTAATTTCAATTGCAAAAATGATTACGGTGTAGATTTGGAGTTTTGAACATTTTTTGTATCATATTTGATTTTGTGTTTTATGTAGTTTTGTTGTTATTTCCATATTCTAATGTTCTTAATGACAATATGTTAATAGAAAAATCTGAATTAAAAAAAAATAAGATTAACATTTACCAACTACTCCAAGGTTTCATATTAAAACTAAGAGGATTTGTAATGTTGTTAATTATATTGACAAATTTGCAACAATGTCAACTAGGAATGTAAAACTTAAACAAATTGGTGATGATTTTTAATTACTTGGCAAAATGATGCAATGATGGGTTTCATTTTTTCTTTTAAAACATTATTACAAGTGTTGTTGTTTTTTAATGGATTTTAATAAAAAAAACACCCAAACAAGATTATTATATAATAAAAAGGGACCATTAGTGATTTCAAACAACCATTATTAACATCTTACTCATATCGGACATGACTAAGTTGTTAATTTTATGGACACATGTCATGTCCATTTCAACTAAAAAATAACATGTGCTAGTTAACATGGCTAGTTTGTTTTGAATAAAAACTAGCATAGGCTTTAGTTGATATTGATTCATAAATGGTTTAAAATCATATAAGGTGTACCACTAAAGATGAAACGTTCTAGTCCTTAATGCAATCCTTTTTTTCCTATAATTTTATCCTCAACAATATGAATGAGTCAAAAAATGTTGAATATTTTATAAGTACCATATTTTATAGCATTAAAATTCTACATTCCATCACTATCATCCATTTTGTGTCTCTAAATGGTTAAAAAGGACTAGGAAAAAATACAAAAAAGTGACATTGTGATAGAATTTTGATACAACTTTAAAAAATTGGACCCAAATAATGTAAATTAAATCATTATGATTTAAAATTAGTTGACCTAGTCAACCTAGTCAAATTTAGAACATGTCTACTTTCTAAAAGGGGTGAAACGAACAAAAGGTAAATCTTTCTTGTCATTCACACAAATAAGTCACTTAATCATTGTAATCACAATGTTAAAGGCATAAAAAATATGGTTTTGTAACATTGAAAGGATGGAATTCTTCATTACCAAGGAGGATTTCCTTGATGGTTATAAGGACAAGCTTTAAAAGGTTGGTTATTTTTGGGGATGATTTTCAATTTAGCCTTCAAACAAATTTTGGTGTTTAATATTCTTCCACAATTCCATAATATGTGAAGTCCATCCACATGAATGTTTTGGACATTGGTGCAAGGGGGGTGATTATGATCATTAAGATGTGTTTGAACCCTTCGATGGTTGATCATGTTTCTTATGTACAACTTGTTTTTGTCAAATTTTTAAATCACCTGGAGCAAGTATGAGTTATGTTTTTACACATGCAATCATTTTGAGAATTGCAAATGAATATGAAACATGTTTAAGCTTTGAGCATTTCAATGGTTGATCATGCATTTTTTATATAACTCTTGTTTGAATTTTTAAAAATATTTTAATCAAGTACCAATTTTTGTTCAGTATGCAATGATTTGTAGGTGAATGTGAATTATGTCAAAGAATATCAATGGCTAATTGTCTTTCTTGTTTTTAACTTGTGTTTATGAAATTTTTGAACTACCTAGTACCATCTATGTTTGGATTTTGGATATATGTAATGACTTGCAAATGAATATGAAATATGTTAACATTTCAATGGCTAATGATGTTTCTTATGTATAACTTGTGTTTGTGTAACAATGCATGACATAAAAAACATCATCTAGATGGGACGAATGATTAATACCAAAGTTATTTTATATTCCTACTAGTATTTCAAAATTCACCATAGTCATGTTGATACCATTACATGTAACCATTTCATATCCTTTAGTTATATATACCATATTCATATACAATTTGGAAAAATATTTTGGTACCATTATGCATGTAGTATCAAAACATCATACACCATATACCAATATTAAACTAATATTTTAGAAGGTTGATACTAGACCAACATTAAGATCCAAATTTTTCAAGCTGTACCAAAATCTTGTCATAACATCACCCTTATTTGTATTTTTTACCTTTTTTTTAAAAACCATGTAATGACACATTTATTGATGCACCCCCAAGTTCTTTAATGGACTCAACTATGAGTCCAAGGTGAAAACAGTGGAAGGATAATGAATTGAGGTATGTTCCTTAACTCGCAAAATTTTGGAAGTAGAAGGCTGTGCCAGAGCTCTGGGATGGGGATCAGGATGAGTGACAAGCCGGCCAATTATTCACATAGACTTGCACAAACCAAACAACAAGTTAGTTAGTGCATAGTTGGAGCACTTTTGGTGCACAAACAAACCATGAGTAAACATGAATTCATATGACTCACCATGGCCTGGACTTAGGGGATGCCACCACCTTTCCTTTTATAGTATTCTCTGTGCCTAACCATAAGGCTTGCACCCAAATGTCATTTTGTTTTGGGACTCCCAAGTTAAAAGTCCCAAAATTCCTGAAATTAGGACTCTCGCAACTTTGGAGGCCCATAATTATTTTTTCAAACTTCTGATTGAGGTGAGATTTGAAGCAAAGTTGTAGCTGTCATTCATAGCTTTCCAATAGTATGTGGCACACCATCTTCACAAAAGTAAGTTAGGGTGATTCCTGACTTTTAGTGGTTGGGAGTCAAATTGGCAATTTGATTCCCAACCTTTCTTTTGGCCATAACTTATGTTTTAAGTACCCAAATGGGTCATGTGAACCCATTTTAGACATCTAGGTTCCAAGATCTTTCTAAAAATATATGGAATTATTCAATCTAATGAATTTTGACCCCTAAAATTTCCTTCTGAAAATTTGGGAGTCCATAGAAATTAGAACTCCCAAAGTGGGAGCTCATTTGGGAATGTGGGGGGTTCAATCCTTCACACTCTCCTACACTCCTAAAAGCATGAAATGTGACTCCTAGGCTTCACTTTTGACTTGCACCTTTACAAGCCCTTGCCTTGGTCATGAGCCCAAGGCTAGGGTTGTGACATTTATGGATGGTAATGATGGATCTAAAATTGTAATGGTCTAAAATATGGTATTTAAAAAAAATTGACATTTTTTGACTCATTAGTTTTGATGGGGATCAAAATGTAGTGAAAAAAAATTATAATAAGGACCAAATCCTTTTCATCCTAGGTGATACACCCAAAAGGATTTTCACCCATTAATCATTATCATAAAAAAAAAATTCAATTATAGTGAAAATTCAACATCCGTTATTTTTCAAGATTTTTTTTTTTTTTTCCAACCCAAATTACAAGTTGGAGATTTGATTTCATTTGCAACGACCTTTTTACCATATAGTTTTTTTCCCCCAAACAATGTATTTATCAAGGCCACATTAATTTTAATTTTTTTAAAATATATATTTTATAATCATGATTCAAGGTTTTGTTGATGGTTTGTGATGAATCTAGAATATTCAGTTTTTCCTCTCTAATAAATTTTTATGTACTCATTTTAGTTTTAGGTTCCAAATATCTTTTAAAATATGTTTTAAACTATGTGCCACATAACCATCATATTACATACCACATGGAAAAACCTAAATTTTTTATCAAATGCCCAACGTTTTTGTAAACAATTGTACATTTTTCATTATTGCACACTACACTAAAATGACAAACACCTTCAATTGAAAGCCATAAACATTTTTGGGAAAAAAAACCAAAATACATAATGAATATATATAATATTTTCTTTTAGGGCCTACACACAAATGATATTAAGAGCAACCAAATGTTTTTGTGCAAATTTTCTTTCAAAAGTAAAAGAAAAAAATGGAAGGTATTTTTTGGAATTTTTAAAAAACAATTACCAAAAAAACAAGGTTTTTGGATTGGGCTTGCTAGATTTAGAACACATGTTCATGCAAATTGCCAAATGATAACATGATTACAAAAACATTTTACCGTGTTATTTGTCTTATAACCAAATACATGTTTGATTAGAAGTGGCATGTTGGAAGTATTCTAGACCACATCTCACAAGTTATAATATAAGTTGCATTCACTTAACAAAAGTTGAAGGGGAAAAAATTGCTTCCATTTTAAATTGAAAATTAGAATATAGGTGCCTACTTTTTCCAAGTAAATAGCTGTTGCATGGAAATTTCATCTCCCTTGTAACAACCCTTAGCCATTCACATACCAATGATGTCATGGATTTAAAGTTTCCTTTATATTTACTTTTAAGGTTTCAACATTTTCAAAGGTGTTTTAATCACATGGATATTTAAAGAACTTATCAAATATGCATCCTTTAGGCCTCCCTTCACATTTTCAATGCCACTTGTTACTTTACAATCTATTGGAAATTCTCAAAGATAGATTTGTCCTCATACATCAACAAGGGCTCTAAACCAAAAAGTTTAATAGTTGTTAGTGTTCTATCACTACATTTAAGAAATATAAAGTTGGAATTGGTTTCTTGTTAACCTCACAAAATATGAACTCTAGAAGCTCCTTATTTCTATATAATCACATAATACTAATGTGGCTTGTATCATTGGCCCAAGTGTGAACCATTACAAAATAGGTAAATTCAACATGTGAACATTGTTTTGCAATGTATGTATTGATTTTTTGAGTAGCCGAATATGGAAGGAAATCATCCTTGAATTGAATGGTAAGCCTTCAAGTGTTAGCACGTTCTCAACTGATTTTTCCTTCCAAAACCTGATTTTTTAGAATTTATTTGAAATTTTGGTGGCAAAAATCACTTAAAAATCAATATCTCCCACATTCTAAATCCAAATCTTACCAAATAAATTCCATTAAATCTTGCTCATCAAGATCTTTCTAAAAACACCAAAGGAACATCCCAATTCCTCCGAAATTTTCAGCTACTATTTAATTTAATTTTCAATGAAAAAATCATTCAATATTCAAGAACTTTTGCACCGCAAGTTCAAATGCCATGGAACCAAGCCGATGCACCCCGTCTCATTGAGAGCTTTCCAAAGAGACCAAGAACACGATTTGAAGCATCCCAGTTTGGTGGATCTTATAAGTACAAAACAAAACAAACAAACAATCTTCCTTCGTGGATATATAAATATGTCCTCAATTAGATTTGGCAATTTCATGTTGTATAATTAATATATTCTTAAATTCTAGTTTCAACAACTAGATTTTGGACTTTTCAACATGCAAAAAATATAATTGAGACATGTTCATATGTCATGTACTTGGAGATGCACCATGTGTTTAGATGGTTACAATGTAAAGCATTTGAATATGTCTCAACTAGGGTTCAAATCTAACAATGTGTTGAATTAGTTTTACTTTAATTGGGTTTTTGAGATGTTTGACACCATAAAGTAAACAAAAAATTAACTAAGAAAAATGAAAAAAATGCCAAACCTGCCAAGGTACTATAATAATGAAGAGGTGATGAATTAAATAATATTTTTCAAAGCAAGTGAATATTTAAAGAGAAAATGGACAACACTATGGATGTTGGCTATAAAATAAAGCACAAAGTTTGATATTGTAGTACTTTAACGAATTTGGCAATAATTAAATTATGTTTCCAAATGTCAAATTTCTTAAAAAACTATTACAAAAAATGCCAAATTTTAAAATTTTGGAACTAGCAAGCAAGTCTAAGTCTCATTCATATTCAAATTAGGCTTGGACTATATGATGGAAATAAACATTGCCCATTTAGCAAGCTATTTTGATTTTGAAAATCAATGTTTTTTAGTTCTTCCAAAGAAATGGTGATATCTTTGTTATTCTCATTGAAAACTTTTGTGGAAAATTCCTAATTGGTAGTTCAAGGGTAACCTTGTTTCCTTTCTATTGCTACAAAAAAAAACCAAATCATGAAAAGAAACTATATTGCTCACAATGTGGAGATGGTTGTTGGCAAATTTGTTATTATTTCATAGAGTCATGGGAGTAGTTCCATCTCAATGACATATTGGATCTTATTGAAAAATAATTATCAACAATTCATGTGAAGGCACATGTAAACAAAAGCCACTTGAAATGTAACAAATGAATGGTGTGGATAAAAATGGATGAATTTTATTTATCTTTCCTTCATGTCAAAAATATAACTATTTTTATGATGCAGTTTAAAAGTATTGAAAAAAAATTTAATGTGCCAAAATTACATGTTTAAAAATTAATTAATAATTATTCAATGTTGAAGTGTTGAATTTGTTCAAGTATTACAATGTTCATATGATTTGAATTGATACAAAATAATATTTTGAATGTTTGAACTTCAAATATTGATTTAAACCCAAAATTACATGACTTAGTATAGAACAAATCATTAAGGCATAAGTTCAAAATTGGCCATAACCTACCCTTAATTGATTAAACAATTAATCCACAATCTATTGATCCTACCTTGTGAAATCAAAATTCAAAATAATTTAAAAGAATAACCTACATGGGTGCAAACATAATAAAAGGAACCATGGTCACCTCCTTGGCGACTGTTTATTCTTGGAATATTTTTGAAATATTTTGATTTTTTTAAATTAATTTTTAAAAATATTATTATGTTAAGGTTTGTATTTTTTTTGTCAAAAACATGTCATTGTCAAAGTTTTTCAAGTCTTTTTATAAGTCCTTTTACTACTTCAAAATATCAATTATAATTTTTGAAAAATGTTTTTGCATGTTTTTAATTCATTAGATTAATTTTAAATTTATTCACATGATTTCATGATATATTATGAATGTTGCTATATAAGTAAATTCAACAATTTCAACACCAAATTAAATACCATTTTAAAATGTGAAAAGTTAAGCATTGGTTATGCTTGTTGTGGCTCCTCTTAGAGTGATTACACCCACTTTCTTGTTAGATTCATTGGACATTAGTTTTAAAATTAGATGAATTTTAAAATAAAAAATCTATCAAAATTTTGAGGAATTTTATTTTAAAAATTTCATCCATACAAATGAATATTTTAAAAACTTGAAATTGGAGCAACGAAATTTTTTTAATTAGTCCATGTTCCTAATTTCATTTTACAAAAAAGTCCAAGTCATCGTATAAGTTCACAATACAAGTTGTTTCATTTCTTGCAACCCTACACATGCATACAACATTACTACTTAGCTATGACCCACATTTCGCAAAAGGTAAAAGAAATTTTTGTAACTAAAGTTTTGTTCATAACATTCATGATATATTATGAATGTTATTAACTAAGAAATTATGGAGGCAAAACTTAATCTAGTTTAAATTTAAGTTATAGCTCCACTTTTGAATAATCTCAAGATATCTTATCCATGAAAAACTATAATGATGGAAAAGCAATGGACAAAAAAACCAAAGTCAAAACATTTGAAAAGAACAAGTGTCAAACCCTAAAAACTTTAACTTCAAGTGTTGAAATGGCCTCTTAGCTTAGAAATAATTGATTTCAACACTTACTACCTGAAACTAACCATCCCATATGGTACCAAACAAAACAAAGACATAAAATCATGTTTCTAATTACTTTCATTAGCCTTTTGAATCATGGTGGTCAGACATTTTCATCCCATCCTTAGCATGTACCAAAGCTTCTAACATATGAGTATTAACAATGTATACAAGTACACATATTTTGCTAATTATGTTTTCCCCTCATAGGTTCTAGATGGTTTTTAGTTAATTTTTTATTTAGCAAATGTAACATGTTCTTTCCTACATGCATTTTAAAGAACAAACTAGTGTTTTTTTGAATTAATTTTTTGATTGGATGTCAAGAACAATGGATGGGTGGGGGGAACCTAGTAGGACTTATGAACTAAGGATTGTAATGCAATAAGGTTTTATACATTTCACCTAAATTGGCGTGTACATTTAAATCATGTACATAACAATTGACAATGAGACAATGGTGCTCTACTGAATAGTGGTTTACAGCAATTTTCCCATTGCTACTAATCTTGGATATTTAAATCCATTAATACTGAAAGTACATACTATAGAGTTAGAATGTTGTTGGCTTTAATATCCAATGGTGTGAGTAGTAAAGTGGCTAATATGTGCAACCAACTAACTTTGTGTTGGATCTTGTGACGATTATTTGAATTTTCCATCATGCAATTGGCCACCAAACATAAGTTATATTATTCTTCAAAAAAGATGATAAATCACTCCTATAAGATACCACCAACAAAACTATAACAAATTGGAGTTTAGGCCACAACAAAAAAAAATTCAAAATATGTTGTGTTTAGTATTTGCACAGAAACAATGGCATCTCAATCTAAACAATATGACTTTGTTTGGGCTGCTTGCTTGCCTGGACTTTGGTGCTTGCCCTTGTTTCTTTTTCTCTCCCTTTCTTTGGGTGCTTTCATTTTATAAAGTTTGGCATGGTTTCATCATATGACATAACTTGAGGGTGCACTTATAGTCTTAAGAACCAAGGTATCAAAGTAAAAGTCCTTTTCCAAAGATTGCATGTGGCATTTTTATGTTTGTCTATTATTGTAATTATTGCAATTATTGTAATTTTCACACTCAATTTACAACTTTGTTCTCAATTTAAATATTTTTTCATTATGCCTTGATCATCCATTTAATGTTAAAACCTGAAAGATTTTGTCAAAAAACAACTTTCACATAATTTGTGTGAATACTACTAAATGCATCACCAAACCAACTTTTGAATGAGTTGAGAATCACAATTGCCATGATAATACTTTTGCCTGTAGAGTAATCCGATTCTTGAAACATACCTTGAAATATGCATAGTTCAACCTGAAATTTCTGAAGTATTAACCATCCACGCAAACATGATGCATAATATAATTTCAATTTTAATCCTTGGATGCCTGTCACAATCTTAATTCCACTAATCCACTAATTCCATTACCTAATGGTGCATTCACACTTGATGTTAAGTCAGTGTTAAATGAAAATCTAGGTGGCATCCTAGATGGCACCCAATGTTAAATGAGTGATAGCTTAATGTTAAGTGAATGTTGGCTTAACATAAAATTTTCATGGTAGCTAGGTTTAAGTCCTAAATGGCTAGCATGATGTTAGGGGACTCAAAACTAGAGTCCCTAACATCAAGTGTGAATGCACCCTAAGTACCTACTGGCAGGACCCATAACCATTCTGGATGTGTTTTGTGGGCTCAATCCACTGCAAAGATATGTAATGCTAGAATTTGGCCATATGCATTAACCAAGCTTCAATGGATTCACTGGGTAAACCAGTGATCCAAATCTATAGGTCTTCCAAGTGCATGGTAGAGGTGGGGGGGGCAAATTTTTGTTGGGGGCAGAGAGGTCATCCCATGTCATTACAAAGACAATGGAGTTACTCATTCTCCACTATAGGTCCCGACTCCCCACATGTACACATGACTTGTTTACCCATGGGCCTGGGCTGCTCAGGATCACTTGAACCCACAGCATACAGAGTGCCCATTTCGATACTAGTCCATTTTGGATCCAAATCTTCAGCAGCAACAGAAAGACTCAGATTCAGACATGATCTTAGGCTGGCATGTGAGATGTATGTAATTTTCAATCCATTAGTATCCTTGTTCAAGCTGTGAACAAGTTTGCAAAGGTGAGCTTCATGTCATGTTCACTTACTTGCCCCTTCACAAGCAAAGCATTCAAGCCTAAGACACGGAGAGGGGCTACAAAGAGGGTAGTAACTGAATGTACAATGTGAAAATAGAACGGTAGAAAAGCTTCAAAATGTCAATACCAAGAGAGGAATGAAGTAGAAAAGAAAGAGAAGTCAAGGAAGAACTCTTTAACCACAGATGATAAGACAAAATAAAGAGAAAGACAAAAGAGAAGTACCGTCAAAGCAGTGAAGAAGGGTAGCAGATGGACAGCACAACCATCGAGAGCAGAGGAGGGGATGGCAGAAGGTTTGAAGTTAAGCATTGCATTGTAAGTGTAAATAGGAACTGAGAAAAACACAACGGAAACAGAAAAAATGAGAAGACAGCCATAATGTGGCTTTGGCTTTTGGGAGAAAAACCAATGGAGGAAATATGGGGATCTTATGCCACAGAGGAGAGAGTTGGCATAACAGTCAAAAATGCATAAATTGAGGGAGTACGTCTGATAAGCACTACAGGACAACACTTCAAGGTTTCAAAACAATTGAGTATGGTCATAACCTTACCAGAGTCACTCACAGTCACAAAGTGTCAAACCATCACTTCAACGAGAATACCAGTGACAAGCTGCCATGACTACCCACTTACTTCATCAGATAAGCATATAATAATCAACCCAAATTTTCAGAAAAACCATCATCCAAACATCTGCATTATGTGTTTCTGTCACATTTGTGGAAGCAATTGGAAGACTTGGTCATGATGCTGGCTACCACCCAAGAGACATACCTAATGAAAAAAATCAGTAATATCCTCATTCAAGCTCCGACAAACTGGTGAAGGTAAGCTTCACTTCATTCAGCTTGTGCCAGAAAGCATCTAGGTGTAGAGAAGCCAACACAGAGGGTAGTGGTTGGGGCCTCCAGCACCCTGAACATACCCAGAACATATACACACCACTGGTGACTACATGGATGCATAACATTTGCTAAAGCCACTCAAAAAACATAGCTATGAGATTGCAGAGGAATCTCCACAATGACAATTTGACGGTAACATGACCATGAATGCATTGAACATACAAACTCCACTAGGGTAGCAGATAGACACATCACATTCTAGCAAGAGATAATATGAAATTACAGGACAAAAAATTGTCCGGGGGCACCCAGGTTTGCTATTTCACTTCAAATCCAACCTGATCTCATTGATGTGCATCACATAAGCTGATTGCATGACACTCCTCAGGGATCCTGAGCACCGAGTACTCTTTAAAAATTATGCAGAAGTGAAGGTTTGTCCTGCCCTCGGTAATTGTCAAGTTATTGATAAACAGCAGGCAAGCAAGATTTGTTCAGCCAACAATGCCCCATGAAATATCATAGGGCAATCTATGACCTGTTACCTTGTCATGCCATGTATTTGGTAATAATTGCACCATGTGCACATCACAAAAACACCAAGGCATGGTCCAACAACCTACAAACCAAGGTCAATGGCTTGCCTGTTAAGAAAATCACACAGAGGCTACCTTGCAACCTGCTAACCAGACTTTTAAAATAAACCCAGAAAACCAACTTAATCAGATGTGGAAAAAATTCTCTAGATTCAATTGGCACGATCTCTGATGACATGGATGTCCATCTCAGATGCATCTGTAGCCTGCAGCTCATAGTGAACACCATCGAGTTCCCTTCTGAATCTGTCCTTGGAGCTTGCATAGATCATCTTAGCCTTAACTCGGGATGTGTCCGGTGACCTGAAGTGAACATGGTCACAGTTCAAAGCCATATAACATCAAACAGCAAAGACAAACAAATCACTTGTAAAGGAGGAAACCAGAAACACAAATTGCATCATATTGTTTAAATGCTCTCCAATAACAATATGCAAAAGACTGTCCTTAGGTGAAGGTCATTTCTCACAGCATAAATTGGATGTGTCTGGAAGACTACATATATATATAGGATATAAATATCTGCATTTGTATCCAGAAGTCTTCCATGAATACAGTTAGATTCAACCTGAACATAAATTGACAAAGAACCTGGTACTACAATCAATGAGGTTCCAGACCACAAAACAAAAGATCATTCCAGGAAACTGTAGGAGCAAGGGAAAACATGACCTAAAAAGCAGGTAAGAAACAGAAATTAAGTGTGAACCAGTGCCTGGCACGTTCAGTGACAATTTACAGCAAAAGTTTGTCTGAAAAGAAAAATGATGCCTGAAACACTCTGCATCTGCCCTCTTCTCATGGGATGAATGTGGAAACCCTCTCATTTAGGGGTTAGTTCAGTGCCCACTCAAATATGATCAAAACATGCTTATTGATATGTGAGGAAGCCCACAATGTCTCCTTGACTTCAAAAGACTTTTCATAGCAACTCCACAAAAAACATGAATGCCATGCAGTATGTCTTACCATGCAATGAAGAAAATCTTGCTCTTCTGGCAGTTGTCCTCAGTGACGAAGTCAAAATCGTAGATCCCATATCTGGGGTCATTCTCAGGTAAATGCGATGCAAATTGCTCATAACTTTCCCCAGGCTCTCCTGTCTTCTCCAGAGTTATCTGCTGCGCTTTCTCGTCAATTTTGAAGATGATGTACCGGTAAGTCTTCTTCCTCTTAAGCTCCATGAACTTCAGTTTGCACTCGTCGCTGACAGCCATACCTGATGCTGCGTTCGCCTGCATCAGACATCAAATTCTCAACCAGCTGAGTCCATTAAAGTGAATTCCTTTGTTATACAGGCTGAGAGGATGATCATTCGCAATCCATTCCGAGAAACTCCACAAACAAAAAAGCAAATGAACGATTCCCACATTCACGTCACTCGGTCTCTCAAACCCTCTGACAACCGTAAGCAAAGCACGGAACCTACAAATACACATCCCCTAGAAAATTAGCACTGAATAAAAATCCCCTCCCAACAACCCTTCCGACAAGCATCCAGATCCAAATTGCCAACGTACAAAAGCAGCAAGTCGCATCATCACTCGTCCGCTTTTCATGTATTAAAAATTTTCCAAAATCAAAATCAATGCCATCGACCACTGAACATCACGCTTCGGAACTTGTGAGCCGTAAAAAAAAAGACAAAGAACTCGGGAAAATAACAAAAAACAAACGCCAAGAAAGGACATGCAAAACATTGAAAGTACCATAGGGCTAGAACTGGAAGCTGCTGCTGCTGCTGCTGCTGGCAGATCTCACAGACGAGCAAGAGGAGGAGGACTTCAAACAATGGAATGCGCTCCAATGTCTCTTCTCGTGTTTGCGTGCCTCCAAGTTCCTCCTCCTCCTCGTTGTCGTCGTCGTCGTCGTCGTCGTCCGCTGCGGCTTCTTCCTCTTCCTCTTCTTCTTCTGTTTCCTCCGACGATCTGGGCAACCTCCTTCAACCCATTTTCAGGTCCCGATAGATGTGGGACATCGTTTAGGACCTCGTGTACAGCTCTCCAATTTGATGAGAGTTACAGAAAGAGACTAGGTCCCTACTACCCTTCTTTACGCTCGGCATCTGGTTGGGTCCCACACGTCATCTCCAAGACACGTATGTGGACATCGTTCGGAGACCTCGTCAACGCGGCAACTTGGGACCGTCAGCGACCTTCAAGTCTCTTATCTTTTTGGGACCGGATTTGGGACCGACAAACAGACCCTTAGTAAAATGCCTTCTTATCTAGCCTACCCTATTTGCTACTCTTTTGTCTCTCTGGGTTATCGACCCTAACCATTTAGTGCAACTTGGGACCATCAGTGACCTTCAAGTCTCTTATCTTTTTGGGACCGGATTTGCAACCGTCAATGAGATCCTTAGTAAATGCCTTCTTAGCTAGCTACCTATTTGATACTCTTTTGTCTCTGTGGGTTATCGACCCTAACCATTTAACTAGGGTAATGCCCTTGTCGTCAGCCAGAGGGCTTTATTGAATGCTTTAGTGAGCATAAAGCATCGACCAAGTGTAAAGCATTGGGCAGATTTCTATTTGTTATTTTCTTTTTCTTGCAATGCCCAGTGTGGACACATTTCAATAATCGAAACACCTGTCTGAGTAAGCATTAAAGTTTTCGAAACGCTTGCCTTTATTGGAAGAAAAAACCCATGCAATCTAGATGATGCTACTCTAATGCAAACTGGTATGTCATTGATATGGCAACACTTGTTGATTCGACACACACTACATGTGATGCACATCGAGAAAAAACATTTGTGAGAGAGAGTGTGGTTTGGTTCATATTCGGGCAGAAAGACACAAATAAAGTGCTACACAACATGCAAGCTGAGGGTTGGGTATTCGGTAGCATTTATGGTTAAGACAACATCCTAATAACCGACACAAAATTTTGAAACCACATGCCTCATGTGTCCTCATAACAGAAGAATTGGGCCCATTCTTGTCAAGGATGGGTTCAATGAAGCTTCTCACAAATTAGGGTGCTTCATTGGCAAAACATGTGGTAGATAAAAAGTTGTGTTGAAGTCACATGATTATCATATGTTAATGCAACAACTGTTGTCTCCTTTCTGCTTGTGAGATGACTTATGGCTATTGAACCATGGATGTCCATAATGAGGTTTAGTCATGTCTTCCGATGGGTTTGTGTGAAGGTTTGGAACCTTTCTGACATTGCAAGTATGTGAGAAAATGTTGCAATTACACTTTTTTTGTTAGAAAAAAAATTTCATTTAACATCTTTTTCGATATTGACATTTTTGTTGTTGCATGTAGTAGATGAGCTAGATGTTTGTGGACTAGTTCATAATCGCTACATGTATCCAGTGGAGCGGATGATGAAGGTGTTAAAAGGTTATGTTCACTCCATGGCATGACCTAAGGGGTCTATGGCTGAAGGTTACATTTTGAAAAAGACATTGGGATTTGTGACTTAATATTTACATGAATTTTAACATATGTTTAGAAGGGTTTGGGATATAGAAGGAGTTTTTGGAGAGGTATTGGAGGGTGCATTTATTAGAATTGTCCTAAGTCTCATTCTACGAGATCTTGCACATGAGTATGTTTTGACAAATATGAAGATTATGGCACCATGGATATAGGGAGTTAATTTTTCTACTACTATGTCATGGAGGTTTTGATTTTAGTTCAAGAGTCAAGTATGAAATGGCAACTAGTAATAAGGTTGCAAATCAATGTCATTGAGGTCTTTTGGAAGTTGGTTGCCTATTATTTACTATTTGAAACCCTAAACACCAAGGTTGATTATGGAAATTTGGATTATGTCTTCATTGCTGGTAGGCATAATTAGGTTTTGACACAAGGTATTTTAGCTAGATTTGCATTTCCTATTTGACGCTTTTTTAATTGAATGTTTGTTGTACATAAACAAATTACTTGTTTTCAAATAGACTTGAATTAGGGTTTCAAAGCAATTATTGTGTGTTGATCTGTAGTTGTTGAAACCCTAATTCTAGTTGTGCAATTGTGTGTTGATCTTGCTGAAACCCTAATTTTAGATGTGCATTTCCAAGTTCTTGGATCGCATGTTACTAAACAAAAATTTTCAAAGTGAATTAAAACTTACCTAAACCTTCATGGGCAATAAGTACAAAACTTCTAGTTGTTGTAACCCTAATTTTCAATGTGCAAATTGTCATTATCTTGGGTTATGTGTGACTACCAATATTTGTGAAAATGAAACCAGCATTTATTGTCTTGGGTAGTAGATACAACTCCATTGCCAATGAAGGCTATTCATCAACGATTTGAAATTTTTGTAAATTTTATTCGACAATTATTTAAATATATAAATTGTTTTATTTGTTTTATTAAATAATATTTACGTATAATATATATATTCCATTTAAATAATAAATCACCAAATAATTTAAATAAAATATTCAAAATTTGACAATTAATTTTTAAAAAGAAACTTATTTGGGAATTTTATTTAACACATTTTATTTTCATTTTCAATTGTAAATTCGAAAAAAATGAAAGAGAAATTAACAAAATTTTGAACCCACAAAATTTTCAAAACATATCCCCCTTTTTTGGGTGATACAATATAAATTAATAGATTAATATGAATAGTTAGTATATTTAGTATTATCACTGTAATTACAAGTTTTTAATATTCATATTAATAAAAATTAATTAATTATTATGATGTTATATTATAATTTTTATTATAATATTAATTATGATGATATGCTTGTGATTAATAGGTCACATTAACCTATAAATACACTAACATGAACTACCTATTAACCAAAACTAAGTGTTATAATATTATAAAATGATTAAGTATTATGGATAATCATAATTTTTTACAATTATAATTATGAAAATTAATATATTATTTATTAATGAAGATTCAAACGAGTATTATTAGGTGAATATGAATAATTTTATTATTATTTAATTAATATGATTGTATTATTACCTTTTTTAATATTTTAATCTAACTAATAGGTAAACTAGGTTAGTATATAACATTGGAATTAATAGTAGTTACATCTAGTGTGCAATTAAGTTGGTCATGCTGATAATTAAATTTTTTTATCCCATATCTTTGTTTTTCAATCTAATTTTGTACATTATATAATTAGGTGTAATAGCCATGTTTACAAATCAAGTACCAAATGCCATTGGAAATGAACCAATATATGTTCTAATAACCACAAAAGAAACAACCCCTTCTTTCCAAATCTCTCTTATTTTAAGTAGCAAATCATTATCCAAATAAATGATGCCTAAGTTTGAACCTAAATCCTATATCTTCTCCTTTGATTTCTCCATTTTTACCTACCTTCCTATCACTATGGCAACACCCTTTTGATGAAAAGAAAGTGTTTAAGTCAATTGACCCAACTTAGGTAACTACATACTTATGTTACTACTACAAAAGCTATAATAACCTATTTCTTCCTTTTAACAATCATGTTTCATAATAATATTGAAAACATCATATGTTCATAATGGTACATGATGTACAAGACTAATATTGTTTAAATAGTGAAAAAATGTGAACTAATTTATGGCAAATCATGGGTAGCTTCATTAGATTGTTGTGCAATGAATTTTGCACTACTCGAAAGGCCTAATTGACAATAATTTTGTGACCTTCAAAGGAAGTATTGAAGGTTGTTTTTTTATTATGGAATGTGTTCTAAAATTGGTGCTTATTGTAGCCTAAACATGAACATTACAAGTCAAATGAACTTTGAAAGGGCTATGATTAGTACCATACCATATTGACCAAGGTTTCGATAGGAACTCCATACATTAATTGCACTTGAAAAGGGTGCCTACCATGGTGAAAGTGGGTGTAATCACACTCAAATGAACCACAACCAATGTAATCATTGTCTGAGTTTTAATGTTTTACTGACAAAAAAATATTAATGTTGCAAATCTTTAACATGCTTAGATGACAATGTTTCTTATATATTATGAAGGAAATGTGCAACAAATTTTGTATGAATTAAAATGAATATATGGTCCAAATTTGGGCAAAAAAGCCACCTTGGGATGTAATTATTGTTTAATTTCTATTAATATAGTGATAACTTAAGTTGATGTTGAAATTTTTGGACGACCTTGTATAATAAGATTTTTCATGAATCATGAAAACATTTGGATACATTTCAAATGAATCTAATGAGTATGGAACATAACACACAATTATGTTTTTGTATGGTTTTGCATATCTTTTACATTTTTCATTGCTTAAATGAGCTTTTGAATGATTTGAAAATGACAATTGTATGAATTTTTAAAATGTAAATCTTCACACAATATTATAATGCAACATTATTATGGGTCATTTTTTTATATAAAAATTGATTCAATTTGTAAATCATGATTTTAAGAACATTTTATAAAAATATTTTATTTTTAAATATCAAATCCTTTGTCCAAATGGCTCATTTTACCCAATTTATACCTAATACAATAATTAAAAACACCATAACTATTTCTTTTTTTTTAAATTTTTTCTTTAATGGATTTGAAATGCTTTCAAAGATGACATAAGTATGTTCAATAATTATTCACACTTTTACATAATAATATAATTTGATAAGTTTTTTGTTATGAATATTTATGACCATTGTTAAAACCATGGATTCCTAATCCATCACCTTATGTAACTAATCATAATCTACTACATCATATTCACAAATAAACCCATTACTTTCTAATGAGTGACCTAAAGAGGTGACCTTGGCTTTTGTTAGCACATTTGGACCCATGTTCTAATAGGACCATTATGGGTTAAGTGTGTTAAGTTTAAGGGATGCATGAAAATTTTCATCTTATGAAAATGTGCTTCACATTAATGATTTAGAAGAAATTTCTCGCAAAGTTTTTAGTGCCCACTTTGGTCAATTAGCTATCATTTTTATTTGGCTGAGCGGTATGTACTTCCATGGAGCTCATTTTTGGAACTATGAAGCATGGTTGAGTGATCCTACTCACATTAAACCCAGTGCTCAAGTTGTTTGGCCAATAGTGGGTCAAGAGATTTTAAATGGAGATGTAGGCAGAGGTTTTCAAGGAATACAAATAACCTTTGGCTTTTTTCAACTTTGGCGAGCATTTGGAATAACTAGTGAATTACAATTTTATTATATTGCAATCAATGGATTAATTTTTGTAGTGCTAATGTTTTTTGCTAGGTGGTTCCATTACCATAAGGTTGCTCCAAAATTGGCCTGGTTTTAAAATGTGGAATAATAATTTTTTTTAGATATAAGACATTTGTGTGTAAGAAGTCTGAGTATATAAAGAATGAATTACACATGATTTCCATTACCAAATTGTTTGAAATGAAAAATTTATGACATGTTTTTATTATGAAATGAAATTATTAGTTAGAATAACAAAAATATATATTTATGATTTGGTTATTGACAAAACCTAAATAAATGGTAATTAATGATGAGACCTTGGCAAGCTTTATTAAACAAGGGGTGTGTCACACTATGGCCTTGCCATTTACATAAAATGTATGTTAAGGCAAAAAGAGATTCATGGAAACTCAAATATTTCACCATGCAAAAATATAATCTTCAAAAAATCCTATAAAACAAACCAAAATCCTTCAAGGTATTATAACTTTATAACCAATCTCAAGTTTACAACACAAGCCAAAAGATCATCATTCAAAAATCCTCATATAAAAATAGACCTATTACCTAGGGCCAAAATCTCTAAAGCTAATATACTCTATATTGAATCTAAACACAATATCATTCAAAAATTCTCATATAAAAAAAGACTTATTACCTGGGGGCCAAAATCTCTTAAGCTACTATACTCTATATTGAATCTAAACACAATATCCTTGCCTACCAAGGCAAGGCCAACAAAGCACCAAGCAAAGGGTAAAGAAAGGAGAGAGAGGACCCCCCAAGTCTGAGAACTTAGATTAATTAATTATGAGAACAAGATTAGCTTGGATAATTGGATGAGACGCCTTGAATTTAAGGAATTGTGAAAATTCATGTTAACATCTGTGATGAATGATTATGCCATTTAATTTAATTATTTTTGGGTTCATGTTAAAAAGCAAAGTAAAATCGGGTAACATTTAGAGCTCTTCATCATGTTCATATGTTCCAGGGTAGAAGATTATGATTGGAATCTCATAATCATTGATGATCACAGATGTTAACACAATGGAACAGGCTTGCAACTGCCCCCATTATTATTATGATGTTGGGTGTGCTGCCCATCTCGCCGTAATGGGCTCACCCATGGCAATTTACCCAGCATAATGGGTGGGCAGCCAGCCACTTACCCATTCAATTACATACATAAAATATGCCCTCAAAATCCTTTTGTCTTATATGAACTATCCCAAACGTGGATTCATAAATAGCGTATTGAGAGCTATTCACGTTTGGGAACGTGCTATTCACGTTTTGGGTTTTTGCCAACATGCCATGAAGTTAGTAATGGCTTGAAGACCTAAGTGGATATAAATTAATTAAAATAAACCACAGATACCTAATGGTTTAAATTCCACAACATTTTGAATGCATGCAAAATGAGGTCCAAATGGAAATTTGGAACAAAAAAAAAAAAAAAACTATTCAATGTATTTGAATAGTGAAAGAAATCCCCCCTCCCCCCTCCCAATGCGCATATCACGATTGCAGATCTCGAGCTGATTCTGTATTATAATTGTTTTATTATGGAGCTGATTCTGTATACAATTGTTTAGTGGGGAGCTGATTCTGTATATAAATGATATACACGTTTTAATTCTCACCAACACGATCGTGGATGCCTCCTGGAATGGGCGGTCGGTCAGCCGCCACTCCTGTGTCCTGGTCAACGACAACGAACCTATCGTTCAAATCAAGAGCGGTATAGGTACAACACTAGGTACCTACTTTCATACCTACCTGGTTGCGGCGAACGAAAGTTTTCTAACCTTGTTGCGTCGCGATGACGACGTACCGTCCGTCCGTCCGTCCGTCCGTCCGTCCGTCCGTCCGTCGTGCAATAAGGAGCAGCAGCAAGTAGTAGTGTTGTTAAGCCTTATCGACGAATTGTCTGTCGTCTGCTGTTGTTATGTTCTCGTCGTCGTCGTCGTAGTTGTTGCGCTTGAGCCATGCACAACTCTTAAGCCTCCAGAGCGCCCGTTACACCAGCTATCGTCTTCTCTTTTCCTGCATCAAAGGCAAGGGAATCGTAAGCTTGCGGCGTGAGCCTGGGATGGCCGACTTCATTACTTCTACTCACCGGAAGAAATGGCTCCTCTCAATACAAGATCTGGTATGGCTTTTAGGTCATCGTCCTATAGACCTAGCTCTAAAATCGTGGGACATGGTTTCAAAATGCCTTGTTCTTGGTGTCCAGTAGACTGCATCTGAGTTGCAATTCCAATTTTGCCTCTTATATGCTGAAAGAGTTTTTTGGAATGTGGCACTGACTTACGTTGATCAGATATATTATCAGGTGTAGGTCTGGATAGCAATATTGTGATGAAATATCCCCTGACATTGCGCACTGGTTCTATCTGGATGCTCCAGAGACGATTACGTACCCCCCCTTAAGCCTTAATGGCCTGGTTCATACACTCTGTGTTACCAGGAAACGGTTCACATGGGTCTGTTCGGTCATCTGTGCATGTCGGATGATGTTACAGCATTACCGGGTTCCATGAGAATCACTGGTCCCTGTTTTCACCTAATTCTCAATATTCCTTCGCTAATCCATTTGCGTCTGAGCTGGTGGGGTTTTCAACAGGTTGAAAACTGTCGAGCTGCAAATCAGCGAGCTGTTGAAGCACTCCAGAAGGTGAACAGCAGAGTTTGGTGTTGGGTGATTGAAGGTTTGGTGTCGGAGGTCTGGCTAGGGTTGTTCTTACGTCATCAAGGAACTGTCCCATCAATATTTTGGAAAGTTGAGGAGTGGTTGTCCACTGCATGCCCTGCCCAGTCTTCTCAATTCCATTACATTTGCAAGTCTGGTATGTTTCCAGTCAACATTGTGCTAAGCTCCATTTTTGTCATACTTGCAGTACGGTGCTACTCGTGTGGAGTGTCAACCAGATGGAACTCTGGCATATCCAGGAGCTCCTGCTCAGGGGGACAATGGTATGAGTCTTTGCTTTGCTGCTCACCTGTAACTGCAAATGGAAATCTCTTTTGTGAAATGATTATGCTCCAGTTTAACTGCATAGTTGTGTTGTTCTCCTATTGCAAATCATTACACAGTCTTCTCTTTATAGTCTGCATTTTGTCATTCATGATTGATCTCTGTTTGATTTTCATATGCAATTTCACATCAACCTTGGTGGGTTCTATGGTGCAGGACATGGATCCTTACCAGAGCCTTTGACTCTAGCTGAGGAGCTTGTTATTCGAAGATTTTATGAACAAAAGATTCAGCAAGTCAGCGCAGCTTTTTCCTTCCCCAACAAAATTCAGGTCTAATTGTAATCCTTTTGGAAGTGCTCTGTAGTGTTATTGAGGCGTTCTTGTTACTAATCTCAAGCCAAGTGTGCAGTTACTATACTCAGCATCTACACCAACAACATCCTGTACTGGCAAAGCCTCAATTGCATGACAGAAGCCATACAAGCAAGGCAGTTGCCATATGTCTGATCTTCTTGGAAGGCCATGTTTCTCAGAGTGACGGTTCTTTTCTATGGTGACTGATTACTTGCATTTCAGGCAACGGCCATCCTGTACTTCAAGCGATTCTATCAGAAGTGGTCTGTAATGGAGCATGACCCCAAACACATAATGTGAGCTTTGCAATGTCCATGAGGTGCTATAGGTTGCAAATTCATAGCAGCAAAGTCCATGAGCTATGTCTTTGGCATGTGATGAAGCTGTACATTTGCGTAAAGTTCAATCTCAAGAGTACCAATAGCAAAGGAAACAGGGTGGAGCATGGTGTTGTGGTTGGTGGGCAGGCTCACTTGCATCTACTTGTCATGCAAAGTAGAGGAGTTTCATGTATCTGCCGACGAGTTGGGCAAGGGCATTCAGCAAGACCCTCAAGTGGTGCTAAAAAATGAGTTGACTGTTCTCCAGGTGAATGACTCCATCTCTGCCATTATACATTTTTGTTCTGTTCTTTAGGTTTGCCAGATAGCAGAGACAGCTCTGTCCAATACTAAAACACATTTGCTATGCTGGTTTGATTTTCAGTTCTTTGAATTTTTTGCATATTTTGTGTCATTGGGGGACTTTTGCAGAAGTGACATGCTACTGCTAAATTTTACACTCTTATATGCAGGGCTTGGATTTTGAGCTGATTGTTTATACACCTTACCGGTCAGTGGATGGTTTCATCTATGACCTAGAGGTGAGTAACTCTGACTAATTTTTGAGTTATCCATGGAGGTTTATGATTTAACAATATACTAAAGCACCAGCTTGGCCAGCACAACCTAGGAGATGAGTGTCTGAGACCTGAATACAAGTATCATTGTCCTTCTGCAAGCTAGAAAATTGCCCTGCTTTTGTTGTCAGTACCATTTATTTCCAGAATCCATGATCAGGTGGAGAAGTCTGGACAGTGCTGATACATGAGTATGTTTTTGGCACAAATTGAAAACCTTAACCCTCTTTAGGAATCAGACCAGAGTTAGGAAGATTCTTTCACCTGAGGTATTCAGCACAACTCATCTAGCCTATCAAATCCAAAGAAGTGTAAGTGGCAATATTCTGATTCCTGTATACTGGGTTGTTTCCTGCTTGCCACACAAGCAACCTAGTGCAGACATTGAGAAAAAGCTGATAGTGTTAGGAATCTTTTACCATGGTTTCTTGCAGAGTTTTGTGCAAGGGATGGGCCCAGAAGCTGCACAAGGCTTGCAGGTACATGCATGCTTGTTGATGAATTCAAGAATCTACAGTTGATGTAGCTTTTGGTTGCAAGAAAGTATGTATCTATGCCTTGCAGAGACTGTACATCTATGTGCTTAAAGAGTCTCTTCTAGGAAAACCCGCTGCAATGTGGCAAACCAATACTTGTAATTCTTGTGAAGTCAATAGGTTTACTTCTGTGTACAACATTTTCTTGTGAATATGACATGTGTACATCTCAATGAATGAGTTACAGCTACATCTGGGAAGAAAGTTCTTTTGCAGGAGTTAAAATTAGCAGCCCAATTTGTCGTGGATTCTATGATGCTTACAGATGTGCCTCTGCTTTTTCCTCCTGGCCAGGTTGGTACTTTTTCAATGTGTAAGCTGCAAGTGAATATTTTCTGATACTGTAGACACTCTGTATTAGAGTTAAATAGATGGATTTCAAGCTTTGGACAGTGCCCGGTGCACTTAGGGCATGTCCAGGGATCCAATCTTATCTTTGGTAAGAGCTCTGGGGTATTATGAGCTGTAGGAGGACTTAATGCTCAGCTACTAAGAAGATATGTCCAGACCCCCCATGCATTTATCAAGCCTGTTTGTCTGGATTCACTCTGCACAGCTTGTCACTTAAGTGATTTTAAATTTATGATATTTGGCTCAAGTGTCACTTATTGCATCATCATTGCAGCTTGGAGGGAGTATGTAGCTTCAACTGACTGTGTGTCTATGTTGCATCTGAAGCTAGCCTTGGCAGCACTACGCACTGCAAACCGGGAAGAGCCAAAAGTGGACTTCAACAGGTACATTCTTGATGGTGGATGGATCATGCCTGAATCTCTGGAGTATCAGTTTATGTGCAAGTGAAAGGTTCTTGGAGACTGTTGGTGTGTCTCAGTGTGCAGAGCACCTTATTTACATGTTTATTCAAGTTGTTAGTACACATTGGTAATTGGCATTTATGCCCAAATTGCACCACTCCAGGCATACTCTAGATTGTGCTCTGTTGCTGCAAATTCAGGTACTTGCAGAATATGCCTGAACGCCAGAAGCAGCGACATTCACATGCAGAGTTGATTCATGTGCTGGACTCCATTGATTTGCTGGTATGTGAAATTCTGAGTCACTGTCATAGTTCATATTGCTATGATGTCACTTAAGCTTGATTTTTCTCCTTCCTTAATAACATTGGATCTGAGATGTGGTTGAAATTTGTCTGAAGAAAATGCTTACATAAAAACTCAAAGTTGGAGGCCTGCAAGGGCAGGTACCTTACATGCTTTCTGTTTGTGTCTTCAATTTTTTGGAGGGAGGTTAATCTATCAGATTTGAAACCAACAATGAAAGTTCTACTCACTGAAGCCCTTCTTTCTTCAACAAGAACATCAAAGATCTTTGGTTTAAAGAGTAAGGATGAAGGACACTTAAGTTTTTATCTTCTTTTCTAGGTTTCCTAATAGACGAGTTGTTGCTTGTGTTTGGTCTGTCTTCAAGCAGTAAATTGGTACCTGAATCAAATGTGTATAAATCTTGCAGTCTTGTTCATTAACTTCTACCTCTCCATGTATAAGATAAAGTTTTTGAAACATTTTATTGAGTCTAATTCTTTTCAGTTTGGCACTACTATCCTTAGTAAGAAAGTTTGTAGACAATCTTTTAGTTCCTGATACACCTTTTCCCCAAATGTCATGCATTTAGACAACAACTCTATTGTTTCTGGAATGTAGCCTAGATCACACAGTGAGCTTAATTGTACTTTTAATGGCTTCCCTTGCAATTTCTTGGACTAAGCAATTACCCAAGTTCAAAAGGCTTCAACATTGACATTCTTCACAAGTGTTATCAGTGAGAATATTCAGATATTGACATGATTTGTATTCCTCATGTGGAATCTTTCAGATCTACCAAATGTGGAGTACCAATAGTCAGTCTTGTAGGTTCTTAAGGAATTATATTTGGAAGCTTATTTTGTCTTCTGAAGAGAAAAGGTTACTCTTCAAAGTTTCTATTATATCAAACAAGAGGTTTGCTTGATGAATAAAGATTTCTCTTTGTTCTGCTTTTGGAATCCTCTGAACTGTTCTTTCAAGATGATTCTCACACAAGATTTAGACTTTTATTATTGGGTCTTCCCTGAAGTCTATTTGGGTTGACTATGGTCATAAGTATGGAGATATTATCAATAATTATGAAGATATTTTGAAGAAGGATGTTGTGTCATTTTGAGAAGAAATGAGGACTCAATCTGTCTGTCAGAAAGTTTTAGCAAGTTTTTTGTGAGATTTGGATAATATTTTACTGCTTAAGAGATGAGCTTGCATGATCCCATAGGTGAAGGATGCCAAACAACCTGTGGAATCAGATGTGAGGCGCATTGATCGTAAGCTGAAGTACTGTAGAAATCCTGGCTTGCAGGATGAGTGAGTATTTTCTGCTCACCTCTGGAATTTACAGCAAGAAATTTCAGGAACTAGAGTTGTTTTCTGCCTTGAATGTGGAGGGTGTTCTTCCAAATCATGTGAATTTGGCTCTAATGCATTGAGAGTTCTTACTTGGGGAATATTCTGGCTCAAAATGGGTACAGAGGCAAGGGAAAAAGGGAGCGGAAGGAAAAACAGAGACACAAGCGAGGGTCCCATGATGTCCAAATGGTGAATGCTGTGGATAATCATCCACTGTATGTGTACTCATTTTCAGCACTTTGCCTTTCAGCTGCAATTTTGTTGTGCCTATTTTGTGGATGCAGTACAGAGCTGTATTTTGGGTATGTGGAGTACTTGTTTACAACCTGCTAACCTCCAACACTGTGGTGATTTTAGGGATCTAAATGAAATACATAGTGTCAAGAGAGGCCAGAGTGAGGGAGATGCTATGCTCTAGTTTCTGGTGCTAAAACCCAGAGTTGCAAGCATGCAACAACCCATTTTCAAATATGTGTTTTCTGCATATCCAAGGTTTGCAACCTGCACACAATCTTTTTGCATGAGATTCTTGTTGGAGGGAGCACAAGCTAGCCAGTGTGTTGGCACTTAAACAGCCATTGCCAATTCTCTGGCTTTGCCAACGATCTCTGGATGTAACGAACCTTTCTCTGCAAGGGAGTCAGGGAAAAATGCTGAAAAATTTAGCTCCTTCAGATTTGAGTTCTCAAGACAGTTCTTTAGGTCGGATTGCTGGGGTACATGGAAGACCTATACATGATATGCTAAGATGGTCTTTGCTTGCAGGTTTCCTGTACAGGAAGCTGGAGTCAGTACAGTGAATGGCACTCACCAACAACATTCCGGTGTTTCTTTGCCTGTGTGCTCAGTTTAATAACTGCAAGTTGCAGAAAGTGCACTTGCAATGTGACATTGAATAGCTTTTTAAAATCCAATTTCAAATTTTACATTTGATCAAAGTGTGAATTGCCATATTTCTTCCAAGCATTTGTAAATGTTGGCGGCCTATTTCCAGCTGAATGACACTGCTATTACATTCATCATGTTTACAACAAAGGTTTTTGCATATCATCCATCACTCACCATCCTTTTTAACATTTTAACATTTTCATTTCATTGAATAATGATTTTCTCAAATGTATAAAAGGGTGCATTTCATCCATTGCCTTTTTCAATTCAACTTCAATGGATTTTCCATTTTCTCAACCCACGTATTATCCAAAATCTTTTTCAATTATCAAGTGTTGGCTTTCTTAAAATTCCTTCTTTTGCAATTACTTAGTTCATTTTTTAATCATTCTATTTTCTGGATTTTCAATTACCTCAACCTGCATATCATCTAATGCTTAATGGAAAACTTTCCCAACCCACATATAATCTAATGTCTAATTGTTCCAGATTCCATCCTTTTCAACTATCTTGAATGTCATCCATTTTCCCAATTTCCATCTTCTCTTACTTACCTCTCATTCAATATCCATCTCAACCTCACCACCCCCACAAATAGTGAATCATCACTACTTAACTTGGAATTCATGTTTTTCAACTAGCTCCATTTTCATCCATTCTCCAACTTTTTGGGCACACATAATCATGCAACGGAGGCACCTTACAAGCTTATGCACCATTCACACATGGAGGTAAGACGAAGTAACTTCGTGTTACAACTTTTAAACAAAGAAGCCTATTCATCCATAAAATGTTAACTAATGTAAATGTTTGTGTGGCATTCTTGTTGGTGTTTGCAAAAGGTTAATTAAAATTAGGAAAAATGTTAGGAACAACAAATTTTTTTAATACAATTTAGATTTCATGATCAAAAGACAATGTCGTTTAAAAGGTCCAAATTTAGGCCATAACTCAATGTTGAGAATGTTAAAGAATCGATCCTATCCAAAATATTCTTGTCATTTGCCAACCATTGCCAAGACTTTCATTACTCCATAGTTTGGATACAACATCTATTGTTCCCTTCCATTGCACAAGTGTCAAGGTTGCACACCATTGCAAATTACCTCCATTGTTGATGCATGTGTGTTGTAGTAGACACCAAGATTCAACCTACCATTATTAACACACGTGTGCACATATAAAATAAACCACTAATCTTCTTCAACAATTGTGTGTTAATGTAATAAAATTAACAAAACACTTTGACACGCACAACAATGACAATGGAAAGCAATGTGGAGAACAAAAGAATAGAGAGGAGAAAAAGAGATTGCAAGAAAAGATGGGGAGGATAGATGGTTGTGAAATAAAATGATAAAAGAAAAAAGGGGGTACAATGTAACTTATCAACACCAAGGTATGAATTCATGAGTGGATGCTAGTAACAAAGTTGAAAATACATACTTTACAAACATCATGTGTGAATATTTTTTATTAAACAATTAGTTGGTCACCACATAACATTGTTTTTTGTCACCATTGCAAGTGTTAAGGGGGCTAAAGACACCTAATTCTAAACCTAGTTAACATGTGTGAAAGAATTTTTATCAAGTTGTCTTACACATCTTAAGGTGCTTCCATACATACATAAAGTTCCTTTATATGGGGTTGCCTTGCTTTTTACACCAAATAGTTTTGCGTTGTTGTCTAGGCATTACTTTACACATAATATAGCTTGAGAGATTTTTTTGAAATGTAGTTTGAGGGATCTTTCCCAACACAATTTCAATTGTAATCTTCTTGGAGTGGGGATAAGTTCCTTAGGGAAGGGAAAAATGATTTAAAACAACTTGTAAGTTTCATTTAGTGCATTTAAATGGCACCCCATTTGTTACATCAAGGAAGGTGTTCTTGTCAAGGCAGAATGCCCTAGGAATAACATATCCTAGGACCTCGAGCTCCTCCCACACTTCCCAAGGTGTAATGCCTCAAGTGAAAGAAATGCCTTCCTTCACAAGTGAAAGAAAAACCTTAGCTAGGTTGTTCTTGATTCAATAATGATATCAAAGGTAGCCTTTCATGACGTTGAGATCCACCAAAAAATTCTTATTACCTATGGACAACACATGATATAACATGTAAATTTTCACTAGCAATAGAGCAAGCCTTTCAATTTGAAATGCTTTACGATTTTTGAGCAATTGTTTCCATTTATTGTGTTGCACATTGTAAAGTCTACTTATCATTAGAAAAATATTTTGACAAATCTTTATGTTGGCTAAAGCCCTTAGTTGGGGGCATTATTAAAATTAGGCTTGTGCTTGGCTATGACCTCGTTTGACCTTTATTTTGGTAATGCCTTTAATTTTAGGTTTAAATTTTGCCATTAGGTTTACTATTAGAAACAACAAACATTGATTTGGTGGGAGTTCAAGGCATCAATTTGTTGAGATTCCATGTGACCAACATGTTAGAACAACATGTGCACTTGGCTTTGATTTTGGCATTGCAGTTGGATAGAAATGAAAAGGAAGAAATCAAATTTCTTTGGCTATTATCAAATTGTATTCATATGTCAAAGTTAGGTCAATGGTACTCCAAGGAGATAAGAATAAATGTGGAAAACCTTGTTCCATATACTAGTTTTGCAAAACAAGACATTTGTGCATAAAATCATGGTGAATTCGAAGGAATGATGCGATATAACAAGTACGTTAAAAAAGAAACTAAGTATGCATTTACCTTTGTCTTTCTAAATGTGATGAATTCATCAAATGACAATCGTAGCACAAAACCAAATGCACAATGCATAAGAAAGGAAATACACAAACTTGTGAATTGTCATAGAGCTCAAAACAAGCATTTCCCAAAACCCTACAAACTTGGATCTTATTTTTGCTTGAAATGTTGCTTGAATTGTCATACTCTATAGGTTTATATTGATTGAACAACACATGGATCTTCTTGTAAATTAATTGCTAATGTCCAATCAACAAGCTAACATAAATATTGATTGACATATTACATGTGCGTTACTTCATGCACACAAAAGGACAAAATAAGCAAAATATTTATGTGCACCTTTGCATTATACAACATAATTTGTGCTTTCATGAGAAACATTCTCCTAGTATAAAAAGGAGTGCATTTCAATGTTGAAATGCATGAATCTACAACACAATCAATTTAAATGGTTGAAACAAGATTTTGAAGAGCTCAAGACATCAAACTCAAACACTTCTTAAATAATCAATAGGATTGCCATATGAAAACCCATGTTGATATATAATGCTCAAATGTTATTTGCTTCTCTCCCCCCATATTTAAAACTAGTTGTACTCGTGACCTTCGGACACTCGTGGCTACGCCACTCCAGCCACCTCGAACGCGCAGTGGTCTCGACCGACGTTGTGCGGGTATCAGAACCAGCCGTGTGTACCCTCAGGTTATCAGTCCGGGTATTTACTCCTTTACCCAACGTGAGAAAACCCAAAACCCCGGTTTTGACATTTTAAACCTTGGTTCCCGAAAGTTTTGGAAATTTCCGAAAACACGTTCCTCTATATAACCGCCGGTT
>Ga0116231_10003847_pt1 | contig 30789 bp, 25 predicted proteins | sample S1TSphgellanicum_2_FD_89695 | JGI IMG/M metagenome (GOLD analysis project Ga0116231, IMG submission 89695) | Host-associated microbial communities from peat moss isolated from Minnesota, USA - S1T2_Fd - Sphagnum magellanicum MG | ecosystem: Host-associated > Plants > Peat moss > Unclassified... | reverse complement strand
GGGGGGAAGCTCGACAGGTGCATTATGCACCAGGTTCACACTAGTTTGACTAGAAGGGAGTGGGGGTTATGTGGGACTGTTTTTTTTGAGTTTTGGAAGGGAAGTGTCTTTCCTTCTTTTCTTCTATTTTTTCTTGATTTTTTTTTCTTCATATTTTTATCCTTCCTTCTTTTCCTTTTAATCATTTTTTTTCCTTTTTTTTTTTCTATTCTTCTTACAAAATGTTTCTTCTTTTTTTTCTTGCTACATTTTCTATTTCTTGCCCCTTCGTTTCTTGTTTCTTTTTTATTTTACATCTTTTTTAAATTTCTTCTTTTTAATTTTTTTTCTTATTTTTTATATTGTGTTTCTTTATTCTTCTTTTTTCTTTTCTCCTTTTGTTGGCTATGTAAAAGGCATCAAATGAACAATAGTGAACATGTACATGGCTTGGAGAAAATAGTTTAATGTACAACCTTTAATTAAGCTGATTATCAAAATGAAAAAAAAAATCAATGACGCTTGATGGTTGAAAAAAAATAAACATTTGAAAAGGTGAAGGGAAGACAGGGGAACCCATTCCTATAATTTTATAGGGTTCATTGTTTTACAATTTGTAACAAAATAGTGAGTGGCTTGTTCACCCCTACCATGCTCTTTTCACAAGTCCATGGACCCTAATGGTAATCTCATTCCCATGAATAAACTAATGATTAATCAAACCCCAAATCTTATAACAATATTTGGTTTAGTTCTTGTTTCCAAGCTTCATTTGAAATAGAACTTGGGTCCAGTCCCACTAATTGTGTCATTTCCAATCCCCACCTTTTCTCATTCTTTTATTTTGTTTTTCTACGTACTTGGTTTAGTTTCCTTCTTTCATAACTTTTAACGGATGTACTATAAAGGCCATTTAACTTAGCTTTTTATTTTTTCATTTTCTCACAAGCCTTCAAGGATGGAGTGTTCGACACATTCATGTTTATTTGTTGGATCTTTTATTTTTATTTTCACTCACAATTCCTTACAAACTAATGGGTGGCTTGTTCACCTTGCCCCAAACTTCCTCACAATTTTTGAGTTGTAATGGTAATCTCATCTCAATGACTAAACTAATACAAACTAAAATGAACTCAAATTTTTGATAAGAATATTTGGTCCAGACCTTGTTTTCAAGCTTCTTTTAAACTAAAACTTGGGTCCGGTCCCACCAAATTTGCATTCTTTTCAATCATTTTCTTTTCTTCTTTTTGTTTTCTTCTTCTATGTACTTAGTTTTTTCCTTTCTCTCACAACTTTTGAAGAATGTAATGCAAGGGCCATTCACCTGACCTTGGTTTTTTTTCACGTTCTTTGACAACTTTTTGATGATGTAATGTGCGACTCATTCACCTTACGTTTGTTGGTTTTTTTTTAAATAACAACTCTTAGTGAACTAACATGTGGCTTGTTGACCTTAACCTCTCTCCTTACAATTCATTTGGCTTTCATGATAATCTCATTCCCATGAATAAAACAATACAAACTCAAATAGACTTGAATTTTTTATAAACATATTTTGTCTTGTTCTTGTTTTCAAACTTCCTTTAAATCAAATTCAATTCTAGTCCCACCACATTTGTAATTTTGAAACCTTCATTTATTTATTCCTTTTCGTCCTCTTATTTTCTTTTTATGTTTGATTTTTTGGGTTTTTTTTTCTTCCATTCCATTATTTCAACTTTACTTATATCTTCAATGAGTTTAAAATTAACTTTTTTTTTTTTATCGATCTTCTTTATTGAGTAAACTAGGTTAAACTAATCTAAACTTAGTTCAACTAACCTATATTTAGTTAAACTTGTGTAACTTGTTTAAACAAGGGTAAATTCATTTTGACTTGGTTCATTTAAACTATGTTTGGCTGAGCTAACTTACACTTGAACTTGGTTCAAGGAACCCTGAGTTACTAATAAATGCTAAACTTTATGACCTTGTATTGGCACCAATGCTCAAAAAAGATACTATCCAATTTGGAAAGCCAATTTGCAACCCTTGGGTCCAATGTTCCAACACTTATTAATGTCTTGACATCAATGTTCGAGGATTGATTAAAAAGTTAGGGTCAAATAACAAGCCAAAAATGCCCAAAGTTGACCCCAAGTTTTCTGGGCCTAGGTTCCTCATGTAGGCCTTAGTTTTTCACCCCAATTCTATTTTCAATCGTAACGTCTCTCTTCCTTGGCACGAAGAATTGTTAATATATTGCCTTTTTGAGTACATTATAGGCAAATGCAATATTTTCATCTTACCCAATTTCAAATAAGGTAGATTATGCACTCCACTTGGATGATGCATGCAAGAAAGTTTTGAAAAAAAAGAATTTCATGGTGGCGATCTTTGATGTTTATGTTTGGGCCCCCTATTTCATTAAAAAAAAGGTTGTAATGGTTCAAAATGTCATGGTTTGGTAGGATTGAAATTTGTATGGGCCCATGACAACAAAATGAAGGAGATTGACCCAAGCAAAAAAACCCAACAAAAAAAAGTTATTTTCTACCCAACCACAGGCTACATGGGGTTGATCTAAAATATTGCTTGCATTTTTCACACCTTTTACATTTCATGGCAGAATTGTCAAGAAACACATTGAGTGCAAAAGGGCTTTCCAATTTGCATATGCCATCTTTTCCCCAATTTGGGGAAATGATTTCATGAAACCATAGTGTAAATTTTTTTGAATGATAAGATGCATTTAAATTTTTTTCACATTTTTGCATGGAAATTATGGTCATATTATGCTCTTAGCATACAATCTAAGTTCATGTAGAAGCCATCCTCTTGGCTTGTGTCCTACCCAAACCACAAGTCCCCAAAAGTAAAAAAGATGGTTTGTTTGTTTAGAACTAACCACGTTACAAACCCTCTCAAAAACACTTTTGGTGTTGTGAAAAAGCCCTCTACAAGGTTCATTGCACATAGTTGCCATTTTTTAATTTCAAACTAATAGAGCACAACTAATTGAATTCAAAATGATTTTTTATTTTAGGAATTGTTTTTTTCAATGCTCTAGTCATAATTGATCTATTGGGATTTCTTAAAAATTCCATTTCAATGGAACGATATTGAGATACACAACCTTGCACGAGGTTTAATATACTTGGACCAACAACACATGGCCCATTAGGAATTTGATCAGCAACTATTCTAATGTTTATAAAATGAACTATAGGGGACCAACATGGTTTAAATTTTCACCTTCATTGGTTTTGATCTCAAGAGTTTCACCCTTAGTTTTGGATATCGTTTCCTATGCCTTCACTACATGGGCATACCTTTCATGAGAATCAAGCCATGTCAAAATAAAGTATTGTAAAATTTTCTAAAGTAATACATAGTTTCTTGCCCACTTGCCAAGAACACACTCAATGTCATTATTTTTTGGAATAACAATCAAGGCATTTGTTCATTAGACAACCAAATTGTGTTTGAATGTGCAAATTAATAGGAAGATGGGGGGTGGAGGTAGAAATGACCTAGGCACACAAGGTTTATTTTTCACTTGTGTTGTGAAAATTGTTGCAAAAAGATTATGATGGAGGGTTGGGGCACAAGTTGGGAATAAGAAAATTACATGGGACACCAATTACAAATCTCCTTAATTTTTCTTAACCTATAGTGGCCAAGAATTTTACCAATGGGAAAAATGTGGTTTTATTTGTTTCCCTATAATTATCTACAAATATCATGAGGTATAAGAAAAGAAAAGTCGTTTCAAATTATAGAACACATAGTGTTTACAAGACAATTTGGTGGGGGGGGATATTTTGTGTAACATGGCCATGATAAAAAAAAAAATTGCACCATGATTTTATTTGCCTACAAAATAGCTATACGCTTAACTAAAACATCATCCCTCATGCATGAAAATGACAAATAACCAAATTCCTAAGGGAACAATACATTAAGATTATTATGCGAGTAAGCTACATCACAAAATTGAAGAAAACAACCTAGATCCACCCTATGGTTTTTTCATGGTCTCATTCAAGTGGATATCATGCATTAGATGATTTACCCAAATTTTAACTAATTACTCAATATCAATCAAACACATATAGTTTTCTTTGCCTGCTTTTTTTTTGGGAAGTCCTATAATTTGCACAAAGGGGGATATGTAAAAACAAAATCCAAAACTTTTAATTAAAATACCAGGTAGCTATACATGTCCTATGCTCAAAGATATATATTTATATGTAACTTTATGAATTAAAAGATAATTAATCTTACGTGAAATAAATATTTTGGAGTTATGTTAAATGCTAATGTAGTTTCCAAGAGAAATCTAGTTTGCTCGTAGCTCCCAAATTTAATAGTTAATTCTAGAAAAGTTGTAGTTTATTTTGTGATAATATATCATCATTATCATTTTATGAGTCATGTTAATGCATTGAATATTATTATAAACCAAATATATAGTCAATTAATATTTTTAACATATTAATATGATTGAATATTTTTATAAATATTTTTATATTATATTATATTATGCTTGTGAAATATTCAATATTGCCCAAAAATTTGTAGAAGAATCTAGTGTACTCATAGTTTTTAGATTGTAGTGTAATTTTAGAAAATCTTTAATTAGTTTGGAATTTATATTTTTCTTTGTTAATTTAAATATCATATTTATTTGCATAAATGTAAACAACAATTTCACACATAAAATATGTGTTTCGTGATGTGTTATACAAACAATTTCCATATTATACTAAAGAGTTACATGTATTTGTATATGGAAATATACATATATCTAATTTATAGGTGCCTAATTTTATAACTTTTAGATCCCTATATTAACCTATTTTAATCCTACAATTTTCCTAGTGGGTGTTTTAAAAATATAACATTTTTATATAATGATAATATAAAATGACATGTTCAATATTGTATATCATGGGTTTAAGGTTCCTCTATCTATATTTTTTATGATGACCATTTAGATATTAGTAATTCATGACATGATTTATCCACTTTTAGAACTTTTAGATCCTTACTTTAGTTAATTTTTAAATATAAAGTTTTTTTAGTGGATTTCCTCTAGGAAACATGACAATATGTAATGAATTTCTTTTAAATATTGTACAATATATAGATCCTTTATAAGTTCATGAAAAAATTATCTTGACCATAAAGCTTTTTTTATGAGCTTAATATACAAATCATCTTATATATGTCATTGTTGATTTTCTATTTATACAATTATGTGTTACAACTTAATAACATTTATGTTGTTTTTTGCTATATTTCAATCAAATTTGATTTATATATTTCGTATTGTAACTAAAATTCAAAATTGATTTGCAAGATATGTTCAATATATATATACTACATATATTCATTTTATATTCAAATACATTATAAATATTTGTGTGTTGATAAATTATTTGTATTATATTAAATTATACATCTATAAGTGCTTAGCACCAATCTTTCATCGTTTTATTTCAAAGGACACGATTTGCAAGTGGAAGCGTTCCCCATTTATAATTTTTATAAATAATGTTCATTACCCTTTGCAAATATTTTAGAATATTTTAAATTTCCAAATTTTGATTAAGTTCATTCAAAATTTTCACTGTTTATTAAAGCAAGGATATTGAAATTTTATGATAAAAAATTGTTGGGATGATGTAAACAACAATTTTTTTGTGTATAGGTTCTAAGTATTAAACATTTGGAATTGATAATTGTAGTTTTTTCATTCCAATGAAATGTTAAATGCGTAGGAGCCAATATATATTATTAGGTGAAAGTTTGACTAAAAATATCAATATTTTTAATGAATATAAGTCCAAAGGAGTGACCTCAAAAAAAAAAACACCAAAATTCAACTACCGATAAAACAAATAGAATATTGGAATTTCCTTTTCACAATAGGGGATATCCACTATCAAATTTGTGGTGGGGGCAAACACATGTGACCAACTTAGCTATCAAAACTTAAACCTAAAACTCATGTAACAACAATAAGATAACCATCGAAAACACCCCACATTGAATGCACACTTGAACACATGAAACTTTGAGAAGAAATACCAATCTAGCAAAAGCACTAAAAGAAATTTGCATATTTTTTACTACAATTTGCAACTAAAATGACTTGTAATTGCATTGGACAAGTTGAATAAGACATTAGTTGCAAATGATGGTGTCGTGATGATGTCATCACTTAAACAATGGATGAAGTATGTATTTGAGTTAATTATATTTTTCATTTATTGATCATATAACACATGCAACTAACATGGAATTAGTGACCAATTTATAATGACCAATGTCATGTTGCCACATGACATATTCAAAGAATATTAAATAAATCAATTTTTTTACCAAATTTTTTATTTTAACCAATTTTTTTTAAGGTCTTTGAATCATACACATGGACAAATAGTTTTGTGCCACATGGTAACACTTTTGAAACATTTAAAATAAAAATAGGCAGGTAGTAAAGAAGTCTAAAATATGTAAGTAGGTATGTAGGTATGTAGGTAGGTAAGTTAGTAGGTTGAAATAGGTAGGTACGTAAGTTTTAGGACATTTTTGAATTTGTTTTATTTTATTTTAAATTTAACCAAATTAAGGTTAAGTTTTTTCAATTGGTTCATCCCATTTGGCAAATATTGTGTATTTTAACATTTACAATGCATCTATTTATATTATATAGTTGACACACTTGAAAGGGAAGCCAAACAATATGGGATAAAAAATATAGTTGCAACCTAGTTGCAAATAGTTTACAACTAGGTTGTGACTAAATTTTTTATCCCATACAATTTAGTTTCCCTTTCAATTGTGTCAACTCCATAAGTAAATAACTCACTCATTAACTAGTTAATTCACTACTTAACTAACTAATTCACTAACTAAACCAACATTAATTTGTTTACAAAGTGTAAGGGTTGTGTCATTTGCAGTAAAAAAATTCAATAGTGATTTTGTATTAATGCACCTAATCAATTTTTAAATTCTTGACTTAGATTCTAATTTAAATATTGCATTCTGTTAGAAGTTGATAAAGGATTAGAATTGTCATGACCTTACCATATGCAGGACCATGGATGTTGTACATAAACGATAGGGTGGAATGCATTGAATGATGCAGGCAAGTCACATCAATTACAATGCTACAACATCAATTCCATTTCAAAATTACAGATGTGATACATACATGGTCAACAAATTGAAAAGGCAATTTGACCATATCAATTGTTAGCAACATAGTGCATGACAAGTTAAACTATATATGAAACAGTTTTGGCATATGTTGTCCCCCATAGATTAGTTATCATCACAGGATGAATACCATAGTACCTTTGCCATTATTGGGTAATCTTGTTGATCATGAATATAATTTATTTTCCATTTTTTCATTATGGTAGTAACAATATGAAATTCTTAATTTTCCAACATTTTCAAGATTTTACATACTTGACCATTTAAAATTGAAATAAGTGAAATGATCATGTTCACTAAGCATAACATAATTTCTAAAAGTGTCGGGATTGTGGATAGCTAATCTTGAAAAAAAATTGCCACCATTGAAAAGACTTAATTATAAATAATTGAAATGGTAAAGGTGTTATGGTATGGTCCCAGTACCCAAAGATTGGCCCGTAGCCACACTATCCATAAACCTTAAACCCATTTAGGGTGGACCATGGGTGAATTTTGGCCATGTACTTGGAACACCACCTAGCTCCATATTAAAGGAACAATTTGCTTGTTTTAATGACCTTGTCCAATGGGAATATCCACCAATACCATTCAAGGTCTATGCATGGTGTGCATTTTACTAATATATATTTGGTAGTGATTCTTTTTGGAAAGGCATGTATCTAATTTGCTAATACAAGAAGTTTCTATGGTAATGATGGTGAATTTAGGTAAATTTACAACCATGCATAATATTGTTTTACATCATTTCAGTGCAAATATAAATATTAAAATGGAAATGGAAATTTTTTGACTTATATAGTCATAAACACATAATTAGAACAATTTTTAGGCATGTATCATGAATATATGGCAAATCAAATTCATTTTTTGAACTGATTTTATAGGCCCACTACCATTCTCAAGACTATACATTAAGCATTGCCATGGTGTGGGTGGCATCATGAAGTCTATATACATATGATGAACTTGTAATTGATTGTAGATTACATATTGCATGCGTTAATCATGTATGTCCCAAAGAATAAAAGGGAATGTATGAGATAGCTATATGTCTAAAGGAAGCAATGGTGCACATAGGGCCAACACCATGAACATATGATATTCCCAACAAAATATTGTTGATTGCACATGGGTTACAACCATGTCAAACCATAGGTGTGATGAACAAACAACATTAGTGATCTTGCATTGGTTGGTCAAGCAATGTACACCTCAGTCATTTGCAACAAAAGAAAGGCTGAGATGTGCTTATAGACATTATAGACATGGGTATTTGTTGCTTTGGGTGTGTCCAACAAAGAATTTTACAAAGTTACCCATCAGACATTGGATTGTCGTATGATATTTCAATTTGGTGCATGGCAACATGAATTTTTGTGTGTTTCTAGCAACACATCCCAAGTCAAAAAAACATAATCGGGAAAAATATGTTTTCTATTGGCCTCTAAGATGTGCAAAATTTGCTAAAGTAATTGTATTGAACAAAGAGCTTTACAAAATTGATCAACAACAACCTTACATTGATTGTTTCCAGTATGGTGCATGGTTTATCACAAAATCAACTTCACAAGCACCATTGCCTAAAATCAAGTTTCCTCGTTTTTATTAAAGGATTCAAGAGATCCCTAGGTAATCAACTAACCTCATAGCATATATATGTTTTTAAATACATTCCATAAGTAAGTAAAAGGTGATATTACTGTAACCATCGACCAACCTTAGGTAGGAATTAAAATAAACCATTATTGTTTACAAATAGTTTGGAAAAGTACCTAAGCTTAGGTACTTAAGTGACACCCAATATTGCATGCCACTTCTATGATTATATACTATTTTTTGATGGTTTGAAACACTAATAGGAGAGGTGGTCCCAACCACATAGCATTGATTGTAAAATACTCCACTAATGTTCCTTTTCTAGTGGATTGAATTGGTTTTAAAACCCAAGAAAGTGTAACCCCAAATAGTGTTGGATATTGGTCTTCACATTCTTGATGAATGATACTAGAAGATTAAATTTTTCACCCCAAAAATTTGACCATTGCCAACATCCATGATTATTAGTTGTTTTGTCTCTATAGGTTGGTGATAACATAATTATGTGATGTTATATTAATATAGTGGATTATGTATGACTTTTATGGGTAGAAATGCTTGAATGGTATGATAATATCATTATATCTAATACTTAAATGGAGTATTGGTGTGAGCAAACATGTTTATGCCACTGATTTTTTAGATTTTATACCCAAGGCTTAGTTACTTCAATGAACTATGGGATTATAGGTTCAATGCATGAATTGCATGCCCATATTGGCTCATACATTAATGTTGGGCATTAAAGGGCATGGTGCAAAAGTAATGAGTGCATGTGAACAAGTATGTAGTTGAATACGCGTATGGAAGCACACAAAACCAGGTGATTACCACTAGGAGATCCAAGGTGAATAAAAGTTTGAGACATCAAGCTTTGGGAACAGGATGAAATCCGAGTGCATGCTATTGGGAAGGAGAGGTACCATTGCCCATGCAAAATTTGCCTCAATGCCTATCCTTTGAAATGATCCACAATTGTGAAACACTTGCATGACTTCGGTCAACACCCACGTAATAGGGGTTAGACAAAGGTATGACCCTATCTCCCAACAAATGAAATTTCCCTAGGTACACAACCCATATGTGTTTTCCATTGCAATACATAATCACTTTCTAGCACTCCACTCAATACCAATGATGTGGTCTTAGAATGATCCAAAACCACTGTAGTGGTAGCTATCAAAACCACTATAGTGGAATAGGCACATTCCACCCCAATTTGAATGGAATTGCTAGTGGTTCGAACCACTTCTCTTAATGAAATGCCAAGCAACATAGGACTTTGTTTTGTATTACAATGTATAGTTTTTGGCAATTATAAATTATGTACATATGTCCATGCCATACATTACAACTAAAGGGGTCTACATACTAAGGCATTAATTCAAAAGTCCCCATCCCGAAGTTGGGTGATCTATCCATGACCAAGATGAAGCTTGGGTGAAACTAAGTGGAGGTCTGAACCGATAAGTGTTGAAAAATCAACAGATGAGTTGTGGTTAGGGGTGAAATGCCACTTGAACCCAAAGCTAGTTGGTTCTCCCCAAAATGCGTTGAGGTGCAACTATTGACTAAGTGGCCATATGGCAACTACAATTCACATTAGTTGGACATTTTCTAGTTAACTAAATTTTGTGCAACAACTTGGTAATATCAACAACTAATTATGCAATCTAACACATATTGCATTATAGGGTGATCCTTGTGATTCATGAAATGAAGAATGGATGGCTCACTTCAATTGACCACCATTCATGCCCATAGAAAATATTATTATGTCTCAGCCCCACATCGACCTAGAGGTGGACATGGTAGAGTTGGTGAGGGATGCATTTGTTGTTGCTGAGCAAATAGTCAAACAAGCTACCCATGATAGTTGCACGACCCAACAACAAATGGTGGGGGCAGAGGGTGGCACAAGGAATGGGGTACCCTTACAAAGCCAAAATTTTGGGGTTCTACAAATGGCTATTGGAGACCATGAGGCTCAATTGGTAGAAGCCATAGGGGAGGAACATGATCATGTCTTGGAAGTGGAGGCCCCCCATGACAATGAACTTGAAAAAATGTTACCATTTGATTATTAACAAAACATAGTCATGTGGAAGTAGATGAAGTGTAGGTGAATGAACATGTACATGATCCCATGACAACACAATCAATGCAATGAAAGTAGAACATATGGCACAAATTGATGGTGCTAGTGTGGGACAAGAGATGCAACCAAATTAGTCAATTCCTTGTGATAATGCAAATGTGGTGGGAGACATAAATGACATGATAGTGAATGTTGAAGAAGACAATGAAAATCTAAAAAACAATACAACAAATATGAGGAAAGGACATGAGGGATGGGACCCTTGGCATAGTGAATTTGAAGAGGTTGCAAAAGTACCATTATTTAAAGGTTCCACATTGTCCAGCCTTTGTGCAACATTCCTTATCATGAATTGTTGTCACAACCATGGTACATCTAATGTTTTCATAACTAAACTATTAGGACTACTGAAAAAAAACATCTTGCCTAACCCAAAAACATTACCTTCCTTTGAATATGAAACATCTAGCACCGTGAAGCAGCTTGGGTTGGCATATAATGCAATTGATGTATGTGTGAAGGGGTGCATGTTGTTTTGAAGTGATTATGTTGATGCAGAACAATGCAACAAATGTGGGAACCTAGATATCGGCAAGTTGGAAAATAAAAAATGCCTCACAAGGTGTTGTGACATTTCCCTTTGAAACTTCATCTACAAAGGATGTTTAACACACCAACACAAGTGGAGTTGATGGTCTGGCATTGGCACAAATGTAGTTAAAACGGGTTAATGTGACATGCACCAAATTCCCAATAATGGAAATTCATAGATAGTCAATGGCCGTGTGCCACAAATCTACCACTCCTTTTGAAGTGAAACGTTATGAATATAATATACAAATATGTGAAAATAATCTATTAACAACAATAACAACATCAATTTCCAATACTTTAATTTACAAAATAAAGTAGTAACATTACATCAACAAATGTAATAGTGGCTACCTTTGTTGATTTGGTTGTTTAAGGCAAACCGATATGTGTAATATACAATTGTGCAACAACAAAGCAACTTAGCCAAACCGAAAAATCAATAATCACTTGACCATTAGGTTTTTGTGGATGGGGTTACTGATGGTCAAGTGGTTGCTAGTTTTTTGGTTTGGTTAGGTTGCTTTGTTGGAAAAAAACTCATAACCATGGGTGAGCCAAGTGAAGATTTACAATATTTCTTGGAACTCCAAAAACAAAGGAACAACAACAAAGAAGCAAGAAGAGGATGATCTTGTTCAAGGAGGAAAAAACATTAAACCCCCTTATTTTCAAATCTCATATCTTGTTCATTCATTCATCGATTTGAATTATTTTTGTTACATTGGATGTGCTAGGTGAAGAGACACAAAATCTTTTTGAGCTCCAAAGACAACAAAGCAACATCCAAAGATCTTAAGCTCCATAACAAGTGCCTAGTCATATGTGTAAACTCACATGCCCATGACCCCCTTCATTTGGAAAAAGGCATATCTTGCTCATTCTTTCATCAGTTTGAATGATTTTTATTGCATTAGATGCACCAAGTGGGGGGTTACAAAAAACTTTTGAGCTCCAAAGGTAGCAAAACAACATTCAAAGTTTTTAAGCTCTAGAACACGTGCTTAGTCATATGTGTAGACCCACATGCCCATGACCCCCTTCACTTGGAAAAGGCATATCTTACTCATTCTTTCATTGATTTGAGTGATTTCTATTGCATTGGATGTGCTAGGTGAAGGACCATGTAAAATCTAGCTCCAAAGGCAACAAAACAATGTACAAAGATTTATAAGCTTTGTCCTTAAATTATCAATAGTTCTATCATAATAGTTGTAACTAAGATGCAATTAAAATGTTTGTTTCATATTCGTTGTCATATGTTTCAAATTTGTAAACTATATAAGTAGATGCATCAACCATTTTTATTAAAAAAATGGTATTTGGGATGAGCCAATCAAAATGGTTTGACCTTAAAAACTAAACCAAAAACAAAATCGAATTATCTTAAACTAACTTATTTAGTAAATAGGTTTTGATGAATAGGTAGTTTAACTACATAGGTTTACTTAGCTACCTACCTACATAGGTACCTACATTTAAACAAGTAAGTTGGTAGGTACAGGCTTAGTAGGATATAAATTTTATGTCCATGTGTCAAAATATTATTGGATGCAAGATGGATGATCTAGATTAGTGTTATTTATCAACAATATTTAATTTTAAAATAGTCAATCATTGCCACATGTCACCGTCTCTTTAATCCACATGTCAAAATATCTAAACCTTTTTTAAATTGGATGATTCATATAATTTTAATTTTAATTTTAATATTGAATATTGAAATAAAAAATTGATGATGTCATAAAATGTCAATGGATGAAGTTCATCCACCTTATTGCTCAAGTTGAAAATGATTTTCAACTATAAGAGTTGATGTCATTCACAACTAAGATGGTTTGAAGTGGCAATTGATGTGATATTGACACATGGCTGACATTTTCAACTAAAAATAAAACTATGAACAAAATCTTTCAACTAAGTTTGTTGTTTTCATTTAGAAATTATAGTTGAAAAGGAGTTGGAAATGTAGTTGGAAAATAAGGGTTTTCTATTAGTGTATGCAAATATTCATTACCATTAATACTTTCCCTTGGGTGATCACCATCAGTGTTCTTGGGAAAGTTATTTACATTACCCCCATGGACTACATTTCCATGTTCTTCCATTGTCTAAAGTTCAATTCCCATTTCATCACCCCTTGCACATGCATCTTGGATAGCATGGGTTAAGGCCTCCTCAAGTTGCATGGTGGTGCTAACATTAGGAGCACCATTTGTTGACCCATTTCTGAAACCAACTTGACCATTTAATGTTGTTGTTAAATCACCATTAACACCTGTTGTAGGGTCAACAAAAACATCACGGAACAAGTCCTCCCACTTTAAATCTTGGTCTACATGGTTGCACCTCATGGAACTTGTACACGTTTTGGTCTACATGTAGATTACCATTCATCATTTGATTTGTCTCTTGTGCCAAGCCCTATCCAAAACCACATTTTTGCATTTTCGCCATTATGAATGAAATATTCTTCCATGGTTGAAATACATATTGATCCTCTAATGAGTCCCCTTACAATTGGCACATGGACACTTCATGCAAGTTAATCCATACTCTTGTGCCCATTGTTGCTCTTTACATCACAACTTGTCATCTCTTCATTGTTGTCTCGAAGGATCATCTATAGTTAGTCGCTTGCTAGAGTTCATTTCATAGGCTCTATGTTGCTTGTGAAGCATGTTGGGCTAGTTGTAAAACTAATTGTGGAAGTTGCAATAAAGTGGACAATGGACAATGGGAATGGAGAAATCTTTTAAAAACTTGAAATGAAAATGGCCACTCCCAAGGCAAATGCAAGCAAAAATAATTATTGATTTGAGAAATTGAGTGGAATATACCCCATTGTTCAATGCACAATTATATGCATCCTTAAACACTACAACTAAAGCCTAGTTAGTGGGAAAATAACGATCTTAATTTGATGGGCGAAAGGGGGTTTCTTTTTTTACAATTGCATATTTTAAAGATCTTGTTTGAGAGGTGGGTAAATATTATTTTTGGGATCCTATTGGGGGTTTTTGAACAACATCAATGGTGGCTTAAAATTTTTTTATGGATTGTAAAATGCCTTGATGAGTTTTGTTTTTGGTTAGAGGGGGTGCAATTTTTAGTTGCCCTAATTATTATGGTATGTCAAAACTAGTTTGGACTTTTTTAGGGGTGTTAAAAAAACCTTGTTGTCATGTTAGGTATTTTTAAAGGTTCACAAAATGCATGGAAATTTTTGAATTCCATTTTTTCTTTTGATTTCAAGGGAATGAACCCACCTTCCATTGCATCCAAAAGGTTATAAACATTACGAAAATGAATTGAAGGTGAATGAACATAATCACAAAAATCAAGCAAGAATCCCCATTAGTTTAAAATAAAATAAATATTAGGTTTGAAGGTTTTCACATATGTTTAACCACATGTTTGATTTTTAAGTTTAACCATGGGTTTACTCGACCGATTTGCAATATGTTTTACCTTTAGGTTAATTAAGTAATTATAGGTCTAGCATTTTAAGTTTTACCATATGTTTAACCTTCAAACTTAATCATACATGTTTAAGCATTTAATCAAGCCATAGTTTTAATGACCAAGTAAAGGCAACCCATTGGAACCCCACTTGGGTGTGAAAAAAAAGGATAAATAAAAAAGATCCTAAACTATGTCATTCCACAACGAAGACTTGTGAAGGTCTTAAGAAAAAAAAAACCACCATAACAATTATAAGAAGAGGAAAGAAAATCATACATTTTATCTCAAACAAAAAGTTGTGAAAAATAAAATAAAAATGAACAACTAAAGGTAGCACATTGGAGCATCGTTTGGGTTATGAAATAGAAAAGAAATAAAAAAGACCTTAAACTATCCACACTAATGCAAATGATTTCACTATTAGGAGAACCCTCATGCAAAAAGGACACCCAATTGCCTTTGAGAGTAAAAAGCTCTATGGGGCACAACTACAATGGTTGACTCATGAAAAAAAATTGTACAATATTGTATGTTGTTTGAAAACATGGAAACATTATTTGGGGACGCATAAGACTAAGATTTTTACTGACAACATCTCCTTGAGGTATTTTGAAACTTAGTTGAAGGTTTGAGCAAAACAGTTGAAATGGCATGATACCATGGTGTTGCTAGATTTGGAATTGATTCACAAACTAGGATGAGACAACATGGTTCCCAATGCATTTAGTAGGAAGGAGGAATTTCAAGTAAAAAAACCTTTGACCAAAACTTAGGCATTAAAGACCATCTTCTAGGGAGAAAATAACTTTGAAAGGAAGATAAAGGTGGTCCATGTGCAAGATTGCTTGTGTAATGAGATTGTAAAGAGCTGCAGGAGCAAAGGAAGGTGAAAGGCATCACCTTGAAGGAAGGATTGTTAAGGTGGAAGTAGTCTTGAATTTATGTGCCGATAGGAAAGTTACACACAAAGGTAGTGCAAAAGGAGCATGATGAACCCATGGTGGGGCACCATGGGGAACACACCACAAGGGTGGCTATAGGCAAAACATTCTACTAGTTTGATATGAAAGAGGACATAGAACATTTTGTGTGCACTTGTGTAAAGTACCAAAACACAAAATCCACTTACAAAAAGAAATATGGATTATACAGACTTTTGCTAATCCCAAGTGAACCATGGGAAAATGTTTCTGTGGATTTCATGACACAACTATTTAAATGGAATGGAATGGAATGGATGTTATTTTCATGGTAGTCGATCAATTTTGTAAGGTGGCTAAAATGACTTTAATAAAGACGAACACAATAACTTTTGATTCAATGAAGTTATTTTTCAATATGTGAGTGAAGCACCATGGGATGCTTCAGTTTATCGTAAATGATATAAATGCCAAATTTACGATGGGTTTTTGGAAGCATTTGTTCTAGAAGGTGGACACAAAATTGTCATTTAGTACAACATTTCACCTTCAAATCGATGGCCAAATGAATAGGGTCAATGGGGTGTTAAATTAATATTTCATAAATTATGTGAACATTGATAAAAGAGATTGGGGTGACTATTTAGGCATGGCAAAATTTTGTTATAATTCCATAACGCATTTGGTGACAAAAATGTTTCCTTTCGAGTTAATAATGAAAGAGAAGCTAGGAAGCCAATGGAATTAGCCATCCCCATGGGATGAAGAGACCATTCCAAAGAAGCTGTGCAGGTGGTCAATGGGTGTGAATAATTATACACTTTCGCCAAGAAACTTTTGGAACAAGTTCAAAAATGTTATGAGAAGCATGTCAACAAAACACAAATGCATGTGGAGTTTGAGGTTGGGCAACACATATGGTTGAACATCTAGGATTTTAAGATGCCCAATGGATTAGCCCCATGTTTCACTGCCAAATATGCGAGGTCTTATGAAATTTTGCATAAGCTAAACCCTCGATATGTATACCTTGAAGTTATCAAGTAATTTCATGGCACATCTGACTTTCCATGTTTTGAAATTGAAGTTGTTCCTATGTGATGAATAGAGGTTAGACCAAAAGCAAAAAATGCGACTGAAAATAGATGCCATTGAACATAGGCTGGTGGTTGAAATCAAGGGCATACACTATGCAAGGAAAACAAGCCTTAGAAGTAAGGAATATTTGGTGAAGTACAAAGGCTGCCATCATAAAGAAGCAATGGGGATGAAACTTGTTCACCTAGATCACCTACCTTAGATGGTGAACAAGTTTGAGAAGGAAAATGGTCATAAACTTGGGGTGAAGAGAACTAGAAAGAAAAAGAGAGACCCACCTGTAAATGGCTTAATTGTTGATGAGAGCATTAACCTTTAAAGTGGGGGAGAGTGCCCACAAAATAAAGAAATAACTATTTTTAGAAGTAGAAGGTCAAGGGTTTTTATGAGTGTAGTTGATTACGAAAAAGGTGAAGTTTGTGGCATAGGAAATGCAAGGAGGTGGCAACCAATGGAAATGGATTTGGAGTTGAAGTTGTATTGAAAAAACTCCAAAGTTTGATTAGGTGAGATCAGGATGATGGTGCATGCGAATAAAATGGCACGTCCTTAAGTGGAGAAATCAGACTTCTTGCATATGAATTCATGAATCATGTCTTGCTTGGGTAATGGGGATTTGAATCGTAGAGTTCGGTTCAACACTATATGTTGGTGCATTTGTAACCTTCATTCAATGTGGTGATTGGAACTTTTAAATTAGACCCAAAGTGGATTCCAAGGAAAGGTGAGATGGTTGAAAAAGGGAATTTGCAAAATATGCTAAAAGTGAACACACTGGGTCAAAATGAAAGACACATTTGGTAATACCTCTTGCTTTGAGAACATAAAGACACAACGTGAATGGTCTCTTTTGATAGGGAAATAGTTAATCCTACTATTAATGAAAGGGAAAAGAGGTAGTATGCCCAAGGGTGGTCGTCCCTAAGTACCTTCAATGAGGATGCTGACATCTTTAAAGTGAGGGAGAGTGACATGCCCTCCTAGGTGGACCTTCAAGTGAGAGGCTTTGTTTAGTTGGGCCCAAGTTTGGACCATCATGGGGTGGCCCTTGCAGTCGCTTGGATTATGAGTTTGAATGTTGGGTGGGGTTTGAATCCCCAGTTTGATAGCATCCATGAGCCAAATAAGTGCCAAGAAGTGATGGTTTGAAGAAGGAGGCTGGGGAGATATCTGCAGCACACTAAGTCCTGAGCTAAATGAATTTGTGGTTAGGCCGAAAGACAGGAGATGGTAATCTCAAGTGACAATGCCGTAGACCACTTGGGAAGTCTGTAGTGAATTTAGTTCCACATGTCTAGAGGTTGGGGTTAACCCTAGGTTACGAGACGAGTATGAATGTTGAAGCTCATCGATGCGTGGTTTGATATGTGTGGGTAGTGTAGGTGTTTAGCAATGCACGAGAACGACGGTAAGGACATGGGGAGCACCAAGGCGAATCTGGGTGCAATAGGGTCAAACTGGGAATGACATGCCCAGTTTCTTAGGAGGCTGTTCCTTAGGACAGAACTGGTTTTCGTGTCCTCTTCAGTACTGTTTTAGGTTTTCACCTAAGAGGGACAAGTGGGTCAGAGTCAAGTGGGTAATCTACTGGTCCACTTCTGGTTTGGCTAGTTCCACTTGGAATGCACTACAATAACATGAAACAACAATGGTGGAAAATTGGTTACATGCTGGAATAGGCCCTAGTAGAACACATTCCCACCTGCTCAAACGGGCAGCTCACCCTACTGAGCTCCACATGGTCCTTTTAGGTGGAATGATGAATAGGGGCCGTTCCATAGTACATAACTAAAGGAGGCCAGAGGACAACACCTAACCATGCACCAAACTGCACGGTTAGGTATGGCATGTTGAGGACGGTGCCATTTGCCAACTTGTGGAAATCAACTCAAGGCCATGGAATAACCATCTAAAGCATTCCGAGGTTTTTTTTCTTTGTGTTTGAAATCACATCCACTCAAGGAAGATTCACTAGTCAATTGAAGGACCCTTTCACGAAGGTCCCTTGCATGGCTCACATACAGACGTTGCGCCATTTGAGCAAAAGAGCTTTGGTGCTTTTATGCTAGGGAAGGCATGCTCCCACAGGGCTCCCCTAAATTTTGTACCACTTGAGGGTTCAAGCTATGACCCTCAAATTGCGGGAGGGGTATAATTTCATAACCAAAAGAATTTCAAATTTGGGCCACTTTTGTCCTTTTTTTTGGCCCTGACTCTCACAAATTAGATGAGTACATGCTTGCATGCAAATGCATTTCACAACAAAATGGTTGGTGAACTGTTAAAAACCCACTCCTATTCAAACACTTGCTCTTTGCTCAACGCTTGAAAATCATTTCTTTGTAAGCCTAGCCCACAAGCTCACTTCCCCAAAACTCCAAGAAAGTTAAGAAAAAATAAAAATAAAAATTAGCATAATTCTAATAAGCTTCTAAATAGAGTGGACAAATATGTCAGATTTCATACATGTCTTTGTTTTCTTGGGTGTACATCAATGTTCATTTTTTCCCCCAATTTTGTGATGTATTCAAGCTTAGGGTATATGTTTTCCATGTCTTGGGGGTCACCCGTTATGGAACCACAATTATTTTGGTCAAATTATGGCAAAAGGGTTCTTGTGTTCACCCCAATTAATTTGGTCAAATGATGGCAAAAGGATTTCTATGTTCATCGCAATCAATTTGATCAAATTATGGTGAAAGGGTTCTTGTATGTTCACTGCAATTAATTTGATCAAATTATGGCGAAAGGTTTTCTATGTTCACCTGAATGTTTCTCAACCCACTTTGAAAGAACCCACACCTGGCTATTGTAGGTGTAGAGAGTTAATGCCACCCCTAACAAGTGAGACCATTTGTACAAGTGGTTTTTGGCGATAGACATTTCTTGGTCTAGTGAGTATTGGGCTGGGGGAAGATCCACTAGAATAGTGAGAGATATGCTAGAATTGCGAGTCCAATTTCTCAACATTTTACATAAAAATCCCAACTACTTGAGTGGGAGGTATCACTAAACCCTAAATTGTTAGCCCACAAGCTCACTTCCCCCAAACCCCAAAATTGGTTCACCCTAATGCTTAGGGGGTTAATTTCTCCAACTGATGAAAATTGGCTAGCAATAAACAAAATTCATTTCCCTTCATTCTTTTCAAATGATTCTCATCCGTGGTAACTTGACCAACAAATACATTACCATAATTGGACCAGCACTTGCGTACCTATTGCCATGCAAAGGCCCTAAACCGTATGTATTATTGCCTTGCAAGGGTCCTAAACCCTAACACCCTTGTCCTCAAGTGTTACCCAGCGCAAAATGCAATTGGAGAAATTACTTCGGGTGTTTGGAAGGCACCTTGCTATATATATTCACAAATATCTCTCTTACTTAGCAAAGAAGAGGGATCTTACACCTACTCGTTAAAGAGTGAGAGGACAATTATGCCTACTTATAGGGGTAAGATCCCTCTCATTTTTTAGTAGTAGGTGTACAAATACCTATTCCTCATGGGTTGTCTCGTGATTTATGTTTGTTTAAGTTCAAGACAACATTAAACTTGTGTTTTACAATGGGTGAAACCCACATGTAGGTGAAACTTAGCTATTGCTCTCTTGTGTAAGGAAATCATGCCTACTTATTATAGGTGTAAGATCCCTTTCACTCTTAAGGAGTAGGTGTAAGAACCTTGCTTGCTCCTTGTACAACACCGCACCTCATGATCTAAGAATGTTCTAAGTTTGTTTAGGGTCAATGATAATTGTTCGCTTTACCCCATTGCAAACGATTGTGGACCCTAAACCCAAAAAAAAAACATTGTGAACCATTGTTTAAACTTGTGAAATTTTGTCAAAATGTGAAATGAAAAATAAAAAAAATTTCAAGAAATGAAATTATTTTGGAAGGTTTCAATGATCAAAGTGATGAAGGGAAAAAAAAAAAGAGTGAAAATCATCATATTTCTATAATTGGCTTTTACTATATAGCCATGAACATCAAATGTTAGTTTAAAAAAAATGTATTTTTATATCTAGAATATAGTCAAATTTTGCTAAATCTTCATAGGGATCATAGTCATTTGTTTAACATCTTTTGTACGGGTCTCAGCCCCAACTTTTTTGGGGGGCATTTTGAAGAAATTTCACACCCCAGATAACTAAATAAATAATTAAAATTCTATATAAAATTTACTCAAACTAAAATAATTAATTTAGTAAATTATGAATAAATAATAAATATAATATCTTAATTAAAATAAACGCTGCTGGTGAAGGGTTCCAAAATACAGGGCTGGGCAGGGCAGGGCCACCTACCTCTTGTTCCTAGGTCCCTTATTCTATAGGACCGACCCCACACTAGGGGCCTTTCCTTCCACAAAAAAGAAAAATGGAAAAAGACCAAATTCCCATGTCTGACTCGAGCCGGAAACTGCGGTCGGGAAACGTAAAAGAAATAAAGGTACGTAAAGGAAAGAAGGAGCCCCACGACAGACAGCGGCCCCCGCAAGCTCGCTCGCTCTCCGACATTGCTGGCGCATGTCATGGGTCCTCGAGAACTTTTTTTTCTCTCAATTCCTCTTCTTGTGCTTCTTCTTCTTCTTCATTTTCTTGTGGTAGTTTCCCTTCTTCAGTTTCTTCAAAGAAATTTTCTTCGATTTTTTTTCGAAGAAATCATCGGATGTACCCACGTTGGTTGTTGTTGTTGGTGTTTTTTGGTTTCTACCCACGTCTTGATGCCTTGCGTGGGACTCTGGGTGAGCTTTCCTGGGTTTGTTTGGGAGAGGTGGTTGGAGAAAGAATCAGCTCTCGCGATATTATCAAATGGGTACCGTGCGAACCGCTTGATCCAGTTGGCGGGGGAAGAGGTGTATTGGGAAGAAGTGTGAAAAAGATGTGAACTGGACAACCTTTTTGGAAAGCTTTTGATAGCAGCTGCTCTGCTCTTTGAGCTTTTGTGCAAAAAATGGGAGCAGCTTTTATGTAATTTTTCCTGAACAAAATGATATCCAAAACAATTCGAAGTTTTTGTTCAATTGATGGCAGCGGATCGGAACCCTAAAAATAGCTCAAGATCAGAGAAAACAGAAACTGAGACTCACAAGCATGTGCCCGGATGCTTGCTGAACTTGAGGAATTGTGCAAACCCACGATAAGAACTGTGAAGAGCTACTATTGATGCTGCAGACTGGTGCAATACACATACATGCTTTGGTGTCCAGTGTTGTGTTGTGGTGGTGATTAGGGTTTGAAGTTATGGAGGAGATGGGAGCTTGTTGCTCAGCTATATCAAAGAAGAAGGCAGCAGGCTGCACTTGTTGCTTCAGTTTCATGAATGAGTGTTGGCCAAAAAGGATGACAATCATCATCATCAACCGATCGCATGCAAGAGAGCTGCTTGTTGTTGTTGTTGTTTTCTTCGGGTCTGGAATAGCGTGAAGGATGATGGAGGATGCGGGTGCGGTCTTCTTCAATCAGATAGAAGACGAAGAAGAAGAAGAAGAGTTCTGCTGTAATCATGTATGCAAATGCCATCCTCTCCTTTCTTCCTCTGGAATCCTACAACCTACTCCTCTTGCACCATCTCTCTCATCATCATCTTCTTCTTCTTCCACAAATTTATCAAACCCTCCTGCTGCACCTGGAAACCCTGTACAACCTTGTCCTCTTCAACCACCTCCCTCATCATCATCATCGTCTTCTTCTTCTTCTTCTTCTTCTTCTTCCATATCAAACCCTCCTGCTGCTGTGCCTCGAAACCCTACTGTATCAAACCCTAACTTTTTCAACCTGAATGTTTCGGAGTTTTTTTCAACCAAGTCTTTGGGTTTGAGACCTACAATAATTCCATCTCTTTCAAAGGATGCTGAAGAAACTGGAGTTATGTTCCTCCTACCCCCCTCCCCACAGGTGACGATCACAACAGCTCTTTCTGATCATTCTGGACCAGACAATGTTGCCATTGGTACTACTACTGTGTCTCCCTCCTCAAGCAACAATGTTATTATTCCACCTCTCAAATGTGCCTCAGAAATTGTGGCATCAGTTGAATCCTGGCAGAAGACTATGGTTGAGCTTGTTGTGGAGAATGAGCAGCTACGGAAACAAGTTCAACATCTGAGGAAGGTGTTGGATGAAAAAGAAACAGTATGCCAATTGGCAGGGAAAACCAGAGAGCTATGTTTGGATGAAGAAGCAAACAACAATTTTGGTCTTAAGACGCATGTGAGTAGAGATGATGATGAAGTTCATATCTGTTCCCTCAAGAGGGACTTCACAAAAGATCTTCACACTCAACAACAGGAAGTCTTTTCAGGCAGGGAACATCTAAAGCCATCATCTGCCTCCTCAGAACAAGGGGAACAGCATGGTAACAACAACAGCTATGAAGATGTCAAGCTTGTCTTGGAAAGAACGTGTGGAATTGAGTCACTTCTGTCGATGATCTCAAATGACGTGCCCATAATCATCATCTCTCATTGTGATGCTAACCTTCGTTACACCTACATCAAGTACAAATTCTGCACACAAACTCTCTGTATTGTGTCTCTTCTTTGTCTATCAAGTGCTAGGGAAATGTATGCATTTTTTTGTTGCCACTTTTGTTTCCTTGTGTATGGTGGTGATATGTTGTGGGCTTCTTCTGGATGGTGACTAGTGGGTGTGTATCCTAGAAGCTTATCCATCTACTGGTTTTCACTTACACACTTGGGCTAAGAAGTCAATGTCTTTACTTGACAGGTTTGTGCACAAGCCTCTGAAGCGTGTTTGTTCTCAGGTATGCATGCAGTTCTGATTGAATTCCAGGGGTTTTGAAAAGAAAATTGTTTGTCCCTGACTTTGGAGCTTGGGACTTATTACCCAAATAAGGAGTTAGATCCATGAATAAGAAAAAGGCAGTGTGCATTTGGGCAAGTGCAGGACATTTTGGGATTGAAGGATGTGGATCTCGTGGGTGTCATCCCGGGTGCTTTGGAGATGATGGAAATGAAGAAAGAAGTTCTTTGTACAGGGATTGCAAATCGGAGAGAGCTCAATGTAGAAGTGGAAGCCGATGATGGGGTGGGTGTGAGGTTATTAGTTATCGCCTGTGAGCCTCTTTTTGGTAATGAAGGTGGTGTTCTGGGAGTGACTACTGCACTAATTGATGTGACGGAGCAGGTATGGAAATTCTCAAAAGTCAATAAATATTTGAAGTGGTCTGTGGCACCCTTACTTCATCTTTTGAGACTTAATCTGTTGCAGTTCAATTTCCGCGGTCATTATATGATGTGTGGCTATGACATTGAGCTGCAGGCCATGTTGCGGGAAAGGCTTGCACAAATGAAAGATGAAGTAGCCAAGCATGAAGTAACTGAGAAAAAGCTTCGCCATGCCATTGCAGCTGCAGGTGTTCTGGAGATTGTCTTTTCCCCTTTGCATATCCTCTCCTCATTTCAAGCTTTTGCACAAGCATTTTTCCCAGCAGCAGTTTGTATGCACGGTCACTGGGTATGTGTACCAGTGTTGGGTGGTTCTTGACTTTTATGAAGAACCTCTGGTTCTGATTCTAAAAATCAGACATGGGTCCTGTCTGGTTCTGGTTAACCTGGACCAAAACTGGCAGTTAACTGGCAGTTAACCCCCAGTTTTAGTCCTTTTTTTTCATTTTTACTTTTTCAAAAGTCCTGGATCCTGTTCTTGTTCTAGTCCTTTTTTTCATTTTTTTCCCCCCAAAAATCTCAGATCCAGTTCCAGTTGTGGTTCTTGAAAAACCAGGATCCTGGTTCCAGTTTGGTTCTGTTTCTTTGTAAAATCTGAAACCCCAGTTCTGGTTTGAGACCTGGTTCCAAAAATCAGACCTGGTTCCAGTTCAGATTTTACTAACCAGAACCAGAACCTGTGGTTCTCACCCTCCAAACTGGGTATCTGCGCAACACTGATGTATAACTCATATTGGATTTGCTGCACTGTTGCTGTATGTGAAGAAGGTTAACAACAACTAGGGTTGTCAGTTGGGTGCATACCTAGTTGTACTTATAGGCTTTAGAACTGTGTAACGGTTGCAAGATGCTGCTGACACCCATGGATGATGGATGGTTTGACTATCAGATGAAGCTATGGAGGCCAAAAACAGTTTTCTTGCTGTCATGTCACATGAGATTCGAACTCCATTAAATGGTGTCCTTGGTGAGTGTATATCATGAAAACTGCTATTTGGTCAAATAATTTTCCAACAGACATACATATGATCATCATCCTATTTTTGGAAATTTTGATGCAGGCTTTTCTATGTGTTGTGCTTTTTGTTCACAGGCATGGCTCAAATTCTAGCCACCACACCTTTAAACTCTGAGCAAAAGGAGCTTGTGGATGCCATGGTGTTCAGTGGTGATGTGCTCCTTGCCATTATTTCTGATATTCTTGATCTCAGCAAGGTGGAAGCAGGTGAGTTCTTCAGAGTTTCTTGAGCTCTGAATGCTCAAGTGCCCATTATTCGTTTTTGAGTGGAACATTTTTTATATATTTGCAAATGTGCAAACTGTTGCACCTCAAAAGAGGTGCATGCTGGCTCCTGTTGGAAGGTAGTTTAATACTTGGGTCCCCATTGGCAAAAGCTTTTGTATTATGGGCTGCTGTGAGTGAGCAAGAATTTGCTACCCTTCTTCCATGCAACAAGGGCAGGGGGTGTAAACTTCCGTATCTGGGTTGGGGGTTGGGGGGGTGTTTATTTTGTGTTGTGGAGGTACAATGGAGTTGGAGGAGCAAGGGCTGAATCCCCGGGACATTGTGAAGCATGTGGTGAGGACAGCAATAGCTGCTACAAGAGAGCGCAATATCAGCATTCAAGCCATTGTTGCTGATGATGTTCCTACACTGGTAGTTTCCTGAATTTGGACCAGCACCCAAACTTGAGACTGGGAATGGGGTTTCTTTGTTGGTTCCATATGCACAGTTTCTCTCTGTCTTTTTTTGTACCCAAATACGTTTTGCAACTAGAATTTACCTTAAATATCCATCCTTGAGAAGAAGAGCTTGGCAAAAGTATGTTGTGTTGATGGGACTATACAATCCTGTTCATATCCTGTCAGTTATTTTACCATGAACTTGATGATCATATGGTAAAACCGAACCACTATGATGCCAGTGGGTTTTCCTAGCCTGGTGGAAGTGGAACATGGTGCTGATTAGAGTAGTTTGATGCAGGTAATTGGCGACCCGCTGCGAATCAAGCAAGTGATTACCAACTTGGTAAAACCCTAAACCTGAAACCCTAAACATGATGTCATGATTTCATTTACTCTCCTTTACAACAACACAGATGGGCCAACAAACCCTAACCCTAAACATGATTTGATGATCAATGTTGAAACTGTCAGCATTTCCCCAATATTGCAGGACCTTAATTATGTGTTTGGGCAGTTTCTAAGGCCTATAACCAATCACCTTGTTGTAGTCTGGGATGCATCCAGAGTGGATGAGTTATGTGGCACAGGACTGGTTTGCATATTTTGGCATGTAAAAATTCTAAAAGGCACAGTTGTAGGCCCACGTGTGTTGTACATGTGAGTAGATTCACTACATGGGAATCCGGGATTGGAGAAACTGAGCAGAATAAGATTTTAGGTTTTAGGGTTTAGGGTTCATGATTTATTAATGTAGTTTATATGTTGGAATTTTTGTCTGTTGTTGAACAACCAACCATTGTCTTCATGACAATGGTGAACAGGTATTCAATGCTGTGAAGTTCACTAAAAGGGGATATGTAAAGGTGCGACTACGGGTAGTGAACCACCCTAATACTTCAACCCCTACCCAATGTTTGGGCAACTTGAGCAGTTACAGTGAAGGTTATGATTCAGATCACATTCTAGAAAACTCAGGGAAACCTGCTGCAGCAGCAAGCTCTTCTACACATTTGGCACTGGGGAAGGTGGATAGAAAGGAAAAATCTCCAGAAGTAAGATTCAGTGAGCAAATGAATACAGTGGAGTGGAACCCTCTTTTGGAAGGGGGTCGACAAGACATACCAGAAGACATACTTCCGACAGTTGAAGAAGATGTGCAGGATGCCACCACCACCCAAGGTCAGGCTTTACTTTTTCCTTCTTTTAACAGTTTTGGATCTCCCTGGATCATATCTGTTTTGCAATGTAAAACTTGATTGTTTGTGTCGATTTGGATTTTGCAGGGAACACAGTAGAAGATGTAAAGTTACTGAGAAAGGCAGAGAAAACAAAGGCTACCCTCGGCCTTGTTATGCCAAAGGTACACAGTGCAGGAGACTTAAGTCTTGGCTCAATTTAACACAACACAGAGCAGATGAGTCCAATGTTTTGCCTTTTCAGTAGACCCTGTAAGTGTACAACATATGATTGCATCAGTACAGTTTGCATGTTTTAGGTTAACTTTTGTGACCCATTGGCTTTGGAATGTTTTTTGGTGCAGGAGGCAGAGGAGCAGCAGCAATTGCTGTCAGATCCTAATCCTACTACTAGCAATGCACAGGGGTCACCAGATGTTTGGCTTCAATATGAGATTGAGGACACGGGCATAGGTGCATTATTCAATACCTGCACTATTTTTTCGCTTGTTGTTGAATGAGGCAGGCTTATGGGTGGGTCTGCTCCATTTATAGTTTATACCCAGAGAATAATAGTACGGTAATGGGAGTATAGTGTGGTCTGTTGACTGGTACCAGCTGACAGGATAGACTGAGGATATTATTTTCTGTAGCACCTGATGATGTGACTGCTAATTGGGTCCCTCTGTAATTTCCATTTGTGAATGAAGGTATACCGAAAGGAGCGTTTCCATTGCTATTTGAGAAATTTACTCAAGTGCATTCTTCAACCACTCGGAAATATGGGGGCACAGGTTTAGGTCTGGCAATTTGCAAGCAGCTGGTATGTATGCTCTTTCTTCTCTTTCCAATGTGGAATAATCTCAGTTACTTTGGTTGATGTATGATGTTGACCTGCATCCACTGCCAGGAGCTGATGAAGTCAGTGGGGATGTTAGCTGGTTGAATGCCATGCACGTTGCTGTTGAAGGTCTCTGAATATGTGTGCATGTGACTGGTCAGAAAGTCAGGTTATGGGTAACTGTGGTTTGCCTACTGTAGGTACAATTGATGGGTGGACAAATTTTAGCACAAAGTGAAGAGGGTAAGGGCTCAACATTTACATTCACAGTGCGCTGTAAACGCCCTACGCAAGCAATAGCAACAGGCCCAATCAAGACAGTCAGTGAAACAAAACTGAAGAAGAATCTATGTCACTCTACTGCACAACTCCACAAGTTACAAGCGGGCATGTTAAATCCCTTGTGTTCCAGAAACAGTGCACTGAACCTCCAACTACTGCCTAGAATGAAAAAGTCGGAGCTGCAAGAGACCCGATCCACAGACAGTTCGCTAAAGCTTCACAATGGCAACAACAACAACAACAACAACAACAACAGTTTGGCATTCGGTTCACTGGGTTCCCATGAAAAAAGTAAGGTGCTCACATGTGCTGCAGGAGCACGGGGGGTGCAAGGAGCTTTTAAAGAGAATGAGGGTGGTGTTCAACGGTCTGGAAGATGGGATACTGCGAGCAATGGGCTTCGACGAACATCAAGTGGTCCCCCTCGAATCGAGTGTTTATTCATGCCACAGTTTGAGGAGTCAAAATCATCGGGCATCATTGAGAGTGCTGCTGCTCCCAAGGCAGAGAAAAATGCACCACTTTTGCTCCTGGCAGAAGACAACAAAGTAAGTGCAAGGCGACCATTGCTGAACATCTGCTTCTAGACTATAAAGGGGCACATGAAAAAACTGGAGTCTCAACTTCTTCTCATTGTTAGCATTAGCTGTTGTCTATTGCTGATGGCCTTTTCTTTCAAACCGTGGATTCTAGAATACCCAAAATGTTGAGTTGCTCAGAAAAGAAAGTCTTTCTGTGTCTTTCTTGTCTGATTTTGTTGTTGCTCAGAAAAACCTTCTTTTGGTCCCAAGACTGAAAAATCAGACAAGCAAATTATGGCAGGCAGTGTTTTCCACAAGACCCACAAATAATCATACAATACTTTTTCTTTTGATAATTTATTCAAGACTTGAAATTACATAATTTGTGAGGTGATCAATGTGCAGGTGAATGTAATGGTAGCAATGTCCATGTTGAAGCGGCTTGGACTGGCAGCAGATGTTGCCTACAATGGGTTGGAGGCAATTAAAGCTTTGCAGACAAAGTGCTATGACCTGGTATGGTCCCACAATTCTTTGCATTCACCTATTTTTGTTCATGCACGAGGAAGAGTTGGATCTGAAAGGACCCAAAGTTGAGGACTGATCATTTTTTGGGTTGGGGGTGGGGGGAGGGAGCAGGTGTTGATGGACATATGTATGCCACTTATGGATGGGTTGGAAGTCACAAAACACATAAGAGAATTTGAGAGATGTGGATACTGGGACAAGGAGATCATTCAAGCAACCTCTGAAAGTGGTGGAGCAAGCTGGTGCCAACCAGCATACAGGCAGTTGTCATCAACAGCCATGGTTGCGTCTCAAGAGAATTTCCCCATTGGGGGAGGACGTCGGCATTTGCCGATTGTGGCCATGACAGCCAATGCACTGTCCAATTGTGAGGATCAGTGTACAAAAACAGGCATGGATAGCTTCATGACTAAGCCGGTGACGTTCAAGAAGCTCAAAGATGTGCTTGATCATTTTTTGTCCTAAAGAAAGACATGTACCATCTTGCATAAAAATCAAACAGAAACTTGAGGGGAAAAATAAAATAAAAATACTAACCCATGTTTTCAGTCCATCACAAAACAAGACTCCTTTGGGGGAAAAAAAAATGTTGCAGGAGAGACGAGAAGGAAATGGGTGTCCCCCAAATTCTGCTCATACGTCAAATGTCAGTACCATTTTGAAATTATTGGAAGGAAATTCGGCCTTCCTGCAATGAAGCTCAGACTCAATTCTTAGATGATTTTGAAACCGATGTACATTGTACAGTAAACACTGATGGCAGTTTTGACTTGCCCTGTCAGTGGGTTAGGCACAGGTCACAATTTTCATTTGCAGAGATCTCTCCTACACAGGTTTGTTCACGCAGTGCAAATCTTCTCAAATCTGAAATTTGTATTTAATGTGCTCACATTGAATTGTGTAGTTTTTCCTAGTCCATCACAACTGAATTTCAGAGTTGGGTCTTTGCTGTTTGGGTGATATTTGGATTTGGTGTGTTGTTTATTGATTGTTGCAGTTGCAAGAACATGCGATTCTCCAGTGGCGATAACAAAATTTTCTATACCACAAAAGGTTCTGGGGTGGGTTTAGGGTTTTTTCATTTCCTTAACCACATTGTATGACATAATCTCCTGGTGATGATCATCTCCGGGATTCAACCTGCTACAAGAATTGAAAACCTTAATCACCAAAATTACAATACAAATGAAAACCAGTTGATATACAGAGCACACCCTTACTGCTGGTGCTACATTGCGGGTATTAGATTTTGTCAATAACCCCTTGGTTCTGGTTGTTTCGACATTGCAAAAATCAAAGAACTGTCGATCCTCTCCTATGTTAGAAACACAAAGAACTGGGTGGTTTTCACGAAAGAACCGTGGGGTTTCTGGGTGGTTTTTTCCAGTATCATTATTTTTGAGAATGGCAATTCTATATCAGAATTGGTTCTCCGATAAAATTTTTAAAAAAAAGGATGGCGGGTATGGAGTTGAGAGAATTACCCTGATAAATAACCATTTCGGGGTTGGGGCCATCTGATACCCATTCAACACTGGTTCCAACACCAAATATCCCTCCTAGGAAAGAGGGTTTTGGGGGGGGGGAGGGGGGGGGGGG
>Ga0116231_10003845_pt1 | contig 30796 bp, 28 predicted proteins | sample S1TSphgellanicum_2_FD_89695 | JGI IMG/M metagenome (GOLD analysis project Ga0116231, IMG submission 89695) | Host-associated microbial communities from peat moss isolated from Minnesota, USA - S1T2_Fd - Sphagnum magellanicum MG | ecosystem: Host-associated > Plants > Peat moss > Unclassified... | reverse complement strand
TGACACCCTGACACTAAGTGATACCCATTACACTGAGTGATACCGATACCCTGAGTGACTTTTCCTCTCACCGAAAGTTCTCACAACCCACCCAAGAGTTTACCCATTGCACCACCCAAGAGTTTACCCATTGCACTGAGGGACCCTGTTTTCCTCACAAACAAACCAGACACTGAGTGATACCCATCACACTGAGTGATTTTTCCTGACACTGAGTGATACCCATTCGACTGAGTTTTCCAGCCAATAGGATATTGGACTGAGTTCCAGCCAATAGGATATCGGACGGACGGACACACACTGATTCTTTTATATAAGTAGACTACATATATGTGGGAACTACTAGTAGCAAACCACCTGGACCAACCATTATGATCGACCAATCAGAAATACTGAGCCGCAGTCAGGTCCAATTTAGTACACTCTTTTTTGGAGGTGCACAACTGTGTTGCGCCTTTCACCAGCCATGACAAGCTGCAAGAATTTGGTGCAGAAAAACTAATTTCCTGAGCTAAACCGGTAAATTTTGACTTTTACATACAATAAATTTTATTGTCTGGAGTCACATATTGAATACCGGTGGAGATGCTCTAAAGGTGCATTCACACTTGGTATTAAGGACTCTGGTATTAAGTCCCCTAACACCAAGCTAGTCATGTACGACCTACTAAACCTATTTATCATGAAGATTTTATGTTAAGTTAACATTCACTTAATATTAAACAATCATGCATTTAACATTGGCCGCCACCTAAGATGCCACCTAGGTTTTCACTTAACACTGAGTTAACATTAAGTGTGAGTGCACCTTAAGGAAGAGATTATGTAAATGATTTAGTTTTGTTGTGGACTAAAGGTCCGTTCACACTTGGTGTTACAGACTCTAGTGTTGAGTCCCTTAACACCATACTAGTCATCACTTAAGACTTAAACTTACTTATGGTGAAGATTTGTATGTTAAACTAACATTCACTTACCATTAAGCTATCGGCCATTTAACATTGAATGCCACCTAGGATGCCACCTAGGTTTTCATTTAACATTGATTTAACATCAAGTGTGAATGCACCATAACTCACCTAGGTGACCAGCTAGAGTGTGTTGGTTATCATGAATAAATAGTAGAGGTATGGTGCTAGGGTCAAGACTATTCTTTGATAACCAACACACTGGAGCCAGTTACCGAACATAAACCTCCCTTGTGAGAATTGTGACAACTTGAGTGCCAAGACTATTCGTGCTAACCGGCATGCTCAAGCCAATTACCACACATAATCATTAATTGTGAGGATTGTGGTGACATGCATGAATGTCAAGACTATTCATGGTAACTAGCACCTTTGAGCCAATTATCAAACATAACCATCCCTTGTCAAAATTGAAGTGTGTGAATGTCAACATTATTCATGATAATTAGCACACTTGAGCTAATTATTGGACATAACCATCCCTCATGAGAATCAAGATGCCCATTTTTTTCATCCAAGTAGAAAGTGATTGTGAAATCTTTATCCAAGTAGCAAAGGCAACTACAAAATCATTTGGCCAATGAAAGCCCAAGTTGGTACATTGTGCTAACTAATAAGTCACTAATGGAACAAAGATTGAAGGTTATGGGTTGTAACTTATAATTGGCCAACCAATCAAAGCATCAAGATTTTCACAAAAGATGGTTATGGAATGATATGGTTCCATTATGGACTATGTAGCCATCACCTTCATTACCAAACATAACCATCCCTCTTGAGAATCAAGATGCCTATGGATGCGTCTTGACTATTCATGATAACCAACACCTTCTGGTTCGTACTAGGAATAACCATGCTTAATGCAAATTGAAATGTTTAATTTTCATACACACAAAGAACAATTATGATGTTTTCATCCAAATAATGAAAAATCACAAATTCATTGGGCAAAACTTTATTACAAAATAATGTATTATTGGCATAATCATATGAAATTTTTTGAGAATTATTCATTTTTTGTGTTTACATGCTACATAGGCTAGATAAGCTTCATGGGTTAGTTCTACTAGTTAGTCACATTAGTCATCCATTTCTTTCTTTGACAATCTAACTTATTGTTAAACTAGCCAATTGATTTTTATTTTAAAAAATTGAACTAGACAAAACCACACTATGTGGAAATGTGGACAAAATTTGCAAGTTGAAAACCAAACACAACAAAGCCAAAGAATTTGAAACCCTAATTTGTTATATTTCCATAACACTAAAAACATAGAAAAGTAGAAGAACCAAACAAGGCAAAGCCCAAGAGCTTCAAGTTCTCTCAAACCTTAATTATAATCATTCTCTTGTAGTAGATGCAATATGGGAAGAAGAATGTAGATGCAATGCATGAACTTGAAAAGGTATTAGTTTTTAGTTTTTATATCTTTTTACAATCTCAAGTTCATACAAGAAGGTGCATTTCATAGCTTTGTCACCAATTTGTCACATTGATGATTGTTGAATGTTCAATAATCAAAGAAAAAACATCTCAAGCCACAAGCTACAATGTCCATAACATTTGTGACAATTGCTAATTTGGAAAAAAAATTGTTGAACAAGATAGGAGATGAAGATGAACGGGGAAACAAAACATTGGCACATACAATTGTACCCTAATCCTGACCCTAAAGTATATCATAATTGAGTATATTTTTTAAAAGGTACTCAAGTTTTTAACAAATACCCTACCCTTTTTATTGGTTGGGTTGGGGTACTAACATATATTTATGGAAGTTGTGGAAGGCTGGGTATGAGGTGGGGGTGGGTATTTTCACAAAATTATTGTAGGGTATGAAGTGAAAACTTGTTTATGAAAAATTCACATTTGTCGATTCTAAATATGTATACCTAGGTTGATACTTGTTGAGTATTTAGTGGGTTTTTGGTACCCACCCCACACTAGTTTTTACCAATGTTGGGCAATTTTCACTTTTTTTCAAAAGCCACTAGTTCTAGTTATTGTGGGCATTGTATGATAACTACCCCATTTCTTATTATTGTTTAATAAAATGGGGTTTAAGATAATTGACTTGGGTATCAAAAAAAGTTTCAAAAAAAATTAACCGGTTTTCAAAGGCAACAATTTTCACCAACATAATATTAATTAGTGTTTTTAACCATTTATCATAACTTGGATATCCAAAATAGATTTGCAATTTTGATATCCTTGCAATTTGAAGGGGCTTTTGAAAGAGATGAAATTGTGGATATATAAACATTTGCATAATATTATTTAAAAATTAGAATTTTTTTTCCCATTTTCCCAAGTGTATTTTTGATTGGATAAACTTGGATATCAAAAATTGCAAAATATCCAAAACAAAGTATTTAAATCTTGGATCTAACATCAAAGACAACATATCATGAATTTTTTCTTCATATTTTTTCAAAATGGAAAGAAAAAAATCTAACTCCATACAAACCTATTTTCTAATGTTGAAAGCCAAACAAATCAACTCAAGAGCCACACTAGAATCCTTTTCTAATAGAGTTTGAAAAGAAGGGTCATTTTTAGGTTATGCTTTTCCAAGCTAATGGATATGGTAAAATTAAGTACATCATTTAGCAACCAATGACCCCTAGATTGATTTAAGACACAAGCATTTAACTAGGGAGAGAGAATTAAAATTAATTTGGCAAATGTGCCAAGTCAAAGGAGGTGGCACTTGAGTAGTCATCCTTGATCAACTTTTTTTTTTATAACAAAATATGATAACATCCTTGAATTGTAGAGCTTATTGGAAAAGAATGACCTTGCTTGTGAACCTACAAAATCAAAACAAATGTTTAATTTTTTCCAATTTAGAACATTTCCAATAGAAATTGAAGTACAATGAAAAATTACAAGTGAGATAATAAATTATTTAGAGTTTTTTTTTTTAATTTTTAGAAGGTTTGAATTAGCATAACTTTATTCTACTATTGTTTAATACGTTTCCTTAATTTTTTAGGCTAGGTTATACATTTTTGCAAATCAAATTCTGTAGTTTTGATAGATACATATTTCAATCCTTTATAAACTTTTTCATTATTTGTTGCATACTAATAGGCTTTAGAAAATGCATGCCAAAAAAACTTTCCTGCAAACCTAGAATATTGCAATTTACAACAAACTTTAAAATTGCAACCATAATGTTTAGGTTGGAGCCTTCATTTTTTAAATAGGGAAAATTTTTATAGCAAATTATATTTTCCTAACAATTCAATAAAATCCTTGGCCAAAGTTTGGCCACAAATGTCCATGGCCTTAAATAATCCAATTGTGATATGCTTTGGCAGCCAAACTTTCCCCCAAAAATTAATCATAAGTATAAAAATGTCAGAAGCTCCTCTTGACATCCAAAGAAGTGCTCAAACTATGCACTAACCAATTTGTTGTTTGGTTTGTGTAGATCTGTGTGAATAATTTACCTATTTGTCATTTGTCATAGTCCCCATCTCGGAGCTTTAGCATACCCCTCTTACACCCTAAGTGCTATGAGTTAGGGAACATACCCCAACTCCTTCCTTTTCTATTGTTTTCACTTTTGAACTCACATTTGAATATTTCAAAGAATTTGGGGGTGCGTTAGTAGTCAATGCCGCCGAGGGTGTTCTACCTGGTTTTTACATCTTTAAAGGTGAGAGATTAAAGGATGACTACATAAGATTTTGCAAACTAGACGCTTCTATGGCAATGCAAAAAAAACATGAATGATTATTTTCTTGTTTAAAGAGTTTTTCTTTTTCTTTAACAAATCAATTTTAGGTGGAGTGTCCTTCAACAATCGACACCTATTAATTCTAGATAGACATGGCAACCATGTTACCCTAGAAGTAATAGAACAAGTGGAAGACTTTGGGTTAGACATGATAACATTGCCATCACACACATCACATGCATTACAACCATTAGATGTGTCTTGTTTCAAACCTTTTAAAACTACATTTAGAAAAGTTAAGGATGCAACTATGTTTAAAAGTAATCACATGGAACCAAACAAAATCATTCTAGTTGGATGGGTGGATTAAGCCTTAGAGCAATCATTCACCAAAAAAAAATCAGGTTTGGGTTTAGAACTACAGGAATATGGCCTTTGAACCCAAAGGCAATGGATAACAAGATTATACCATCAAAGGTTTACACTGAACTAAACTTAAATAATGCAAGGAGTGAAGACGAATACACAATATAAAATGAAGTTGAAAATAATCCTCAATGGGGAAAGGAATTTGTTAATACCAAACTTTTCCATATAGCTGAAAAATATCAACATCCAACATATAAAGATTCACCTATCTACAGGCTAGATAATGACGAATGTAATTATGTAAATATGCCCCAAAGCCCTACACTAATAGAACAACAACTAACACATATTAATGTTATAAACCTAGATGATGGTAATCAAGCAATGGATACTCAAGAATTATTGCAAGAAACTCAACTACCTCCAAATTTGACCCAAGAATCCATGAGGATGCATAACCTATTATTGATGCCTCGTTACCTACAAGACGCACCAAGGGGAAAAAACCATCAATTGATTATTTTTAGTCACATGTTGTGATTAGTTTTGAATACCTTGACATTTTAAGGAGAAAAATAATGGAAAAAGGTAGTTACATAGGAAATTAGAGCAGGCAAAAGAAAGGAAAGGAAGATAGGTAAGTTAAATGAATAGCAAAATTAAGTTTTGTAGCAAAATGAGCAGAGCGAAAAAATGTTGAAAAACGCGTTAGAACATAATTCACTATAACTTGGACTCTAACCATTGTTTTTGAAATGGATCATTGCTTTCACCATGATTTTCAAGCGGGTCTATGAGCATATCCGTGCAAATACATGGGGGTGAATTTAGGCTGCACAACATGGGCTTAACAATAAGCAATGATGTGGGCACGGTTTAAACAACAATCACAAAGGTGCAAAACAACAAAGGTGTTATTTTCCAATGATTGAAGAATAAACAATAAGGTTGCAACTATGAAAAGAAAGGTAATAGTTGTTGAGAAAAAGATAGGAATAGAGCAACAGCTGAAAGAAAGGCAACAATAGAGCAACAACTGGATAATAGATGAAAGAAAAGGTTAGTGTTTGAATAGTAGTTGAAAGAAAAGGTTCAACTGAACAATAATTGAAAGAAAGAGTTCAACTAATAATTAAGACTTGATAAAAGTGGGGACCATCAACTAGTTTGAAATACATCAAGCTTGGATAGAGAACCATGAGCAATAAATAACAAAAGGGAAAAGACTAGCAAGGATTGCCATGGTAAAATCAAGGTTTAGAAAGGTGAGAGAGCTTGTAGGAGAGGTCAGGACAATGACAAATGTTCAATAGTAGTTGGTGGCTACGTTACTAAAACCTTGGAAGTTCTTATTTAGCAATGGGAAAAAAAAGAAGACAAAGAGGAGGAGGAATTTTTGTACAACAAAGCTGCCTACAACAAAATCAACAAGGGTTGTAAAAAAAAATTAAATTGTGTCACACATCTAAGAGTGGACATTTGGTGAAACAGCTGCCATTGTCGCAAGAATAAGCTACAGGTCCTAGTCCTATTGGTTCATCGCCTCCCATCATTAATTGGTCTATTTCCATGCATCAAACCAATGTTGCAACATCATTTTTTCTTTCACCAAAAACAATTATAGCTACCAAAACCCAACAACAAGAACAGTAGGAGGAAGAGATGGCACATATAATGTCATAACTCTAGCCTTGGGCTCGCGACCAAGGCAAGGGTTCACAAAGGTGAGGGCCAAGATTGAGCCCATGAGTCACATTTCATGCTCTCGGGAGTGCAAAAGAGTGTGAAGGAATGAACCCTCACACTCCCAAGTGAACTCCCATTTTGGGAGTTGGAGTCCCAATGGACTCCTGAATTTTTAAAGGGCGATTATAGGGGTCAAAACTCATTGGATTGAGACATTATTTATATCATTGGAAAGCTCTTGGAATGTAGATGTCTAAAATGGGCTCACATGACCCATTTAAACACCTAAAACACAAGTTATGGACAAAAGAAAGGTCGGGAGTCAAATTAACAATTTGACTCCTGACCACTAAAAGTCAAAATCACCCGGATTTCCTTGCGTGCAGGTGGCGTGTGACATATTGTTGGAAATTTATTGACAAGGGATACAACTTTACTTTAGACCTTATCTTAATCAGAGGTTTGTAGACAAAGTTATGGGCCCCTAAAGTTGCGGGAGTCCCAATTTTAGGAATTTCGGGACTCTCATTTGAGAGTCCTAGGACATAATTCCATTTGGATGCTAGTCATGTGGCCAAACATAAAGTATATTATAAAGGGGAAGGTGGTGGTTTCCCCCAAGTCTGGGCCGTGGTGAGTCTTGTGAGTTCGAGTTTGCCCATGGCTCGTCCTAGCCCCAAAAGTGCTCCAACTAAGCACTAATCAACTTGTTTGGTTTGTGCAGGTGCGTGTGAGTGATTGATCGCTTGTCATTCTTCCTAATCCCATCTCGGAGCTCCAGCACACCCCTCTACCCCCAAAGTGTTACAAGTCAAAGAACATGCCCCAACTCCTTACTCTTCCACTCTTTTCATTTCAGACTCACATTTGAGTCTATCAAAGAATTTGGGAACGTGTCATTGGAACTTGAGATAGTTGACGTCTATGGGAATTGAGCTTGCTAGAAGGAGCAACAATAGTAGTGCCCTTAAAGAATTATTTTGCACACGAGCTGTTGAAGTCACATTTGACCCATTCGTAATCTGCTGGAAGAAGTACGTGAAGATGCTCAAAGCTCCCTTGCACCTGAGTTGAGAAAGACAAGAAAAATGGCACAAATCAACATTGTTGGCAATAGTAGCAAGGAGCATTCAAAGAGATAGAGTTGAGAAAGAGGAGAAAGTTGGGGAATGTATGAAGGAACATCTAGGAGGAATGTCATTAGTAGTAGTAGGAAACAACTGGGAGGAATGCAAAACTTTGTGGGAGCAACAAAAAATTTATGCCCATAAACATTTGGAAAAGGGGCGACGGATTTCGTGAATGGGACAATACTTACCCATTATCATTGATCTAGAAGCCCTAATTCGGGTGTGATCTCAGCTCTATGATCAAATATGGACGATTACTTTATCAAAATGTTTCATCCCCATCTTCATCCAGTTCAATGCGAAAGTAGATAGTGTTCATTAATGAGCAAGTGTCTATTTGGTGTTAGGGACTAAACAAGCCATCATGGCTGCCATGTGGATGATCCCTTTTTTTTTAACAATTTTTACCCCCCAAACTTTGAAGGATCGTATCTTCCTCAATTTTGACCGGTTTTGAGCCATTTAAACGCCCATTGGTGCGCTTTCTACTTGGCTACATTTTATCTTGAGACCACAACTGGAAAGGAGGCAGATTGAGTGAGATAGAGGTGACTGAGACACTATGTGTTCAGTCACTGGCCTGTTTACCCTATTAGGCTCCAAGGCTGATTTTTGGCTAGTATGTGAAAGGTATACACTATTTGCTTGATATTGAGACCCATATAGTCCTGGTGTGACCTCAAATCCCTACCAAGCAGGTCCGGGTACAAGGCTAGTATTACCTTAAGGTCATACCTTTGAACCATGACCAACATGAGTCTATATACCAGGGTTTGAGCATGGTACCCCGTCATTTCAGGTGAACTCTAAACAATTAGTCACAAGAACATACACACTCTCACATTCACTTCTACCCTTTTTGCTACCCCTAGTTTCTGTCCTCCATTCCCACATAGTGCCCACCCTTCCTTTCCTCATCAGCCATTTATTTTGGGTGCAAAAAAATTGTTGCACTGTTGCCAAATTTTTGATTTTTTTGTTGTTGCAAATTTAATGAATTTTTTTCAAAATCCAAAAACCAACCAAAAAAATCACCAGATTACTATAGATGGGTCACGTAGGTAGAACCCCCCAAAAAAGAAAAAGAAAAGAAAAGAAAATATTTATTAATAGAAAATTTGGCTAAATCGGCTTATGGATGATCACCTCCTTGGCTACATCACAAAACTGAGGAAAAACAGAGAGAGAAAAAAAAAAAAAAAGATAAGAAAGATAAAAACCTCATACACCCTCAAATACCCCTTCAAAGGACAATTGAATTTATAGTCAGTTCTCAAGTTCTAATGAGGCGAGTAATAGATCTACCAAGCAAAGGTGGTGAGGATAGTTGTGTGAATGGCATTGCAACTAGCTTATGAAAGGTAATGGATAGTGTTTTTTTTTTGAATTTGTAAAGTAGGTGGCTTTGATGATCATGCCCAAGAGGACTTAACCAATTTGGTTAGAGGTAAGAAGGGGAAGTAGAACATTTTAGGATTCTTCCTATAATTTGGTGACTTGTTGGAAGCTATCCTCTAAATATGGCAACCTTAATTGAGCCTATTTTTTTCTCATCAACAAAACAAACTCCCTTTGTACCTTAAGCACCTTCCTTTTAAGGTACCTTCCTTTTATTTCTTGCTAGGTTGCACAAAAATTGTCCCAAAAAAAACATTGATAGCTGCTTTCTTTTTAAATTATTTTTTTATTAAAAAAATTTCTGAAGTACGAGTGGATGACAAGCATCCAAGGTAGATTTAACATTCATTGATTGTTAGACAACACTCTTTAGAAAATTGTCCAAAGTTTTCTCCAACCAAAAGCAAAGTGGGCACAAACTTTTGCAGGTAGGAAAAAATTGACAACATTTTTTCAAAAACCAACATTTCTCATGGTTTTGTTTAGACCCTAAAATTTTATTTTTTAAAAAAAACAAAAAAAAAACCAGGCATCATTACAATAGAACATTTCAAAAAAAATTTGGGAAATACAGTGCAAAAATTCACTACAAACAATAACACTCCATAAGTGATGCAGCCGAGGGATGTGTAGGGTAAAGCCCTAGGACCAGGCCACAGTGAACCAGCACCCACAACCACACCATCCACTGGATGCCTGTTAATGAATGAACCTCAACTGAGTTAATATTTGGTTTCATCTGGGTAACCAGTTCTGTAGGAAATACGCCTCATATATAGTAGGTAGATAGGTAGGAAAATAGGTAACTACTAAGTAGATGGTTTATACAAAGTGAGGCTGTTTTTTAAACCTCCCTACTAAAGAACCTGCTTGTGGGTTGCTAGTAGGTAGGTAGAGAAAAAAAAAAGCAACTGAGCTATCCACACACTAGCAAAATATGGAGTTGCTGAAGGTTATATTATGACAAGTAGCTGTGACATTTAACCTCCCAACAACAGACTTCCTGAGGCCAAAATAAAAGTGTTCCCCACAACATATTTTCAGATGTTGTCATTGTTCCAATCTGCAGGGCTATACTGTAAACAGAGAGCACATCATCAAGCCAGGTGTCAAGCGAGTGTTCATATTCTTTTCTCTTGAGATTGTCTTGACTCCTTTGCAAAGTCATTAAATTCTTTTTACATTCTACTTGGAGAGCATGGTGATATGACTTGATGTGGGTGTTGAGCATTGTGGGGGGATATTCTTGATGAGGTTTCAAGAACCCACCTGCACTACGCATTTCTTGACCATGCCACCATTTGATTTGATATTTGGGTGTCAAGCCCTGAGGCAGGGCAATATTTTTGATGAGGTGCCACTATTTGATTTGATATTTGGGTGTCAAGCCCTGAGGCAGGGCAATATTTTTGATGAGGTGCCACTATTTGATTTCATCATGATCAAGATTCATGATTATGCAGCAAGATGGACTCCATATCATTTATTGATGTTGGTGTCGAGAAAGAGCCAAATCCACAACTTTTCTGAAGAACGTTCGTGGGTACATGGGTGGTGCCTCTGCAAGTGCCTGCACAATCACAATGTTGTTGAGAGCAGTTACATCCTTGCATAAATTGTAAAAACCTCTGACAAGATTCACAATGTATTTGGAAGAACACTTACTGAGCATAAAAACCTGCAGGGCACTTCAGAAAACAGAATGCCTGCACCTGCAGGCATTTTGTTTTCCGAACTGCTCTGCATAATTTTTTTCCTGTAATACCTGGCAGGTACCCACTGGGCATCATGGGAAAGTTTTTAAAAAACATTGTGGGTTTTTATGCTGTGTAACACCCTCAGCTGTGGGCATTAGCAGAATCAGGCCTGCCTCGGCTCTGCCTCATGTGGACCCTTTTTCTGGTAATGCCTGTGGCTGAGGGTGTTACCCTACACAAAGTGGATGGAGGAGAAGCCTTAGAAATGTAAGAATGTGGGCATGCCCTCCTGAGGCAAACAAACTTTGTTTGTCACTAGATAATGTGAATCCACAAAAAGAAGGAACTCCAAAAACCATGATAGAAAATACCTGATGGATGAGAACAGTTGATGGAGTCATGCCAGGCACTGTGTTGGCTTCAATAATGATCACCTGACACCAATACCCAATATCATGATTTAGTGATATATTAGACACCTCATATCAAATACAGGATTATGAAGTTAGAATACATATGAAGTCAGTATTATGTGTAGTGTAGATGGTCAACAAAGGTGTGCAAACACAGGATATCCAGCTAGGAGACCAGCAAAGATGGTATCACTTGCAACCATAATCTGTAGAGATCAGGACCAACTTTTCTACAAAATCCATTTTACTGAGAGTGCAGAACAGATTGATATCACGAGTGCACTTCAAAGTGGATACAACAGTCTTACCTCTCCTGTGTCAGCATGTACAAAGGCATCTATGCGCGCAAATCCCTCCAAGCCCAAAGCATTTGCAACAAGCTCTATTCTCTTTCTGCATGATGTGATTGCAGCCTCCCTGGTATGTCCACCCAACAACCAAGACAATGTGTCAATTTTGCATCTCCTGGTGGGGTGCAAAGGCAGCACCAGGGAGAGTGGGTGGGAGAGAAACCAGACAAATCTTACTTGACAAGTGATGAAGGTGGAGGAGTCAAATTCACCCCTGTCCCACCTGCCAGTGCAGTACAACAAAGTCAACAGAGCTACCACCACTTAGGCACAACTCTAGCTCAAGTCAGAAACTTCATCACTACTTTAAGAGGGTAAAGTGCAACCTCAGCTGGCAGTGTACAAAACTCAAGCTCAAATTGTGGGAACTAGCTTTCTCAATTTGTTAGATGATTTGTTACCCTCAAATCTTGATAAGCAACACAAGTAAAACAGATGGTAGCTCCAGGCTTGCCACAAAAGGTTGAACTTGCATAGAAAGGGAGAGAGAATGGCAGTACCTTGGAACTTTTCCTCGAGAGAAAGAATACCTCCTGTCTCCTTGACAGTGATACTAGGGTACAGCGCATGCATGGCCCCTTTGGAGCCAAGCACTCCAACAGTGACCTCCAACCACCTACTTTTCCCTTTCCAAAAGAGCTGACCCTGTGTTGTTGTCTCATCTATCCCTCTCTTGGACTTTGATGTGACAATCACATCATCAGTCTCTATAAAAGGCTCAAACAATAGCTTTTCTGGTGCCAGGATTGGCATCTCTATGATCCCATGTACCTGTTGACAATCCACAACATCCAAAAGTAAGTCTGGTGCAGGTTACTATGTATATATAGTAGGGTTTAGGGTTTAGGGTATATATATATATTGCGGTAAGTAATAAGTCAAAAAGAGTCCAGTTTGCCTCATTGAAGGTGATTGCTACCAGATTGGCTGAGAAATCCTCAAGAAACACCCATCCTGAAATGTCTATGATGAAGCTCTCACAACAGGTATTCTCAAAAGAGGAACCTAGAATGAGAAAACAAAAAAGAGTTCCCTTTTACCTTAGTCAGACTGCCAGGGAAAAGGCAAGGAAGCTCTTTGTGAACAGCATTCAGATATGTGGCCAAATCCTTTGCACAGCTGTAAACTCAGGAAGCCCACAAAGATAGAAAGAAATACGATGAGAAAATGCCTTCATGCATCACTTTCAAACCATCCATGACTTGTGTATATAAAATGGAGTTTTATCTGGAACTTTCCTTGTTTTCCTGTTCTCTCTCTCTGCATTCAAACAGGGGTCTAAGGCTAGAAGACAAACCACAAGCAAATGGTCCTAAGTACAGTGTCTGACTCCCACACGATGGGAAAAGGTTCATCACCTACCACAGTCTCGCAACACCTGTTGAGCAGCCATCATTTGCTGGCTTTACACAGACTTCGATTGCTGCCAGTTCTCTTTTCAATGCTTCCCACATTTCATCCTTATCCTGCAGGAACTCATGGGTGGCTCGTACTGCTTTCTTGGCTGTGAAGATGCCACGGTCTGAGAGCTGGAATAAAAGAATACCTCAAAGATCAATTATCCAATAACCTGAATGGGTTTAGGATTTAGGGTTTAGTGTCCATATTGAATCAATCAGCCAAAATTACAAAGCAAAATTTACAAATGTTGGAGCAAGCAGTGTCACAGACATGTGCAATAGCAGCTGCTGTGGCTACTTTGTCCATGCAGAGTCTTGATGCCTTTGATCCAGATCCTGACAAACACCCCACACATGTAGATAGACATGACACGTATATCTATCATAGTTCAAACTGAGCAGCATAGGAATTGCTGATTTCCAGGCAGCTCATAATCTGTCCTAGAAAACTTTGACCTTGACCCAAAATACACAACAGTACATGTGATTATGGTTTCTTGGGTTTAGATTTAGGGTACCAAAAAAAAATTAGCTGGAAAGAAATACCTGTGAAGGGTACCTTTGAGGCTTGCAGAAGACTTTGCAGTGTACCATCCTCACCTATGCCACCATGTACTGATTGTTTCACAAAAAAAGCCAAAGAAAATAGTATTACTGATTGGCAACCCTAAACGAGTAATGAAAGGAAATGGATGATGCAATGCATCACTATCTGTGTGTCCTTTTCTGGTGAACTTCCACATGCAGACTAAAAAATCATCAAAAAAAGTTTCATTTCCATCATCTACCCAAATCTTCAATTTCAAGTCTTTTACCCACAAACCCTGAACCTTAAACCTTAAACCTTAAACCCTTGCTGGGTGGTGCATAGGTGAAGAATATGACCTGCAATAAAAACTACTGCATTCTTCTGCTTGGCTTCCATAATCCACTCTTGCAGTAGAAGCTTTCTCGGCATCTGCATGTCACCATACTCACATTCTCTGGCATCTACCTTTTGTTGAAGAAGCTCAGTCACTACCTCAGCTCGCAACTTGGATGTACTGGCAGCTGTAGTGGGTTGCAAAGCCTGAAGGCAGCCTCCCACAACTTCCTCTACAGTATGGCGCAATACCAATGCATAGCTGTAGTACAGGTGAGCAACAAAGATTATGGCAAAAGTGAAATTCAAATGTTCCTCTCTTCCACCAATGAGAGAGAGACAATGCAACCAAGCAGTTATGCCCTATTCACACAGCAACAACCCCCTTAGTAGTTTCCATATAATTAAGCCCATGGATGTGGTATTCAATCAAGGGCAAAACTATGGCTCAAGAAGCAACATCCATTTACTGTTCACAATTTTACAGTTTTTGTCAATCATGCAATTGGGGACATTGCAAAGGGAAGACGCCTTGGTGAAGGGTTTAGGTTTTAGGGTTTTAGGACCAATTAGACAAAGAGCCTGTGCTACTCCCTGTAGCCTTGCAATCACAGACCCTGTGCTCAATCTGGATGGATATGAATGATAAAGAAGGAATGGAGAATGAAAGTCATTCATAGCATGAACTTACGGTAAGGCCCAAATTGTCCTCTCCTCTGGAGCTACTACGTCCTGCTTATTGTGATGACCTGACCTTGGAGCGAGTAAAAATGGTGTGACATCAAGCTGCAATCCAATAGATCTCTGATGAGTAATTACTTGTCTTGCTGTCATAGTCAAGTTTTCTCATGCTCCAGATTCAAGGCCACATAACCAAAGGGTTGATGATACTGTCTAGTCTGCTTGATGGATCCATAGAGGTCCCAGATACAAAAGAGTGCATGCATGATCACCTGGTATTTTGGAGAGAGATTCCTGACCCAACAACTACCAGGCAAAAGAACTGTAATTTTTTGATAATCATCTTGGATATAATACCATTTTCCAACCCTGAAAGCGTAGACGAATGAGAAAGAGAAATGATCAAAATGACATCTTGAAGAGTTTAGCATTTAGAGTTATGCTAAAGTAACTCACATCACTGCAAGCCTGCAAATTTAGCCAAACATTGGTGCCACTAATGAGTGACACTTGGCGCTCAGATGTGTCTCCACCAAACAATACATAGACTTTTTGTTTCCCTCCAGTCCTCTGACTTTCTGTTCCGGAAGAGAAGCTGGATAAACCCTTCCATTTTGGGAGGGGAAAGGTAGGAAGAATTCGTGCAGAAGCATGATGTAAAATGAGGCGAAGAACATCTGCATGTGATAATCCCACCTACAGATAGCAAAAAGGAGTGAGAAAAGCGAAAGAGGATAGTAACCTGGGTTGTCATCAGAAAAGAGTTCACAAAGTTGGAAACCAGAAGAGCACAAATCCAAACTGGAAAGCAGCATTCCAGAGTCTATTGTGAAGCATCCAAGCATTGGGTGTCCTGTGGTGTAGCCTCCACAACAGCTCACATGCAAGGAACCACATCGAGAGTAGAAAACATGTGCTTTAAAATGCAGCAGCTGTACTGCTCAGGTTTAGGGTTTAGGGATTAAGGATCCTATGAATGCAACTTAATAAATCTAACAACCTTAAACCCTGTACAGTGGCAACAACCCATTTCTAGAATCAGGCTTCTCTTCAGGGAAAATGCAGAATGTTCAAGCACAAATGATGAGGCCATTGAGGAGACATTAGGTGAGAGGGGAGCAAGAAATGCACCAGTGCAGCCTGTTGAAACAAGAAACTGGTTTGCTCCATGCCACTCATCTGCAAAACTTCTCACAGGTTGAATGTGAAATATTCTCCCAAAAAAAACATACAAAACAAACAAACAAAAGAATTCAGGCCTCGTAAAAAGACAAAAACATGACTCTCACAAGGAATCCATGTAGAGTAAGGAAAAGGACACAAAAAAGGTAAAGCTCTTCTTCACAAAAATAAGCACTTGGACATGGGGTAAAAGTCAGCTCACCAAGTTGATATCAGAAAACACAACCCTTGCTTCTCCAAGTTCACCAATCCTTTGCACTTCATTTCCTTGTTGACCAGTTGTCACATTGAACAACTTGGAAGAAGGTGGCAGCAACCACCCATCCACACGGGCAAAATCACGAAGCTCAAACACCTGAAACAGCCTTGCTGCTCCATGGCGAATCACATCAATAGCCTCCTCAGAAAAACGAGGAGGGGTGTGGTAAACTACCTAAAGAGAACAGTTGAAATGGGAGAAAACTGTCAGTGAGAGAAAGTCGGGATGATGACAAAAGAACCATTGGGCATGGTTTAAGGTATAGGGTTACCACACCATGCATTAATACGGGCTTGTAGATGGGTCTATGTTGGATTCACCCGAAGCACAAAGGAATAGAGAAATGCCACCACATATCATGAGCTGTAGTAGCTCCTGGGCAGGCAAATCTCCTGAAGTTGAAGGGTACCTGGCTTGTTGGCAGGTACTTCTGCCGATAATTGAAAATTGGATCTTCATCACTTAAATCACTTGTGTCTCGTCCTTGCAATTCTACCTGCACAAACAGAGCAAGGTCACCTGCTTGCTCATTTTCATTCCCTCCTCTTTTTTTCTGTTGGCAATAAGAGGTCTAGAATCGTCTCTTGTTTCAGTTTTCTCTAACTACACCATGTGGTAGCAGATGTTTTCATAAACACTTGTCAAATTGCACAAACCACTGACCAAGATATCATATACAGCCCAATGGAGACCAAGTGTACACCTTGAGAAAGAAACACCCAATGTTTTGTCCAGAAAGATTCACATGTAGACCAGTTCCCTTATGATTATCTGGTATCTGTGCTTAATGAGGAATGTGCCCAGGTTTATGCCCAGGTGCCCATATGAGACACTTCACATGAAATGAGGTGGTTTTTAACCTCAGTAGGTAGAAGAGTCACAGGGCGTGAAACATTTCCAGTGCCCACATCCAGTACAATTGCTGTGAACTCTCGGCCACCCTCTGCAAACATTTCAATCACAACCCGTGTATCCACTCCCTGCAGCACAGAACAACACAAATCAGCAGATATCAATGAATCAGAGAACAACCCATGCATGCACATGATGAATCAGACAACAACATCATGTGCTGGCATTCTGGTTTGCATTGTCAAACATAACCTCAGTTATGAGGGCTTGAGCTTTTCTGACAGCAGATTCCATGCCGTTGGCAACACTCACTCCCATGCTGGAGCCTCCACGAGCTGGTTTAACCTGGCATTCAAGTTTTCCCCAAGCCCCAATTATATTTGCAGAAAGTTGACAACACATCTATAAGATGTAATTTTTGCCAAGAAGGAAAAGCTTTGCCATAGAGACTACTGAGTTACTTACCACCACCCGACCAGAGTGAATATCTATATTGTTGTCTTGAAACCACTCAGACAAAGCTTTCATGTCCAAGCCACCTGCCTGAGAACAAGCGAGAATGAAAAATTATAATTACAAGGAGTCTGGACTAATTTCACATGATTGAGAATTGCATTTGAGAATCTCACAGGAGTTCCAGAGTTCATCGACTTTGTTCTATTGAGCAACAGAGACCTGGCACACTTACTGATGCAAAAAGTTGACAAAGTAACATTCTTCAGGGGGGGGAATGGACAGAGAAGAAAGCAGATACCTGAACAAGGAAACTTGGGAGGGTGACAAAACCCTGTGATGCCAGCTCCACAGCTGCATTATACTGTACAGGCAAAAACATGACACACTCAAAAGGATACCAACAATATGAGCTACATGATAGGGTTTAGGGTTTAGTATACAGGAAGTTATTCTGCCTTTTGCACCAAACAAAAGATCACAAACAATGTGACATGCTTGGAGCATGAAAAAGGAAAAGGTCACCTTGTCAAATGCATGGCGAGCAGCTGCTGCAGAAGTACCTATGAAAGGAAGACCCGCACTCTCAAGAAGCTCCTGACCCACCAGCAGATTCACACCTTGGAAAACTCAGCTGAGATGTGAAAAATAATCCATGACACACAATGTGCCTTGGCACTCTTTTTCCTGTATTTCCGACGAATAAAAGATCACTGCAGCAGTTTGCCAGCCAGAATGGCCAATTCAATCCATGATATGGAAAACACCACTTGCCTTCAGAAAATCTACTTCCTCAAAACTGTGGTTATCAATCAATGTGGGAATCAATCACCTGGATGCCTCCATCTTCACCAAACTGGCCATGGATAACAGGAAAGACAATATCCACTGTCATCTGGAGGTGTTTGAGAAACTCAGGAAAAGATACAAAGGCTCTTGCTGTGCTGCGTGCAAGCCAAAATAGAAGGTAAAAACTTCAGATTGCTGTAAAGCCTACATACCAATTGCATTTCATTGAGATCCCTTACTATACTTCCAACTAACTGGAGGTGGATGGGCACCCTGTTTCCAATACATAATAATCACTAAAGAGAATTTGACGTCTCCTCGGTGATGAAAATGAAAGAAACCCAACCTGCCAATTTTGAAGTCAAAATCAGCTGGAGTGTTGGAATACATCTGCAAAAGCGCCACAGGGTTCACATAATTAATGGCTAGACCGAGCCTTAGTCGTAACATAATACCCTCCAGACAAGATCATCATTTTAAGGCACTTGGAGAAATTTTGTAGTATATTTGGACAGCACTTATAGATATTTGTGAATATCATCCACCTACTCCTACTCCTTAATAGTGGGAAGGATCTTAGAGCAACTCTACTGGTGCTCAATATGTGACCCTACAAATTAAAATTGGATGAAGAAAAGACAAAACATGCCAGTTTGGCTCAGCAAAATGGTTTTTGGCCTGGCATTTTTGCACAGGATGCTGGGGCTGGTAACAGGCATAGCAAAGCCTAACACTTGCTATTGATTGGCTAGATAGCTTGATCGGTCCAGGTGGGTTGCTATTAGTAGTCTCTCATCAATTTGCAGTCCCAGTTTTAGCTTTATGGGTGGGGGTTGGAAAAAAGTAAATAACTAAACTTGAATGTGAGAAATACTTTTGCAGGGTCACATACTGAGCACCGCTGGAGATGCTTTTATGCTTGCTTGCAGGCATAAGATCCCTCCCACTCTTAAGGAGTAGTAGGAATACGAAACCCTGCCCCCACCCCCTATGCCTCATGATCTGCATTATGTTTTGGTTCATGATAATGTTCGCCTTGTGCTTTACAATGGGCAATAGCCCACAACAGGATGATTAAGGGACAGACATTCCCAAAATGCACAGGACCAAATTTGCCTGCCACCCTACAACACTATATCCATCACCCATCAGTGGCCTCTTGTTGATTGGACATGGCAGCAGCATCATCCTAATAACAACAACTGGGGAAAGGAAAAAAAGGTCCATGTTCTTCTGACCTGTGCTGCGGAGATGGCAAATGGCTGCAAATCTTGGTTTAGATAATAGCATTGCACTACCACATCCTCCGACTGTTGTCACAACAACAATGACATTATTTTCTCATGAGTAGTTAGTTTCCTGGCAGACAATTCTCCTACCTTCTTCATCAGCAACATCTTCCAATCCCTTGGGTTACATATGAGGAGGAGGACAACAACACAATTGGTGTTGAATAAATCCAAATCCGTACAACCAGATTCAAACAATACCAGATTGGATTTCCATCTATCTTCCTAAGTATTCCTGCAATGATAATAATACCCATAAAAGGAAGGAAAATAAAATTATGAGCAAAAGAAACAAGCAAGCAAGCCCAGCACCTTCAAATGATCAAGCACAGACCGTGCAGAGTTCAATGATATTCCACGCTCCGCAGAAGGGCCTCCACAGATGAGTGCAACTCTCAGTGCTACCCTCTGTGATGCTGCTTTGTGTCCTTCCTGAACTCCTCCTGAGATTTTTGACTGCAGCAGATTCTTCTCTGTTCTGCTTCACCCCCACAAAGTAGAAGGTCAGAGTGATGCTCTTCTGCTTCATCTCACAACAATCTTTGCTGGATTCAGAGTGTTTGTGTGCTTACCCTAACATGGCAGCACTTGTTGGCTGGTGGTGTCTTGAGGCGGAGGACATCATCCGCAGTCGGAGTTTGGAGGAGGAGGAGAAGAAGGAGGATTTGTCGCTTTGTTTTCTTCTCACCAATTCTGTCGGGTAGTAATTGATGGGAGCTGATGATCGAAGACCATAGCTACCTACATCCGACGACAAGAGCATCTGCTGCTTCTTCTTCGTCTTGTTGTGTGCTGCTACAACGCACCAACTCCTGGCCATCTGTATCCTCTCCCCGAGCCAAAAAACCTCTTGTGTCGTTCCTGCCATCAAAGTATCCAACAGCTGCTGCTGCTGCACCGCAAGAACAACACTAACGCACGCGTGACAAGAGAAAATTGCTCCAGCTGCACAACACAAGGATCTTGAAGCTCCTGACACAAGAACTGAAGCTCCTGTATGATGTGTGAAGAAGATAAAAAAAACAATATAGATCTCTCACGGGATACCGTTATTACTTTGAAGATATGGAGTTGGTCTTTGACATGTCAAGTTGTGCAGATCTACATCATAAAGAGAGAACCAACAACCATCTGATGGATTTCAACCGCAATCAGCTTTGATGCCAAGTTTCTAACATTACCCAATCTTTCTTTTTTGTTTCCTTTGTGTGCGGCGGTGTCAATGGGTGTGTGTGTGTGTGTGTGTGTGTGTATGTATGGGTGTATTGAAGCTTGTCAAAGTGCTTCTTGCTGTTGAAACTTGGACATAAGTGTATTATGCACTTGGACTTCTTGGAATTCTCTTCATGTTCTACCTTGGAATACACAATTCTTGTACATGCAACATTGCATTTGTCTTCACAGTTTACACATGCAACATGTTGTTTGCATGCTAACTTGCAAGCTGGGTTCTTCTTGACAAAGATGAAGAATGGCTGCCTGAAATGAGTGATGAGATACCCACTGCTCCGTTGCTGCTGCTTGTTTTAACCTACCCTTGAAAGGTAAGTGCATCTCTCTATTGGCCTTGCTTACCAAGGCAAGGATACCTATTGTGTTTAGATTCATTATAGAGTCTAGTAGCTTAAGGGATTTTTATAGGCCCCTAGGTAATAATAATAATAATAGGTCTATTTTAATATGAGGATTTTTGAAACATGATATTTTGGCTTATGTTGAAAACTTGAGATTAGTTCTAGAGTTGTAATATCTTGAAGGATTTTGGTTTTTTTATTTAGAGGATTTTTTTGGAAGATTATATTTTTGCATGGTGAAATATTATTTGAGTTTCCATAATTCTTCTTTTGCAATAAGATACTAATTTTTAAATGTAAATGGCAAAGGCCACAGTGTGACTGACACACTCCTTGTTTTCCAATTCTTTAGTGGCAATGAGTAGCCAGCCCTACAGGCATGTAAGTAGCCCATAGATAACTAGGTAGGTAGCTCATAAATAACTAGGTAGGTAGGTAGGTAGCTCATAAATAACTAGGTAGGTAGGTAGGTAGGTAGGTAGCCCATATATAATTGGCTTAGGCTACCCTATGTCATCCCCATAGTAGCCCCATGGTCTGTGGCCTCAAAGGGAGACACTTGTGTGGTTAGGAAAAAGTGAAGCAGAACAACCACTTTTTGAAGAATGTATGTATCTAGCCACAAAGGTAGACTGTTTGTGGTTGTGTAGTTAGAAAAAGTGAGCATAATAAGAAATCACTTTTGAAGTCTGTATTCAGTGTTTTCAAGGCTGGCCCTTACTTTTTTTTTGAAGCACTTTACAGATGGCTGAAAAAGGTCGGATGAAAAGAGCCAATCAAATCAAATGCAGGCTGAAATGTACGAGACCTTTATTGTCCAAAGGATCTTGTTGAAAACGTTTAAAATTTTTTGCACATCACTTTATTGTTTAAAGACCTTTTCAAGGATCTTTTTTGTTAAACTTTTAAAACTTTTTACACATAATTTTATTGTTCAAAAGGATGGATCTTTTCAAGGATTTTTCTTTTGAATTTTTTTTCAAACTTTATAGATCACTTTATTGTTCAAGGATCTTTTCATGGATCTTTTTGAAAAACATTTAAACTATACATATAACTTTATTGTTCAAGGATCTTTTTTAATTAAAAAAAAATTGTATAGATAATTTTATTGTTCAAAGATCTTTTTTAATTTTAAAAAAAATTGTACTAATAATTTTATAGTTCAAGGATCTTTTTGAATTTTTAAAAAATTGTACAGATGATTTTATTGTTCAAAGATCTTTTTGAATTTTTTAAAAAATTGTACAAATAATTTTATTGTTCAAGGATCTTTTTGAAAACTTTTACAATTTTCTAAACAATTTCAATCATATTGATTGAATATATTTTTGAAAACTTTTAAAAACCTCCAAAAAAAATTTAAAAGATCTTTTAATTTTTTTCAAGTGAAAAAAATTAGTTTATATTCATGCAAATATATTTTATCAAACATTTATAATGTGATATGCCAAACGTCTTTTCAAAATGAGTTGTAATTTTTTATTATTTCTACCACATGCCTTAAAAACATGTTTTTACATAACAAAAATAAATTAGTGTAAAAATTTAAATCTTTATGACAATGACTTTTTTGGTAGGATAATTTTGTGTGTTTTTACATTGTAAATGTTTTATAAACTAGAAAGGAAAAACAAAACTAATGGTCAATTGTGAATGCAATTGTTGTAATATTCCATATTGTCATATTGCCTTCCCCCAATTGCTTCCAATTAGACATTTGAATAAAAACAATGTGATAATAATGAACACAAAAAAACTCCATAAGAAAAAGATGCATGAAACACAAAAAATACCACAATTTGAACAAAGATTAAATGGTTTAAAATATCAAGTAAAATGCAATCAAAACATTTGTGAATAATTTTTTGAAAAATAAAGCTTACTTTGCCTTTGAAGATGTCTCCCATATTATTCAACAATGATTTGAATTTCTTTCATCACAAAAAAACAACCAAGTAAAAAAGAAAACAAAAGAGGGCCTAGAAAGGATTGAATCTACTATGATCAAAAGAAAATAATATTCAAACCAACAACTTCAAGACCTTGACAAGCTTAACTATATGAAGTTAAATGATGAGAACATAAATGCCCATGGCTAAAAATTGAAGATTGAAAAATCTTTCTTTAGACAAACCTTCAAATAGATTGCTTCATATGTGCATGCTTGTAAAAGAATTTCAATAGGAATTCTTAAACTAATATTTCATAAATATGAGTTAGATGATGATGATGACAATAAGCTAACTTGTCAAAGTGAAATGTTTGTCATCTAGATCACAATGCCAAATTCCACAAACCTAGCCAACCCAACATTTTTGAAAGAAATCATTAAGTGGTAAGTAAAGTTGTTGACTTTATTGCAATATCAGCTTGCATGAACTATATCTAAGTGTGGGCTTGATTCTAATAAAGACCACATCCAAAGGTTTTATCATGTGTAAAAACTTGTCACATTTTTTTTTCCTTGTGAAATTCGACAAGAATTATTTTAAAAATACATTACAAAAAAATACATTTTGAAAAATGCAATGTTCGTACCCTCCCTTTCACATAGGAAAAATTATACTAGGTAATGTGCTTTCAAAATATAATAGAACTAATTTTGTTGCCCCATATATGGTTAACCTAATTGCGTACAATAATCCCAACCCCATAGGTAGGTCCCCGTCTAAGTAGGTTTTATGTAGGTTCTTAGGTAGCCTTTCAGATAGGTTTCTAAGCAACCCTTTGTGTAAGTCTTAAATATTTTCATAGGTAATTGACAAGGTTGATTTTGGGCTAAATAAAGCCCACATGTAATGTAAGATGTTTTTTTTCAAAATTGTGGACTTATTTTGCTTTAATAAGTGAGGAAAAGCGGTCGTTTTGTAATACAATATAAAATGTGTTGTTTAAGACATACCATGCCAAGTTATAGGTGATTCCATTTTGGGGGCCCTTTAATTGATTACTTGGGCATGCAATAAATTAATGTTTGAATATATGTCATTGGATATTTATGAAAGTGTTAATAGGGTTCAAGGCTAAATATAATACAAAATTGTGGAAAGTACCTCAAAATCTTGCAAATTTCCCTCACCTCTTTTTGGTCCAAATTCTAAACAAAATTGTTCATGCTTCTAATTAACATTATTTTCTATGTCATAGTTTCAAAGAACATGCCCTACATATTGTGCTTGGTTCTTTTACACTTTACATGCCACCTTTAATATTTGTGGCTATGAATGATTACATAATTCATGAATGATGATGTCATTTTTTAAATGTTATATATGCATAATTTCAGTATTTTTTTGTAATACATTTAACCCAATATGTACCCAAATACATAGATTTTTTCAATTTATTTAGTCCACTCCACTTCACATATAATTATGAAAAATGGAATATTTATTTATATCTAGAATATTAATAAATACTAGCAACTTATGTAATTATGAAGAAATTAATGGTTTAATATAGTTTTTTTCATGGTCAAGTTAACTCTCCCACTTGAATTTATGATTACATTAAATGAAGGTGAACTATTTACCTCTAATTTGAATGACATAATCATGGAAAAGTTAGCCCAACCGTTGCATTACAATCCAAGGCATGGTCTCAAATGTCTTATTTGACAACCCTAATTGTCCAAGTTTTTATAATATGATGTCAAGTTATCCTTTCCCTATGCAAAAACATAAAGCATATATTGCATCAATGTAGATCTAAAGGTGATGAGAATATGAATACACCAAAAGCAAATAGTGATTATTACAAGAGAGACAAAAATGCATTAAAAATATATATAATATTAAATATCCAAGATCATAGATGTCAAATACAAATACACAACCTATTTAAAATGAAGTGAAAGTTTCAAAATGATACAACCACATTTAGTTTAATGTTAACAAAATGTTTATATTGGGGTTAATGGAGTGAATAAGAAAGGGGTGGGCTAGAAGGAAAAAGGCACCCAACAAAAAAAAGGATTGGCCCAACCCTTAATGTTATTTCTAAATTTTTTAGTAAAATATTGCTCATTATCCCAAAGATGATCCCCATCAAAAAAAATTTGAGGAAAACCTTGTGTTGTTAATAACTAAAAAACTTGTGTCATCATTTGTGGAGGCACCATTTTTTAGGAAATTAGTTTTGAAGCAAAATCTCCATTTCAATTTTCCATCGAAATAGGTTCCAAGAAAGGGTTTGTTGCCTAAGGTGGCAAAAAAGACCAAAGAGAATTTTGTACCTATTTCACTTGCTTCATGTACCAACTTGCATTATGAGTTTTGATCTTTGGATGTTAAAAGGATGTGTTGATACTTTTGTTCTAATTGTACAATTTTTGAATGACAAGTGGAAATTTTGTCATGTAACCGTGGGATTTTTTAAGATTGTAGAGACCACAAAATGGTGTTTTGGCGTTACAAATGAATGACTTGCTTGTAAAACATGGGCTCAATGTCCGTGTTCTTGTTTATGTCAAAGATTAGGCAAATAGTGTTTCCATCATGACTTTTAGTTTTATTTTAATTGTGTCTTGTGAGATTTTGGGGATAGCTCCATTTGTAAAGATTTATTGGGGCAAGTGTTGGCAATGTGCCATGGATGATATTAAGGTATGTGTTAGTTTGACCTTGATTTCAATCAAGTTGGCACAATCTATATTACAAAAAACCATAACTTGGACAAAGAAAAGTGGTAAGAGATGACATGAATTGCATAAGGCATGCCTAGATGTGGGGGTGTTTCCATGGAAATTAAAGACTCTAATGAAAATTTGGTTTGTTTCAAGAATCTTTGTATTATAAAAAATCCTTAAATTCAAACATGTCATCACCCTTTATTATGGAAACAAATGTCCTTGACACTCCAAAAACATGTGCCAAGTCCATAGGTATGGGTAATAGCCCAAATTATTTTTGATACCCTTGGGCCTGTGGTTCAACAATGTGCATTGAACCAAAGTCAAGGTTATTGGTTGTTATCAAATGCACTTGCTACCATTGTAACTTTTGTTTGTCAATTTTGAAAGGGTTTGTGGGGGCCTAATTTTAATGACACCCGAGATTTTGATGAGGGGTTCCATATCTTCCAAAATAACATGCCAATATAAGTGGTGCATGTTTAAAACCCTTTCATTTCATTTGTGGTTTACGTTCAATTGACAAAAGTTCACAACATGTTGGCTATGATGTTAAACCCCTGCTACAAGGGGTTCATATTGGTTATTTAGTATGTTGGCAAGGAGAAAACACTATAGATTGTAAATGAGTATAATTGTTAGGTATTATTTCCCCTCCTTGTTCGTGAATACCATCCTTGAATCCAAGTGATGCAAGTGCTACAACTCTAATTGTTCTACATCATAGAACATCGAAAGTACAAAAGCATATATGATTTTATCAAAATTGGTGAGGAGATGGCCTCATCAATTGTCAAGGAACAACTAAACCATTTCTAGGTCAAAAAGTGCAAGGATCCATTAGCATGGTGGATAATGCAGGAAATATAGTTTCCTTATGTTGGGTCTATAGCTTGACAAATATTGGGGATTATGGTTCTTAAATTGAGGCAGAAAAAGTTTTCAACATTGCAAATATTTGCACAAACCTCAAGTGCTTTTGGTTGGGTACTGAGAATCTTGACATGCTTATAAGCATCTACATGAATTAGCCAAATGATGTTCATGTTCAAAGCTTGGCATCCATGGTACAATTCATGGATATGGAAGAGGCCTTGATGGAAGGAAATGAAGACTTCATTCATAAGGTGGGGCTTTTGCAAATTGAAGAAATTGATGATTGGCTCTAGGCAATATTTTTTGTTTGTTTTGCATTTGTCAAGTTTGTTTTTGGTCAAATAGTTTTCTAAGTTAAATTGAGCTCGTGCTATCATTTTTGTTTTGTTTTTTCCATCTCGGATCTTGGAGCAATGGAGTGGCCATGGAGTGAGGTTGATTTAAAACCTTAACCCTTGGAGATGATGGAACCCTTAAAATCTTGTTAAACACCATGTTAAAGGTTTTTTCCTTTGTTACACCTTCTTGCATAAATTTAGCTTGTACCCTTGATTTGGCTTGGGTGCGTTGGGGTGCACAACTAAAAATTTAGGGCTTTGGGTGAAGGAAAGACTAAGGTAGATTTGGGGGCTGTTTGAAAGTGGCACATTGGCTAGTAATTGGATTTGCACACGGGTAGCTAGCAAATGCAAAGCCTTAAAGGTAGTATATTATATTATTTCAAACTAAATGCATGTTATACCACTTGGGTTCCACATTGTTGTGCACTACCAGTGACAATGAAATGATGAAAAAAAAGAGTTGTTTTGTGAAAATTAAGTTCCATTTGAATGAAAATATTGAATGACAATGAGTGTAACTTGAATTGAATTCAAATTGAATTCAAATACATTGCATGAAATTCTAATTCCATTGAATTGAATTCAAATTCAATTGAGTACAGATTCAAGTGAACTACATTCAAATTTTGAAATTGAATTTCAAAGCATTGAATCAAATTCAAATTTAACTAAATTCAATTCAAAATTCAATAGGATTCAAACTCAATTGAATTGAATTGAAATCCAATGAAATTCAATTAAAGAAAAAGGGAATGGAAATTGTTGCACAATGTATTGAAAATATGCTTATCACTTCCAGCAGCCATGAGTATGGTGTTCGAAAAAAATATATAAAACTCCAAAAAAACACAAATCCAAAAAGATGTACACCTTTTCATTCCATTCAAGTTAAATTCCAAAACAAAATCTATTTTGGCATGACAAGACATCTAGTGCACCTTAAACCCACCTACCCTATACTAGCTCATATGTTACCATGGCCACTGGAATTAGCAATAGATGCAAGATCTCAAATGATGGTTATGAACATTGAGGATCATGATAAATTTACTGAGACCTAGTGACAGCGGTAACACTGGTGAATACAAGCGAATCCCTCATTATAGTATCAGCATGACCTGCTCTTTCTGTTTGCAAAATGAAAGTTTGGTGGAGTTGTTTCCATGTGTTGTGGGTAGGTAGTGGATCAGTAATGTCTCTTGCCTGGCAAGTGGTGCACACATACTACATGAACAATAATGAAGGTGCTAGTTTTATGGTGAAGAAGAAGCTGGCATCATGCTGTTGAGGTTCATCTGAAATTGAAGTGTTGCGCAAGATCAATCCTCAGGTATTCAGTCAGTCAACCCATAAGGTTAAGATGGCACTACAGTATTTTCTGTTGGTCTGAATACTGCCAGGACATATGCTATTGTTAGTCGTCAATCTATATACTTCAGAGTAGCTTCTCTCTTCAATAAAATAGGGCTTTTCTCTATACATATTCAGATATTCACACAATACATCATGTTTAACAATATGATTTGCTAGTAAGAGATGACTTTGTGGACTTATATCACAATCATGTGAAAACATGTCCAACTCAGTGTGTCAGTCACATCCTATCTTAACCATCAACCGCTTGCCTACAATAGTACACATTGTCACTTCCTGTTTTACACACAAACTAAGTTCCTGCTTCCAGTTCCAGATCCACTAGAAAGCTCTGTGTTTTGCCTCAGCTTCTAATGAAATTAAGGAACCAAATGGTGGGTTTTCCACCAAAACTCAGCTTCCTTCCTCCTCCCATTTGCTTCAGAATCCTTGAATCTTACTAATCCACTGCAGGAGCCTCTGACATTTACCTGCAAAAATTGTAGCACAATCACCACTACTCAGGCAAAGACAAATCCAAGAGCAAATGATCCAGAATAAGAGTCACAGCCAGCTGCAGGGTCAGACGACTTGTACATAAGAGTTTAGGTCTTACCCTACTGTTCAGGCAGCCTACAATCTTCCCAAGCATGGAAAATGTAGGGGGGCATGAAGGATGTGCAGAGAGTGTTCAAGAGGATGGCAACGTCATCTTGGACTGTTGTGAGTCTGGGACATGTAGAATGTAGGCAAGGTCAGAAGGGGTTGGATCTATATCTAGAAAATTTCTATATCTACATAAGAGATGTATCCAGTTCCAGTCACCTTTATGGGGGGGGGGCGGGGGGTTTGCTTCATATGCGAGTCAAACGGGTAGAAGAATAAGACTAGGGTAGATGAAAATGACCGAAATCAGGAAGAAAAATGCTCGAAGGAGATGAACAAGGATTCTACGACATATCATCATCCACCAACTTAAAAAAGAGCATTTTTAAGAGCATAAAAAGAGACCACAAAAATGTTTTTGCTCCAAATCCTCGAAACTCTTTTTATCATGGAAGAGAGGAAAAAAAAGAGAAGCACCTGTTCAGTGATGAGATTCCTTCTTGGCCGGAGAGCTAGCCAGCTTGGATGTCATACCCTCCACAAACAAGTAGACGCCGAACGCAGCCAGCGCGATGCCCAGCCCTGGAGTGGCGCGTCTCAGGCTATTGCTGATGAGGGGATGCTTGCGATACGCATCCCTGGCCGCGAAGAAAGATCCCGTGGCAACACGCGGCTTGCTACCGCCACTGAATCTGTCCGACGCCAGCCCTGCTCAGCTTCTACTCTTGTGATTTTGTGCCCCAAGCAAACGACGAGAGACGCGAGAAGTAACTTCTTGTCCTTTGCCCTGTTGTGTCCAGACGTTAGCTTCCAAGCCAATACCTTCAGGGTTTCCGATTGAGAACGAGGGCCAGATTGAACCTTCATCCACCAGCTAACCAACCAGTGTGGTTAACTCAGTTGTTGTTCTCTGTCACTTTTTTAACCCCCCAACCAGGGGGTCTTTCATTCAGCTCAGTTGCTGTTTGTACGTCGATTAAGACCTTTACTAAGTACCGAATACAAAAAGAGCCATATCGGTCTTCTTTGTCCTAGAGTAATTCATGCGTCCTAGGGTTAAACCCCAAGACAAATAAATGATTTTGTCCTGTCAAAAGGCCAGGACCTAGTCCTTGGGACCCTGGCCTCCACACCTTCAGACTCAGTGTCTTCGGACAAAGTGTCTTTAAGAGCCTACGACCGTAAAGGTTTGAGGGCCTAAGACAGAACGATTTCAAAGCCTAGGCCGTGATGCTTTTTCCAATCCTAAGACGGTAAGGCCTACGATATGAAAAACATATTAGGCCTAGGACCTAAATCTGTGATAGCTGCCTAAAACCAGACAAGAGCAGCTCGTGGAGCTTGCAGAGCTTGCCACCACCTCCCAGTCCTACACCCATCTCTTCCCCGACAGGATTGCCAAAGAAACCTCCAGCCTTCTGTTACTGTGTCTCTTGTTGCTGCGAATGGGTACTCCAGTATTCAAACTGTAATTGATGAAGCTCCTTCGTGGAGCACATCAAGGTCAGAATTCTGCCTGGAGGATCACACACAGACAGGTGTTGTGAATTCTGCCATGAGGATCATAGACAGATGATGGGTTTTCTTGTACAAGAAGAAGAAGAAGACGATTCTTCTTCTTCTTCTTCTTCTTCTTCTTCTATTGGTTTTGTTGTGAAACAGCCCATGCAGGGATTAAGGATACCAAATCATCTGTCTCCAAGGTTTGTATGCACGGGATTTCTCATATGACGCGCAGTCGTTGATGGAGTGGATATCCACACAGCTACCACAACAGAAAAAACAAAGTCTCAGGCAGTGTTTGAAGAAATCAGGAAAGCGATTGAGGCACCACATGATTATGCTGCCATATGACTGGAGCTTCCGCTATCTCTTTGACAGAAATATCCCTGACTCATTCAAGTGACTTAGTGGAGGCTAGAGGTTTTATGAGGTGACAATTTATCTGT
>Ga0116231_10003844_pt1 | contig 30807 bp, 27 predicted proteins | sample S1TSphgellanicum_2_FD_89695 | JGI IMG/M metagenome (GOLD analysis project Ga0116231, IMG submission 89695) | Host-associated microbial communities from peat moss isolated from Minnesota, USA - S1T2_Fd - Sphagnum magellanicum MG | ecosystem: Host-associated > Plants > Peat moss > Unclassified... | reverse complement strand
TTTTTTCTGGTCTACCAAATCTTTTGCCTCAAAAAATTAGACTGCCCCTGATTTCTTTTTTCTTTGGAGTTAATTACATCTGGGGAAGCTCCACAGGGAACGGGCAATGACTGGAAGAATCTTCGAGGCACTGCCCACACAAACAGACACCACCACTGTTGCTTTTCCAGGCGTAACTAAAAATGATTTGTTGTGGGCGGGTGTCTGCCCTGGCCGCCCTACCCTACCCTGCCTTGCCCTGCCCTGTTTGTCACCATAGATAAACAGACAAACAAACACCATGTTTGCTTTTATATATAGGATTACACAATTACTTAAGTAATTGTTTAAAAGGGTAAGTTGAGTGGTAAGTTTCATAATTTGGTCATGGTGCATTAATTGTGAAATCACATGGGGCACCATGTGATTTTGTTTCCTTATGATTAATTGTGAAATCACATGAAGCACCATGTGATAGATAAACTTTTAAAAAAAATTTGATTAGTTTCCTTTTGATTGGTATATAAGTGAGTGTTTATGACCTTGAGAAACATCTTCACTTGTACAAAGTTATTGTATGAATGCAAAATTTGTTAAAAATTGAAATTTTGATTTTTGAAAAACTTTTGATTTTGAATGATTTTGATGTTGTTTGTGTTTAGTTCATGGTAGGAGAATGGTGATATTTGTATAAACAATTAAAGGGTGAAAAAATAATAGTATAATCAAAAATATAAATTTTATAGCTATGTAATATTCATACATAATTTCAGTTCTAAATTTGTTCATGTTGTACAAGTGCATCCAAATACTTCCTTCTCATTGTTTTTAAAGTTGTATAAAACAAATAAGCTTATGGTGATGTAGCATTTAACATATCAAAGATCTTAAAATGCTTAGATGTTATTCTTTTGCTTCTAAAATCTAAAGAAATTATGTACACCAAATTTTTAAATAAACGTACGTGACCCCAAGAACAACATGGTTTATTGATGAAAAAAGTTGAAAGTTTTTTAATAACTTACTCCTTCATCATCACAATATTCATGAGACCTTATGCAAGGATTCCAAAGAAGTTGATGCCAATAAATAGCTCAAAAAAAAAAACTTCTTAAAAAAACTTGCATAAAATATAATTTGCATAAATGGGCTTGTCATTTTTATTTTTATTTTTTTGTTTCCTTGATTTTCAAAACTAATGAGGTTATATGTAAATTGGAGCTTCGATATTTTAAAAAAAAATCTAAAACCCAAAATAGGCCTTGAAACCAAGGCTACAAAACAAGGGTTTAAAATTAACCATGCATTGGACCTAGAACTAACAAGTTTCATAAAGCTTATACTATTGACACAAAATTAGCAATATAAAATATTGGACTCGACTCAAAAACAAATTGGTTTTACTTTTTTTTAAATATTCCCTAGACCCAAAGCTAGAAGGTTTCTTTGGTTTACAAATTATTTTAAGCTTCAACCCAATAGTTATTCTAAAAACCAAGACTAGTTAATATTGGTTCCAACCACCAAAAATTAATATTTTGCAATAAAAACTTAACATACATTATGCATTACTAGATTGGCACCTAACATTATCAAAATAAACAAAAATTACACACGAGAAAACTTGCACACAAATCACCCCTTTAAAACTAATGCGAAAATCTTCTACACCAAATATATAACCAAATTTATGATTAAATAGGACATAACGTAACAAGATTATATATTTTTAAATATTTTAATTCCATAATGAGATCGTCAAGTTGAATGCAAGATGGGCCCTATCATTGGTTGGTTAATTACAATCCCTCGCCAAATAATCCAAATCTAGAACATATTTATGTCCTCAAAATGAAACTTAACACAAATCAACGAACACATGTATACTTAGTTCATCATGGACAAATCTAATCTCTTACTTAACCTTTTTTTAATGGCTACATTTAGTCAAGAACTAAATTAAAATTTTAAAATGTTAAAACCAAGTTTTTTTTAAAGACTTTCAATAATTAAATTTTGAACAAAATTCAAGAAATTTTGTCAAATTTCTATACATGCTTCAAATAGGTAACTAAGAAAAAAAAAAGGATGTTCAAAAATATACTTTCATATTTAACTTGTAGCAAATTTGGCAAAATCTTCCTATAGATCATTGTCACTTTGGTTACATCACAAAATTGACCAAAAAAAAACAATATTCCTACTTATAAAAAGCTTACTCGCGTGATGGTACGAGACATTCAATATGTCATCCCCTAAATCAATGATTACAAACCAACATGGTTATCACTTGCCTCATTTCATGAGGGTAGGTAGTAGGTACCTAAACAATGGTTTTAAATGAGTATATTCTATTCTAAAAACTACACAAAAAAGTATTGAAAGGTCTTTTGGAACCTTTGTGTCCAACGAGATTGTTAGATTCAATGGCTTGAACATTTTTCAAAAAGAATTCTCTTGAGTTTCTTAATATGTTTGGAGCATTAGAAAAAGTCCTTGATGAAAAAAATAAATTTAGAAATATCCACAAGATGGTGCACCCAATCCTACATGCCCTTTTTTCATCTTCTTCACTTGACAAAACAATATACAGTGTAGACAACACAGTGACAGAAGGAGGAGAAATGCGGCGGCAGAGAGCTCAAGATGATTGATTTTCTCTTCTTTTCTGAAAATGGCCGCAACCCCATGTCCCCATGGGGAAGTTTGAAGTGATATAATCACCAACTGTGAGAGCCATCAGCTCTCTGACAGTCTCTGAAAGATCCAGTAACTTCTAAAAAAAGTCTCAGAAATATTGCAAGGGTTGAAATCAAAGTAAATCAGATCAAAGAGTTGGTACAGGGTTCTCCGAGATCTGACCTAGCACTAGAAGTCCGATTGCATGGTAAATCTCAAGAAGGTTGTCTTTTTTACAGGTTCTGTTGAAAATCAGAGTGACCCAGAAGGCCCAGAGTTCCCAGATTGTCCATCCCTTCATGAACAGGAATAGCATACACTTTTGCACCTAATCCTCAGACACCTTTTTCTTTTTCTTCTTCTTCTTCTTCTTCTTCTCTTGGACCACCTCCTCAACTGCAACCTCCACTGCCACTTCTGCCTTCCGTTTTTTCTTTGAAGATTTGAGCTCTGAAGTAGTAGTTGCAACCACTGCCTCTGTTACTTGTATATCTTCAGCTGCTTCCTTGACCACTTTCTTCTTCTGCAATCAAGATCACATCATACTTTAGATTGCCTTTCTCTTCCTAGTTACTAGGGTTTTATGTATAGTAAATTATGAGGAAAAAAAGGGGTTACTGAATGTTGATTTCAGAAGATAAAAGTCAAACCCACCTTTGTTTTCCCTTCTGTTTTTACTTGGACAATCTCCACAGCTACAGGCGTAGTTGTGGCATCAGGCTCTTCCTTTGAAGTTTTATTCTTCTTTGGCTTTTTCTTAGCTGAGGTCTGCACCACTGTCACCTCTTCCACAACCTGAGCTTCATCCTGTTTCTCTTTCTTGTCTTTCATCTTTTTCCCAGAGTCGTGTTGGATGGCAGCTCCAATAGTTGAGTCTGCAGCTGGGTTGTATGCCTGCACAGTAAAAATGACCATGGGATCAGCCAATCAAAATTTGGATAATTTAGACTAACATCACTAAATCACACTCGTGGTACCTGCCAATGAACCTTAGTTACCCTGATGGTCAACCTGATCCTGCATTGAAGACAAAGAGCTCTAGATACACAGTGCATTCCACACTGTTTTTTTTCCTTTTTCCTCTACCTCGTCTCAAGTCTTAAGGACCAAAATATGATTTTTGGTGCAATAGCCAAGTTCTGGAATCCATAAAATTGCAGTATATTGCTAACCCATCTTCCATATGTTTTTCAGTTTTGCATCCTGGTGTTCCTGTACAATTTACCTTTGCAGCAGAGAGAACCCCTGGGGTGTCCTTTTCCCGGTCCTTATCATACGACTCAATTTTAGCCTTGCCCTTGGCTGCCCCACTGATCTTTCCCAACGCTCTACCTTCGAGCTGCCGTAACCTTGCTTCCAACTACCCATACAGGAAAACAATGTTGTCAACTGAGTCAACCCTTTGAAAAAAGGCAAGGGAGACATGCAAACAGTTTGCCATGCAAAGCCCAGAGCAACATGTTTGCAACATCTTCTCACCTTGGCACAACTTTCAATACCAATGCTAGCATCAGCATCATCTCCAAGGGCATCCATTCGAATGCACAATGCAGACTTGGCTGCTAGCACCCATGAAATCTTTCCCTTAAATTTGGGAGCAGCTTGACCTATGAGTGATGCATGATACATTAACCCATATTTGGGAGTCTCATGCTTTGTCTTCAATGCTCTAAAAAGTGCCTGCAGGCAAGAGATGAGCACACAAAATTCAGTAATAGTTCTGCCACTTGGAGATGCATCACAATGGATCTGAAACAAAGAATTCAAGCAGTGTGAGTGATACAATTATTCTACCTTGAATTCTTTGAGTGGTGAGTGGTGAACTTGCAAAGAATTCAAGCCAGTGGTGAACTCTTCAAGATTGAGGGGTTTCTTACCTTCTCAGCACCCAGAATCTGCACGGTGCAGGCAGGATACTTGGCCAGATTCATAAGACTATCAGCGTGAGCAATGAGACGTGCACCAACAAGCTCCCCAACCATAACTGTCAAATTTGGAGCAATTGCATTCATGCGACTCCACAAGTAATCAAAAAGCTGTGCTCAATATTCAGAAAGTTGAATCACTTGGTCACAAAGGGACTTGATGTTCAGCATATCATGGTCACTAACCTCTGTTCCCATAGAGATGACTGCTGCTTCTTTCATCTCTGACTCCACTTCTTCTGCCAATATCTGTCCAAAATCAAGATTTAGTTCTTCAACTAACACAAACACAAAACTGAAACCATAACATCTGAAGATGAAAAAAATTAAAATTGGACTAAGGTACACAATCAGAGTGAGTGCAAAAGGGAGAGGATTGGTCAAACTTGGATTCAGGACATTGAAGAAACAGGGATAAAAAAATAGCACATGATGGGAGAGCTACTGGACACTCCAGAAAAAGACACTTGAAGTAAGGAACAAGATGCTCACCCCTGAGAAGTCAAGGTCTGCTGCATTAGTCCAGATGCCCATCAACTTCAGAGTCTTTGCAAACTGTACATTATCCTGGATAATCTTTGCCAGCTCCGGAAAATGCCACCCATACCATTCCCGCACTCTCATAGCATATGTATAGAGCTCTTTATCCAAGTCATTAAGGAGCCCGATGGCTTGTACTATCATGGTATCAACCTGTCAGGACAAAGTCCACAATTTTAAGAGTCAGTCTGAAAAGAGGTGACACAAGAAGAGAAAGATCTTCATAAACAAATCTGAACCCACAACAAGCAGGGGTTACAGCTCACCTTGTCAGGGCTGAATTTCAGTTTGTAACGGGAAAGACTGTGAGAGAGACCAAGGCTCATGGGCACAATGTCTGAACCGGCAAGGCCCACAATGAGCTCAGACAACTGGGATCGAAGACCTCACATGAGTTCCGCCACTGCTGCATTGTTCACACAGTTTATTTCTTGCAACCTCAAATATTTCCAGGTGAGGCTGACCAACCTTCATCATACAAGGGTGTGGAAATACACGTTGGATTCTGCAAGAACTGAGAAAGAGGGAAAAAAAATGCAACTGGAAAAAACGACAAAACCCTAACATACCAGTTTGTCACTGATCGCCTTTCCAAGTTTGGAATCTGCCGCCACCAGTCTCTCCTGCATATTCAGCTTTCAGGAACTTGCGGAGACCTTTGGGCAGTTTGCTGTCAACAAGATGGGTAGCTGCACTGAGTGCATCTGTTGTACTCTCAAACTTGTCAAATGCCTTCAGAGTCACCATCTGCAAAATTATGATAATAGAATGGTTCTGGGATGATGAGATTGATAATAATACTTGTCATTGAAGCTGTACACATCGGTACCTTTGGTCTGTATGTGTATCCTAAACATAATGTGAGCATTCATTACTGCAACAGCCAGCGAGGTTTACCTTCCATGCAACTTCTGGTGTCTCAAACTCTTTCCATAAATCCTGCCACAGAAACCACATATCAAATCAATCTCTTTCAAAAAACTCACTCGAGCAACACCACCAACCCTAGCTCAACCCTAAACGTCACTCAACGCTTCCTAAACCCTAAACCCATCATTTCTCAAGCAGCTAGCTATCAAACCCAAAAAGAAACCCACTGAATCAACCAGGAAGTATCTAATTGTGAGAATCCTCTTACCTCGACATTGTCCAGTTTCTTCTCATTTAAAACCTTGAATAGCGCAAAACCTGCAGGCGTCTCAAAGAGAGCCAACATCTTGGTCGCAACAGCCTTGCTTCTTTCCTTTTTGTTCAATCCCCCAATCAGTCTCACACAACGAACATCTTCACAGTGGGGGGATTTTTAGAAAGAACCTAGCTCAACCGTTATAAACAAAACCCAAAAAAAAAAGAACACGAAAAAAAATTCACAGTTTCTCGAAAAACCTTGAACCACAAAAAAAACAACAATCAGAAACCACATCAACAAATTGACTTCGACAACACCTGAAACCTCTGTGCCTCTCTCTGTCCCACTCAGAGGAAAAAACCAACATAATGAAAAATCTCAGAAAATTATTAGCTTAGGAGCTACAAAACCAATCTCACGAGAATTAAACAGAGTGAGAAGTTTTCAGGGATCATCGTCAATTGCGGAGAAACGAAGTGCGAAACCTGACAACATGAACAAGAGGCAACGGAGGATTGTCGCGGCCACTAAACCCTAAACCCTAAACCCTAGACTCTAGGACCTACGGAGACTGGACTAGGTACCTAGTGGCACCTATGAGCTAATTCTACCCCAGAAAACGTAAGGAATGTGTTCTGGATCGACCTAGAACGCTGGATAGATTGGAATGGTCGGGTATGAGAAAGCGTTGCAGAAAACGTTGGAATGTGTTCATGAACATTTCCAGAACGCTTGTTAGGTTGGAATGGTCGGGTGGGTGTCATTAGGCATTGCAGAAAACGGTGGAATTTTAAGTGCTCATGCTCGACGCAGAACGTTGAATAGATTGGAATGGTCAGGTGTCATAATGCTGCGTTGCAAAAAACGTTGGAATGTATGGGTTCATGATCGATCCAGAACGCTGGATAGATTGGAATGGTCGTGCGGGTGAAACTACGGGTCGTCCTGGAATGGGCCTCGGTTGAGCAATTACTCCCGTGGAATTGTCGTCTTCTCCGGCTCTCGCGCTTGGCTGCGGAACACAGGCTTTTCGGTTTCTTGGCTTTGGGGTTTGTGTGCGCTTGGTTCTCTTCTGCATCGGTTTCGTTCTGAATTCGTGCTTGCTGAAGCGTTTCTTGGAGTTGCGAAAGTGGCTAGAGACGCTCACAACAGGGAAGTTCGCCATAGCGCTGTTGCACTAGAGTAGTTTAGTGGGAAACTTTGTCCGGCGAATTTTGGTTGTGGCTAGGGTGACGACCATGGCATCCGTGTCCGCGTCGCCCTTGTACTGCGCATGTCCGTCGTCTTCTGCCATGCCTTCGCTCGCTTACCGTTCCTTCTCGGGTCTCCGACAGAGCAGCTTCGGGGCCCATCTTGTTGGCAGCAGCCGGAGCCTTGTATTGGCGAAGAAGAGCCGGCCCGCATCTGGAGTGTGGCATGGCAGCTCAGCCCGGAAGCTCATCGTCGTTTGCGCAGTAAGTTTTTGTTGCCTGCCATTTTTTTAGTCTTTCGTTCTACGACTTACCAATCTTGTTTCTTTCATCACTGTTTTGCCGAGTACAGCAGCAGGAGGGGAGGTTCATTCAGAGCCTTTTTGGAGTTTGTGAAATTGAAATCGTCGTTAAGACACAAGACCATCATGGTTTGCTTCAAATTTCTGTCCAAATCTTCTGCTTGATCTTGTGTACATGTCTATCTACATAACATTATGTAGCTTCTTATCATAAACTTCATAATGCATCTCAGCTGATGGAGAGATGTGGGGCAGCGGCAGCGGCATCCTCATCAGCGTGCAATGCAGGAAAAATCGTCAGCCAAGGGAAACAGAGAAGAAGATCACATGTTGTAGGTGCAAGGAATGTCTCACCTGGAAAGAAAAACACGACGGTAGTCCCCTCACAACCTGAGATGACTCCAGAGGAGCTTGCTGAGTATGAGAAGATAGTATCACAATTGGAAGGGAAACAGCCTGATTTCTGGGAGGGCGAGCAGTGGAATTGGCTTGGTTTTGTGATCCAATACTTGTGGGTTTTTGGGTTCGTTGTTTCGGTGAGGATCTTTACCTTCTCATCATGGCTCCCTTCCCTGTCTGCTTTCACTAGTGAGGAAATCGATGTAGTTGCAAGAACAATGGCACTACAATTTGCTAGGTAGGCTGCCTTCTGTTATGCTCTATGACATTGTCCCACCTCTCACCTTCTTTTCCCTCCCCATACACACAATCTTGAGGCTGCCTTCTGTTATGCATCTGCAACACCATCCCACCTCTCATCTTCTTTCCCCTCCTCACAGACACAATCTTGAAGTTGCCTTGTGTTATGCATCTGTGACATCGTCCCACCTCTCATCTTCCTTCCCCTCCTGAGAGACACAATCTTGAGGCTGCCTGATGTTATGCATGTGTGACATCAGCCCACCTCTCATCACCTTGTCCCTCCTCACACAAAGGCTGACTTGCATTTGGGGGAGAGCTGTGCAGATAATTGCTTGTTTGGTGGCAGTTCGGACATACAATCTGGGAGCCACTGACTTCAAAAACACAGAGGTCTTTAAAGAGGCCCTTGAATCTCAGTCAAGTGACTTTGGGGAGAGCTTCAATGAAATAGAGGATGCACCATCAGTAGTACAAGAGTAACTTTTTAACTCCTGCAATAGCACCTTCCTCTTGAAGAACTCTTTTAGTCTTTTGTATAGTGGTGGGGACTTGCTCTATTCGACTCTACCCAGTAGATAGTATACTTGCACATTTGTTTTCTTCATATTTCAGATTACAATGGGTAGCTTTTTACCTACCACTAATTTGTGCTTGTTTGTGACGGTTTATTGTCAAAGGTTTCATGGAGTGGCCTACTGATTCACCATCATATGTAGAACAAGCTGCCAGTTCAACTGCATTATGTGCAGGTTGTGTTTAATTGGATAATATGTGTCACATGGTCAATGCAGTACAGTCTTCACTCGTATGTATATTGCAGCACTGACAGCAGTGTGTTATCTAGCATAAAAACCAAAGAGGATGGTCCACCCTCATATGCAGTCAGGGTTTAGGGTTTATGCACCTAATAAGAACCCACTAGCCATTTCCTACATACCAACCATTTAGGGTGGAAGTAAATTCCTGTAAATGGTTGGTATGTAGGAAAGGGGTAGTGGGTTCTTATTAGGTGCATAGTAAAGCTAACCATGAGGGTTAGCTAGGAACTAGAACTCAATGGAAAAGTGTTTCCTGTCCATGCACTATCCATCTGACTGAATGGGTTTCCAAGTTGCTAGTTCATGGTTGGTACCTAAACACAAAACTTCTACTGAGACCCTGACATTTGCATTATAACGAGCTAATTCTTGTTCATGGTGTTCAGCTGAAGAACCAAGAGGCAAATAAGGTGAATGGAATCTTTTTTCATTACATCTAACCATATGAGAGACATAAATTGATTCTCAAGGTCACCATGAAGATTTATATCATCTCAAGATAGCTCCAAGAAAAAAAAAACAAAAACAAAAAAGGAACAAGAGAGGATCAAACAGCATGTAAGGTATGGAATTTGGAGTGGTCAAAAGAGTTTGATTGGCTTCAATTTTATCCTCTTCTTGGGAGATTTTTTTGAACTTTGTGCAAGAAATGTGAAAAAACCCATTATGCTTTTGGCAAAGGAAGAGGAGCAAAGAACATCAAAGTTAGTGTTGTCCACGAGCACTTGAATTCCCAAACACACAAAGAAGTAGCACGGGTGAAGAAAAAAGGTTGAAGAACATTGATAAAGGGGATCCATCAAGTTAATAAATATGTTGAAAAATGTGTTTTGAATTTCATGAAGGTTATATATTTAGAACATGATTAAATCAGGTTTACAATTGCATGACTAGGTCATGAGACTCATAATTACATGACTAATGTTGATCTTAAAATCATGTTTGACCAAGTCCCAAAATGCATTTGACAATTCAAGAAGTTAGAAAAAAATTTGTATGAGAAGAAATTGTTGATTAAATACAAATTCCTCTAATACAAAATTATTGCACTTAGAAGTAATATGTTCATAATCATCATGAAAAAAATTATTATTTCATATGTAATTTTGAATTTTTCAAAGGTGCTCCCAATATATATATATATGTGTGTGTGTGTGTGTGTGTGTGGAATAATTTATGATCATTAACCAATTGCAAATGCCTTTAAATTTTGTGATTTTGCACATGAACAAAAATAATCAACTTAATCCAACATCATATTATTGAAGCCTTTTCCTTTTGGAACGAATATTAAAATACACTCACATTGGGTTTTGTCTAAGTTTTGCCTAGGTTTGGCCCTATTTAGCCTAGGTTTAACCTTTGATTAACTTAGGTTTAGTTTTAATTTAATTTTTAGGTTTAATGTAGCTTTATCCTTTAAATTTAATTTGCAAATTTAACCTTTAAGTTTAACATAGGTTTAACCAAATTTCAAATTTTAAGTTTAATTTAGATTTAATTAACATTTAACCTTTAGGTTGAACTTAAATTAATTAGGTTTGATTATGTTCAATTAGGTTTAACCCTTAGGTTTAGCATCTAATTTTTTAAAAACAGATTAATCTATAATTTTAGCTTAAGTATAGTCTTTAGGTTTAACCTAAACTTATCCTAAGTTAATTTAATAGATTAAACTAATTAAACTAAGTTTAATTTATAAGCTTAGTTTAAACTTAATCTTTAGGTTTAGTTTAAGTTTAGTCTTTAAATTTAACTTATATTTAACCTAATTTAACTTAAATAATTTAAGTTATACTAAGTTGGTTTACAATATCATAAAACAGTTTAAACTAGCCCAAGGTAACCTAAAATAGACTTTGTAGGTGGCCTAGGTTAACCTAAATTAAGATACGTTAGTGTTTATAGCTTTGTGATGACTAATTATATTGGAAATAAAAATCCATGGTCCAATGGTTACAAACTTAAACTTTCCAAATAGAAGGAAAAGGTTCAAATCTTCACGCTTGCAACCTAGGATTATTTAGGCTTCTTTCCTAGATAGCTTAATTAATTTACTCTATATTTGTTTTTAGTCTAGGGGCCTAAGCTAGGCTCTTAGGCTAGGTCACTTAACCTAGACTTCTTAAACCTTCGTTATTGCATGATATCACTTGATTGGGTCAAAAATGTTCTTGCCACATGGTAATTTGTTAATGGTCAATAATTTTATAATTTGGAATAAGTTACCACATGGCAATTCATAAATGGACAATACATTCTTAAATTTAACCTAGGTTGCCACATGGCAACAAGAAATTAATTAAAATAAATGTAAATTATGTTTTAAAAATTAAATTTCAACTATTGCATGCATCTTCCATAACTATTATTTGATTTAATATTATAAAGTTTCATGACCATCATCGCACAATTTCTTGAGATCATGATCATCCATCCATGACTATAATCATGAAAATAGTAAACATGAATGGCATAAATGACAAGTTTGAATTGACTACATGGTCATTTAGTGGTTAAGGCATGTATAATTAAGTTTTTTAGTCATGGATGCCACCTTTTGGTGCAATGAATTTCAAGGTGAGGAAAACAAAATGATTACATGTATTTCAACACTCTAGTTTCAGACAATTACATGGTTTGAAATGGTGTATTTTCTATATATATGGTTGACATTTTGCAAAAATTCACAAGGTGTGATGTTCCAAGTGGTAACACCCAATTGTATTTACACACAACCAAGGTACTCAAGTTCCTTCCTCATCTTTACATACACAAGATTTGTGAGGTTGAGTTTAGCCCAATTGATCTAAGACCCAATTTGGGTTGATTCACATTGATCCCAAGACATTTAGTGTAGGGTAAATCCCCAAGATGGGGTCATTCCCAAAACAAGGAGCTTATGTATGACTTGACAATAATTAAATTTAATCTTGCATTTTGGGAATGTATGCCATTCATGGGTTTTACCCATTGTAAAACACAAACTAAACATGGTCATGGTCACCAGGCATAGGTAGAAGGGTTTTACCAATGTTAGTTAGGTATATGATGGATTCAATTGCCCATGCTTGGTTTGGGTTTGATTCCAAAACCTAATTCAATTTAGGTCCTAATGTCAGATCCAGGGTGGATTTGGAACTAGATGGTTCAGATCCAGTTATTGGAACTAAGTGGGAATCACCCCCCTTGGCCCTAATTTTATCATTAAGAAAACCAAAATTGAACTCAAGTTCTAGTTTAAAAACTAAATAAAAATCATGACCAAATTGAAATTTTCAAAAAATTAATAATTTTAGTTCCATTTCAAACTTTTAAGGATTCGTTTTTCTTTTGAATGCTTTCATTTTTCAAGTGCATTGTCTCCTTCAATTTATTTTTCTCGTGTTTCTCAACCACATTATTCAAATTCTTGTGGTTTTCAAGTTTTTTTTTCTTTGTTCAAGCTCTCATGTGATTTTCTTACACTCCTTATATCAACTTGAAGCAAGTATTGAGCTACCAACAAGGTAATTTGTGTATGAGCATGTTCATGGTTGTTTTGCCCATTGTTTTGCTCATTAATTAACTTTGTTTTTGTTTTTGTTGTGAGGATGGTTATGGCAATGGCGATGGTAGTGGCAATGATGGGAGTCTTCTTCCGATGGATCTTCCTTTTGTTCATTGCTTTATTCATCTTCCTACTTGTCACCTTGTTCCATTTTTGCAAGTCCAAAAAATGAGATTTTGTTTTTGAGGAATCTATTTTTTGTCTTGCAAACTTGCTAATTTGAACTTTTCACTAGTTTGCAAGACCAAAAAACAGACTTTTTTTTTTAGTATGTTCTTTTGAAGTCTGATCATTGTGAATTTCCACCATTTTGCCAACATAAAATAAGGCCATCCACATCAACGAAAGATGTTTTAATTTATTTTTTAATCTTCAATTTTTGTTTTAAAAAGAAAGTTCTACAATATGTTATAGGACTTGCATGCAAAATATACAAGGATTTTAACAATTTTATACCTTCATATGTGGTATATAGCCAAAACATGGTTAAATTTGTTTTTGTGTATGGTCACCATTCAAACAACACAACAAAATTGAAGATAAATAAATAAAATTTGATGTCACTTTTTATGATCACCATTTTTTTTTTCATATATTTTATTTTTAAAATAAATTTCTAAATATTTAAATGCAAACTTGTAAATTTTTTTTAAAAACCCGAAATCATGGTTACAATAATATAAATATTTATAATTGAAGGTATAATATTTTAAATGAAAAATTATTAAATATAAAATGATCAAATTTTTAATTTAGTAAAAAGTTAGCATGATGGATTTTGTTTTTACAACAAAAAAAAATGGAAAAAACATTTATGGATTATTTTTGGGGTATTTTTGTGTGACATCATGAAAATTTATAATAAAAAAACTTGTTCATGATGCTTAAAACAAAATAGGGGAAAATTATACATTCTAATTTATTTAAATGTACAAGAATTAATATATTTTTAAATTAATTTAAAGGTCTACGTGCATCCTAAACTTTGCATGTATGAAAATTTTAACTTAATCACTAACCCATTTAGATATAAATGTGAAAACTACCAAATTTTTGTACATTCATTTCAAAAAATTGTAATAAGTGCAAAATGCACTTGTGAATAATGGATTTAACACATTCAAAATGAATGATTCAATTCATGTGCAAATGTTGAAAGTTCAAAAAAGGTGAAAAAAAAAATTCATTTGTTCAAGAATAAAAGTGAGGCATTAAGTTGTTATATGTGTTTCAATATATATATTAATAAGTGAAATATGCATCATTTGAGTACTAATTTCAATAGGTTCAAAATGGATGATTCAATTTATGTATAAATGTTAATATTTCAAAAAATGTAAAAAAATTTATTAAACGATTCAAGTACAATTGCAAAGCATTGAGTTGCATGTGTTTCAGTATATTCAAATAAATGCAAGATACAACTTGTAGGTAATAGTTTTAACATATAAAAGTGAATGGTTCAACCCATATATACATGTTGATAGTTGAAAAAATGTGAAAAAACCACTAATTCATTCTAGTATAAATGTGAGGTCTTAAGTTATTACATGTGTTTTAATACATTATGATAAGTGCAAAATATAACCCATGAGCAATGGTTTCAATTTATTAAAAGTGAAGAGTTCAACTCATGTAACACAATAATAGTTGAAAATATGTAAAAAAACTAATAACTAAAGATGGGAAGAAAGGCACAAGGCATGTGAACTTACAAAGGTGCTTCCATGTAAATTCAAAACTTTTATAAAAACTCATTTTGTTTCAAGAGTCATCCTATTCCATGAGACTTTTGAATTCAAGCATGTAATTGCTCTTTGCTACAAACATGCAATAATCATTGGCTTTATAAGGTCATGTGCCAAGTCTTCAAGTTTTGGCAATAACCTAGGTTGTTAATACTTTACAATCCATGGTTTAATAATGGGTGTTGAAATAAAGTTGACAATATTGATTGCTTTCAAATGCCCTTACTATTGTCATTTTTTTTAATGTTAATTCCAAATAAATTATGTGGCACCTTATGCTAGTAAGACCCAAAATTTTAATGGAGAGCTTCAAATATTTTAACAAAACTGGCAAAAAAAAGTGCTATAAGTCTTAAACCTTTTTTTTCATTTAAAGATTCTTCCTAAAATGCAAAGCTCACAACATGTTGGCATTAGTGGGTGAAAGCATATGAAAGGTGAACCACTTTTCACCAAAAATATATGTGTATAATGAATATCATAATGCTAAGTAAGCTAAACTCTCGATGGTATCCTTTTGCTATCCTAAATACAAGCAAAAAAATTAATAAAATGTGCATAACAACATTTTGGAACTCATAATGAACTTTGAGTCAAAAATTTTGATCCAATAGTTAGCTAAAGAGGATTGAATAAAATTAATGTATATAGAATATATAACTTACATTTATTCAACAATCTTAAGTGTTCATGTTTGTGGTACATGAAACATTATTAAACAAAAGATAATTGAAAAACATAATACAATGCCCAACTATAAAATCTCCTCCTTTTTTATATGGTAATGGTTTTTTCCTCAAAAGAAAAGATTATTGTGTGCACTTATTGCCAAAAAAATGTAAATAAACATGTTTTTTGAATGAGATCTCATCTAAAACTTTAAATTTTTAAATGAACCTAGATTTAATTGATTTATATCAATAGCATTCACCATTAGAAAAATCACCCAACCCATAACCCTAGTTTTGAAATATATATATATATATATATATATATGCAAAATTTCAAATTATTTAACATGTATTATTTTGTCACAAATATATTTCACACGTTCATGTTTTTCAATGTTTGTTTGATTTGAAAAAATAATTGATTAGTTTAAGTTTAAAGTTAATCAAGTCTGCTTAAAACAAACAAAAATAATCTAAGATTTGATATCCATATGTTACCCCCAAAAATGTTACATAAATATTGTACTTGTGACTACAATTTTGGGGGGTTTGATGTGTTTTCCCCTTGATGTTAGACCCTTGCTACAAGGGGTTGGCGTTGGACATTTAGTATCTTAACGAGGAGAGAGCATAATGAGTGTGATCATTAGGTATTGCTTCCATTTTTTGTTTATGCATAAATTTTTTAAAATCGAAGTGATGTAAGTGCCCAAGTTCCTAACTTTACTCCCTAAAGCTTTGAAACTAAAAGTCTATATCACCTTTTGGAAATTGAACAAGAAATTACATTGTTAGCAGTAAGAGAATAATTAAATCATTTCAAGATTTTAAAAAAATGACAGAAAAACTCAAAGATTTGTTGGCATGGTAAAAATTACATGAACAAGAGTTTTATTATGTTGGGTTTGTAGCTTAACAAATTCTAGGGATTATGGGCTCCTAGATTGAAATCAAAAGGGTTTTTAATATTGGAGGAACCTTCAATGCTCTCAAATAGGCAATAATGTTTTTGAAATGCTTATAAACATTTATAAAAATTGGCTAGATGACACCATGGAAATGGGAATGGAAGATGACATGATGAAAATGATGGAATTATTTCATGGAAATGGAAGATGACATGATGGAAGAAAATGAAGAATTAATTGGTAAAATTGGGCTCTTCAAGTTGAAGGAACTGTTTTAAGTAAAATTTTCAATTTCTTGCATTATGTCAAATTTCTAAAATTTTTAATGGATTATGTTTAGTTTAAATTTTGCTATTAATTTATTTTTTCTTTGTTATAGATCATATGCAATGGAGCAATTGGGCAATGGAGATTGGTATTTATAAATCTTGACCTTAGGAGATGATGAACCCTTCAAAATTGCTAGGATTCTTCTTAGGGTTCCTTTTTTTTGTAACATTGCATTGTTTTACGATTTTCTTGCACCTTGAATTTCAGTTTTTGGGATTTGCAATTTGGGATTGAAATAGGGTTTTTTGGGGGTTTTTTAATAAGGTTTCTTGGGATTGAAATATGGTTTTTTGGGGTTTTAAATAAGGTTTTTTTGGGGCTGAATTAAGGTTTTCCTGGGGGTCTGAAAGAAAGATTTCTTGGGATCTGAAGGAGCGTTTTATATAGGAGGGTTTACAATAAGATTTTTTGAGGATTTGAAATATGGTGGAATCAAGGGTCTTCCAAGGTGACAATAGGTAATTCAAGGTGCTAGTTCCAATGTTGGAAATTCTAGACATAGAACCACATGGCAATGACCCTAAAAAAAAAAAAAAAGAAGAAGGTTATGAGAGACATTTAGTGTAGATTATGGTTTAGAAATAAGCTAGTGTGTATTAGTTTAGGATTTATTAAAAAAATTAATCATCTTTTTTCTTGGGATAAAAGATTCAATTAAAATTTATATATTTATATAATTCATTTTAATATTTTGAATGATGGCCGAATTGAAACTAGAGGTTACCCAGAATTGAGGGTTATGGAACTAACCAAAACAGCCTAACTTGAAAATTAAAAAAATGAACCGAAATCAAAATCATCCCCTAATGAAAAAATCAGATTCGAAACCAAAATCATCCCCTAATGAAAAAAAAAAGAGGGATAATGCATGCATATAAGGTGCCCTCCAAATACACTAAATGTTGTATTGTCTAAGTGTGTTATTATGAGAAATCTACAACTTCATAATTTATACATTATAAAATATCAATTGTGAACATGGATTCAATTTAAAAAGCCTCCAATTTGCTCCAATTTTACTTCAATTTGAACTCATATGCAATGCAATGTGAGATCACATGCAATGGAATGCAATGGGAGTGTGATTTGCACTTAATTTTCTCTCCTATAAAGTGTACCAAGGCTCATTCATGCCGAGTGTTCACCACCACCTCTTGGGCCAAGCTACTACTCATTATGAATTTCTTGCCTTTTCAAAATTGATAGGTTTTCAGCAAAGGAAGGAAGGAAGGAAGGAAGGTAGGCTGGTTGGCTCACCAACCATCCAAAAGTCATGTGGATTTTGTGCCAATTTGGATAAAGTGGTCCAAGACATCATCCTCTACAAAGAGTGTAGTTTAGTGTGTACAAAAAGCCTTCACTGACAAAGGCCTTTGGGGGTGGGTACAAGCAAGGAAAAGAAGACTTAAAAAGGAGGTCCTTTCATGACTACAACCCAGAGTTAGTTGTACCATGCAAGATGGATGGTGTGTGAAGAAACACTTTTTTTTCATTTTATTCTTGTCATGTAGCTAACCACAATAGTTAGCTAGCTTTTGTACCACCCATCCACATGAATCTACCTACCTACCTACCTACCTACCTAGTAAGCACCAAAATGCCTTCACTTATTTTACCTACCTACATGGGTTGGTGGTACCTAGTTGGTGTGAAGGGAAGTAAAGATGGTTTACATGATAAGTTACCAAGGAAAATTTCAATAATTTTTAACAAGTTGAATGTCATGTTGAGTTTTGTACTTCTACTTACCGCAACAATAAATAGAACTAGCCAATACCATTCAAGTATTTTGAGGAATCCTCTTCCTAGTTACTAAGCTAACATGAGTTTCAACAAGGATTGTTTGGCTATCAACTTTTAGACCTATCCTATGGATGCTAACAAATTTATTTTAATTTATTTTACAATGAAGGATTTTTTTTTAATAAATCAATTTATTATACCAACAAATTACACATTCATTTTTCAAAAACTTCTTTTGCCGATTATGATGAAGTCAATTTTCAAAACATGATGAATATTTTTAATTTTGGTTGCTTACCCAAAAAATTTACAAGATTGCAACCTAGCCTCCCAAAACAAAAACAACATGCACAAAATCCAAAACAAAGTAACTTGCAAGGGGATTGAACCTTAAATCTGAAAAAAAAAATTGCCCAATTCTAATACAAGTTCCTTACCCTAACCACACCCCACACAAACCCACCCCAACCCCACAAAATTAATCACCATCAACCTACAATTGTTCAAAATAATTATGTTTTGTCATAAAGTCATTGTTTTCCTCTGTTGATTTTTTTTTTTCATTTTTAGATATTATTTCAAATTTGAATTTGACTTGCAATTGAAATACTTGTCATCAAACCAAAATTTCAGTATGGTAATAATTTGATCTAGATGTTTTCCATTTGCAAATAACAATGTTATAAAATTGTCGATACCTTAACAAGACTAAAACCCCCACATCAAACATATTTTCTTTAAGATTTGATCTTGCAACATAAATTGTTACTACAACAAATGCATTGGTAGTAGGGTTCAATTAACCAGATCACATCAATAGAAGACAAATGACAAACTTGACATTATATTAAGACACTAATCAAATTGCATTTCCATGTCCCATTAGATTTTCCACAACATGCAAAGATTTGAAGCATAGATCCAATGTGATGGTCATCATGTTGTGAACTTGTTGTGAATCAAAATATTTCATAAACTCCAAAAAGGTTTTATCACATTTATAACCTCCAATCACATATTTATGTGCAAAAAATAAAGCTCTTCAAATGGGTTAAAGATTTTAGGCCCACTATAAAGTTACAATAACTTAGCTTCCATGTTCATAGGAAGTGCAATACTTATTGTTAGGGCATTTAACAACAACCAATGACCTCTAGATTGATTCATTGCACATGCCGATACAACATGATTCAAATAAGATGTGACCACTTGAATAGTAGCCCATGTTTAATTCCACTTCTTATATATTTTGGTCTAAGTAATGGTTTTTTGTAAATCAACCTAATTTTTTTTTGCATTCACAGTTATTAACCCAATAAAGATTTTCACTAGGAGGAAACTTTACATTTGAAATTGCACTTTCAACTCATTTTCAATTACAATTTGTAGTTAGAAATGACAAATTTAATTGAAATTGTTTTTGCAAAAAATATATTGAAAACCACTATAGGTAACATGTACAAGTCACATGTTTGGGTTTTCTCTTTTTTTTTATCAATTCATCCCCAATGGTAATTCCATTTTCATGTTTTTTTGTTTCTCCAACATTTTTTATGCATCTTTTTATATAGTTTAAAAACTTGAAATGGAAGACAAACAATATGGAACAAATAATTTAGTTGTAGCCCAATTGCAATTTAATCACAACTACTATTTACTACCTACGAACAACCACTTAGCTAGCTATTTATTGAATTATTACATGCCTACTTACCTAACTTAACCTATTATGTAATAACCTAATTTACTACCTACCAATTAACCTAGCCTATTAATTAATGTAGTTTATTAACCAACATAGGTTATGCAGTAATTAGGCTAGGCCTAATTTAAGCAAGGTGACATTTGGGCCTAAACCATTTAAGCCATGTGTCACTTATGTTTATACCAAATATACCACATGCACTTAGACCCAAGCTTAAGGCTAAGCTAAGTGGCACCTATGTCTAAACCACATATGCCCCATGGCACTTAGGTCTAGATTTAAGTCATGCCATGTGGCACCTATGCTTAGACCTAGGTCATGTTATGTGGCACTTAAGTTAGTTTTAGACTTAAACCATATTATGTGGCATTTAGGTTAGGCCTAAACATACGTCACATGGCCTCTAAAGTAAGTTTAGACCTTAGTCCGTGGTGCCTATGCTAGGCATAAACCTAGGCCACCTATTTTAGGCATGAACCTAGGTAACTTATGTAACACTTAGGTTAAGCCAAATGGCATTTTAAAAATTAAGCCTATAATTAGGCCATGTAGCACCTAAGCTTAAACTACATATGCCACATGACATCTAGGCCTAAACCTAAGTCATGCTAGATGTCACTTAAGGTTAGGTCACATGGCACCTAAGCTATGCTTGAACTTAGGCCATGTGATTAGGTTAGTTTGCCTATGTATGTTTTAAATATGGTTATCTAGGTAGGTTTCTTAATCTAACCACTTATGCACCTAAGTTAAATATATATAGGTAGGTAGCCTAAAAATGTAAATTAGGTATATTAAGTAGTTTAGTATAAACTATGTGTACCTATGTAATAGGCAGCCAAACCTAGGTATATATAGTTAACCTAAAAATGTTTAGAACATTTTACTTGGATATAAAGATGCAAATGTGCACAATGTCTCATCCATCTTTAAATCATGATTACCAAAATAGTTGAACAATGACTTGTGATGTAGCTTATTACCTCATAGTTGCATGATGTTTGATAATGTCACATCTTAAGTCAACCTTTTGACATGTAGATCAATTAGGAAATTGATGTTAAGAATATTTTAAAAATGGCTTTTTAGTTGAAGGTCATTTTCATTTGTCCACCAAATTAAAAGGTGAATTGAGTTCTTTGGTAATCACCATTAATTTTTTTTAATAATTATAACATAATTATTGAAAATAATTTGGTTAAAAAGAGGGGCATTTTTTTCTAATGGTGCATGTTGACAAGCCTTAAACATCATGTGCTTGAGAGATGTACCTTGATAAGCCTTATGAATTTTCAAAGGTTCAAAATAAATGATGGAATGCATAGTTGTTGGCATAGTTGTTAAATTAATGTTTTCATTTTTTACAAATATAATACCTAATGTAACAAATCAAACTTCTCTAATAAAAAATAAAGTTGTACAACCATGGATTACTTGATTATTTTGTTCACTTCAAATAACCCCATAGTAACATGCATTGGGACCTAAAATTCATTGAAAAATAGGTAACCAAAGAAAAAGTATCAAGACTATTGCAGGACATGTAGAAATGAAAATTAGTAAAGACTATTATTGTAAATGCAAGATTCAATAGAACATGTTGGTCCATTGTCTTCTTGACCAGTGCATGTAACATTTCTTCCACATGAAAAGAATGAAAAGGAAACTGAACACAAAGGCATTAACTTAAAATTAATTTCAAAAGCCAAATGTTTTTAGAAGTAGAAAGGGCATGTAACCTTTATAAACGAAAAACACAAAATCTTCGAGAAATTACAATTGAACATCATCATTTTTTTTGCAGGGGTTTGTGGCACCAAAAATGCAATGCTTGCACCATTAAATGGACTTGTGTTTTTTCTCATTAGCTATTGAGTATGAACATGTTTTGTCACCTTCTTGTCAAATTGTTGCATCCTTTATGTAAACAACTTAAGATGTGCAATTTGCACATGAATATTTATGTGAATTATATGATTAGTTTTGTTGTATTTAATTAGACCTTTGTAAATAATATAATTTTGTGTGAAAACATCACCAAATGTTTGTTTAAATCTACAAATTGTGCATTGCAAAATTTATGGGTTCATTGAATCCACAAGAAAGCCATCATTGATAGCAATAAATCCCCAACATATAAACATTCGACTATGAAATTTTGAAGTTACAACTTGTGTTTTTATAGTCACAAGTTGTAGAACATCAACATTTGACATGTTGCCAATTATAAATGTACATTCTCAATAGTTAAGATGAATGAGGATTACATTTGAATGGGTGGTAATTGATTTATTTTTATCAATCCCCCCCTACTATCAACAAAACAATATTTGTCCTTTTTAACTATTTGAACACACAAGATGCACTTAAACATAAAAGATTAACAATGTAAATGACTAAAAACATGTATATGTTCAAATTTCAAACCTTATAAAAGAAATAGTATGGATGGTGATGATTTTGAAGCTCATTTTTAGCGAAACATATGTGGGTGTTGAGTTTTATGTTTTATAGGTGACAAGCTCCACAGTCCTCTTGAGCAACACTTACCATAGGCACATAATATAAAACAAAGTAGTTGAACAACAAATGTTGATGCCAAAAAATGCAACAAACCAATATGTGTTGATGCAAAGTAAAACAATGAAAACACAAAGACCTTTGCTTTGTGCTTTGGAATTGATGTGCAATGAAATACCAAAAATGAAAAAGAAGGAAACATGAAACTTAAACCTCATTTGGTTTGAAGCATAAAAGAGCAAATGACCAACAACAACTATGTGCTTAAAACAATGTTGATGCTCTGAATAAAGTTTGGAGCTTGAAAGGCTTATTATAATTGAAGCTCAAAAGCCTTTAAAGTTCAATGTTGGAACTTGAAAATAAAATAGAAAATGTTTGGAATAAAATTAGAGTTTGAAAACAAAGTCAAATTTGGAGCTTATAATAGAATGTTGAGTTGAAAACAAAACACAAACACCAGATAAGGAATTAAAAAAATATTGGACCAAAAATGAATCATGAAAGTTCAAGGAGCTTGGAAAAATGTCAATACTCATCATGCCACCATGAAAAGGAAGAGATTGACATGACAATTTTGGGTTTTGGGCTCTTCTTGAACTCTAAAATATATGCATATCTAAAATTTTGAAAACCCTAATGGTTGGATATGTATATTGAACCAACCCCTTTCAAATGTATATAATTAAGCATAAGTATAATGCTTATGTTTACATTTGATGAATGTGTATCATGAAAAATATGAAAAAACATGTTAAAGTTGAATATGGTTTTGTTCATATCCGACAATTATACATATTGATAACCAAATTTTCCTAGATATCCATACAACACTAGTTCCAACTTCCAAGTTGTTCTTCCCCCTTTTTGAATTCATTGATGGTTTGTAATTTTCAATGTAGCATATTGGGTTTCTTTTTACTTTTAAAGTGATGGTGTCTTGGTGCCCTAATTAAAAGAACTCAACCCTATTGAATAATGATACCTTCGTATCATCCCATGTATGTAACAAACAACATTTTAAGCATCTTAAGCTATGTCCTACCATAAATTCTTGCAATGTAGTCAACTAGTTTTTAACCAATAGAAAATGTGAACCTAATTGTAAACAATTTATGAAAAGAATCAATAAAACTTCTGGAAGGTAAGTGCATTATGTGTAAGGTAAGGACCAAGAAGAGGGTTGTTCTAGGAATGAGGGCCATGTGTGACATAAAAGCTGATCATTGAACCCAAATCCCTAAGATGGCCCTATTCAAGGTATGGGATAGTTTATTGAGGGTAAGGCACATGCACTTCAATTACACTAGAACAAATTTACAATGTCTTTAGTGATACATAATCTTGACCTTCTATCCTAAAAATTGCAAAGAGAATAAAATTTCCACGATCTTCCAAAGTGAGTTCATATGTCTAGTAGCTTGGTGTCTCATATGAAAATATTGATATCATATTAATACATCACTACTTTTGTTCTATTCCCTCTTTAGTACCTCCTAACTCCTAATCACATGTGACATTTAACCTATACGGAAAAGCTCCTAAAGTCCTTTCATTTGTGCGTGCTTGGATTTTAGAATCTTCTCAAGACTAAATTATAGGATTTTTTTTAGAGGTGTTTGAACAAGGTGTCCTTGGATGGGAAAACTTTGTGCCTTGTGAATTGTTTTCTTTTCTCATTTGATGCTTGTTGAGTGAGTGCATGCACCTTTTGAATACTTTTGTATGTAGTTACCTACTATCCAATTCTTTTGAACACGGTCAAATTTCTTGTCCAACACTAGGTAATAATAATAATAATTATAGATGTGTATAAATGAAAGCATCGAAAGCCATACATATTATCACAACCCATTTGATGAAAATAGCTTTTTGAGGATAGTACTTGTGGACTTCATCATACAACACATGTCTCAAACATTGGACATATAATAAGAGAGTCATGCATTGATAGGTAGGTTGGAAATTATAAACATGATAAAGTGTTTGCAAATTTGCTTCTAGTTCGATGGTGTATCCCAAGCCACCCACCCTAGTGATCAATATCAACACTAAAGTGTTACATTAGCAAGGTATGTATAAGAATTTCTGTTTTTTTTCTGTCCACAAGAGGAATTCACACCAAAACATGACTCTAGATGGCTAAATGAGTAGAGTACAAGAGAAACTTGACTTGAATCAAAGTAAAGGCAAAATATTGCCTATGCAAGGTTTCAAAAAAAAAAGCAATGAATTGTTTAGAAGCTTTATTTGTAAATGCAGAAGTAGAATTTGCAAGGTGGTGGTGGTGGAAATTTTTCCAATGTAGTTGGACTTATAAAGAAAGTTATTTAAATTTTGCAAAGTAGCACCACCACCACAACACGATGGACTTTATATTTATGTTTTGCCACTTTGGTGAATTACTAGCCAACCTTAATGGAAAGGAGTTGGTTTCTTTTTCTTTTTCTTAAGGGATGGGAGTGGGGTTGTTGTTGTATTGGGTTGGAGATGTTCAGGCTAGACATTTGCCACCCATCTACCAAAAGTGGACTTCTGTATTATCATCTTGTAGCTTCTCATCTCACTTAAGATGCCTTTGTATCTATTGTGTTAGTCCATTGCCCAACCAACAATCTTCATTTTTCTGAATGTGGTCCAATGTGGTGGTGGACCACATTAACCTTTTTCTAATACATGGTTCCAAACTCCAAACCAAAGTGCAATCCATAATGTCCCATAATGCCCACATGATCAAATTACATTGAAATGGTCATACAATTATCAACGTCTCTAAAATCTTAACTAGACCTAGGGTAGTAGGCTACTAGCACCTATGTACAATGTACTACAAAGTACTACCTAATAGTTTCAATTGAGACTTTAAAAAACATGTTAACCCTAGCTTACCTTACTAGAAATGTTTGTTGGAAAATTAGTGACATGAGTTCAAAAGTTATGATGAATTTTTAGCATATGTAGATCACTATGTGTATATAGTAAGGGCATGGTTCTTACACCTACTCCTTAAGAGTGAGAGGGATCTTACACCTACAAGAAAGAAAGAATGTGCCAAGACATGTTTTAAGTTGACAAAAGGGGGATAGACTCTCCTCATGTGGAAAGGGTGTAGTGAAATCAATCAATCATAAGGAAAGATCTGAAAGGATCAAGATCTGAGGCCTACTACTAAGGTTGCAGATCCTGATCACCTGATCGATGATCACCTTGTTGTTTTGATTGAAGATCTGAAAGTGCTTCAATCAAAACTTGAAAGCACTTTCAGATCTTCAATCAAAACAACAAACCTAGCATTGTCTCTTTCTTGTTTGATTTTCTTTGCTTTTCTGCCTGGTTGGGTGGGGCTGTCTGGCCTGGCATGCCGAGTGATATATATTTTTTTAATAAAAAAATTACTTAAGAAATTGGCATTTATTTCCAAAAAATATATTGAATATTATTATTTTTTCAGATTTAAACTAGAGAAAAGAAGAATTTCAAAGAATTTCCCCCTTTTGTGGTGAAAAATGAGAAAATAAATTTTATGGGTGGGGAAAAAAAAAACACCAAAAAACACTAAAGCCCACCAAAGACTTCTGAACTATGGAGGGACCAACATTGCTTTGCTGCAACTATTGTCTCAAACAACTTTTCCGCCGAATCTCCCTGAAAGTAAAGATGAGGCTGCAAGTTGGACCGAGAACTTATCTATCACAAAACCTGACCATCACGTGCTGTGAGTGAGTATTGTGATTCCGTGTGATTTGGAAACATGATTTGGTTGACAAAAGAGAATACTATCCTCCAACACCACCACCCCATCAATGGAAGATCGTCAAAGCCCAAGTTTTCTTCTTGTTGTGCACATTGTTGTTGGTGGACGGTGATGGACACACTGACAATTCTCCCACTCCCAAACTCGAAATCATAGAAAAGCTTCTGAACTTTGGCTCGTCTATATACAGTTGCACTATGTTAGTTCCAATCATTTTTGGTGCTAAGTTTTGGTGCTAAGTCCCATAACTTAACATTTAAATAACATGTTGTTTTTTTAACCCAAAAAAGAAGAAGACCTAATTTTAGTTTGGATTGATTTAAGATTTTATTTTAATTTTTTTTTCCTTTCTCATTCACACCTAATAAAAATAATGAAAAAATGTTTTTGCTATTTTGACATCGACTTAAAGCCCTCTTTTATGGGTTGCTACCTAACAATGTGTTTTTATTCTAAGATCGATTTGATGTCAAGCAAGCTAATAGCCACTTAAATTATTAAGTTAAACACACACATTTTGTGTGCCATTTAGGATTTCACCTACGATTTGATGTTAGTTAACATTCATCAATGTGAATGCAACAAAAATAACTTGCCACTCTTAACATGACCTTAGCATCAAGTGCAGTTATAGTTGATGGGTTCAAGCTTAAGAATGTGAGCAAATGAGAGGGAGAGAGTCCCCTTATTTTGGGGTGCATTGTGGTGAAAGGTCATGAGTTTTACCCATTCCCCTCCCCCCCCCAAAATTCTTGTTTATCCAAAGCAAGTTAGATAGACCTGGGTTGGTAACACCTACTAGTTCAATAAGGAGTATTATTCCAATTCAATAGATATTTTCATGCCTGATAGAGCCATCCTTTCGCTTTTCAAAATGCCCCAATCCATTGCCGATGGCAAGAAATTCCACCCGATAAGGTGCCCTCCCAAGATACACTAGATATTTTCTTCTTCGGGTGGTGCTTTACATATGCTTAAGTACCTATTGTTCTAGTCGGATGCGTGTGTGTGACGAAGGTTCCGGATAAGTCATGGGTCTCCCAAGTCTCAAACACTATTGTGTCAAGGTCATCTTTATTTCGGGACAAAAGGATTGACCCTTGATGACCCTACGGTGGGGTAAAGGATCAACCCTTGATGACCCTACTACCATGGGATAAAGGATTGAAACCCTTGATGACCAACCCTAGGGTAGTATTACGGATATGCCCACCCTCAAGTGGGCATGAGATACCCCCCCCCTTCCCTTCCGTAAACACAACTTGTTTGTTCGATGTTATGCCTTCCATTACGCCTATTGACTTTGTTGTTGTTCCAACCCATTTTCCACCATGTGCCCAATTCCACGTTGAAATACGTTTTTAAATGTCAAGTGGGTTATATTGTTTAATGTTCTCGCTCGTAACTTGTTTAGAGCTCACTCCGGTTACGGGGCACTAGGCACGTGGTGGTGAAGAAGAAGCTCTTGTTCACGGTTTCCCCACAAGTGGGCCATACCATAAGTAAGTAAGTACCTTTGGCCACTTACTTGGACACATGTTTGTCAAATAATAAATAAATAAATAAATAATAAGTAAATAATTAAATGCCCCCCTCCCATAGAAAAAAGGAGGTACCTTACAAGAGGCTTTTAGTAGGTGGTAATAATAACCAGTGTTGGCTGGTTATTGATTTTTTTCATAATTGTTGGGTAAGTTATTATTATTATTATTATTATTAATTAATTAATTTATTTAAAATAAAGGGTATCAGCTAGATTATCAATATCAATATCAAATGATGGCTTAATCCATACCTACCAATTGTTGTTGCTCAAGTCTCGCCTTTGGTTTCGATGCTTATAAGTTGTGATTTATGTGGGAATTGCGATTTATGTTTGATGGGTTGGTTTGGTTCCCTCACATTCAATTGCAATGGCCCTCACATTCATTTGTCGATCATGAGAAAATTGAGAGTTGAAACAAACCACCACCCTAGTTTGGGAAATTTGGAAACAAAGAGCTCCTTTAATTAAGAACTATATTTTTTCAATGCAACTCATCAATGAACCCTTTTTAAACTTAAAAACTATTTCACCTTCTCGGGAAATCTCGGATGAAAAAATACAAGCTTCAATTGTGAAAGCTTTGTGAATGAATGAATTACTTGAACATCATCAAAAAATTGTCATTCACAATCAATTGTTTCATAGGTACCTAGTAGGAATTGATTTGATTGAAGCCCAAAGATTTATATGTTTTTGTCAAAAATATATACATAATTTGTAAGTGAAACAAGATTGAATTTATTTGTTCGAGCTTTGAATGCTTGTTGAACCTTCAAAGAACTAATGAACTCTTTATCAATATTCACTTTTCTTTAGTGGGGAACAAGTTCTATCTTTTGCACCCAAAGCTTCTAATAGATGTGAATGATAAATAAGAATTCAATGTGATCTAATGAAGTAATAAAAATTTTAACAAATTTTAAAATGTTACAATTGGCCATTTTGGCGAGTAAAACTTTGAATGATGGTTATTTTGTTTTCGATTTCATTTGTGCATGAATTTTAACTTCCACAAATACTTATTTTGTGTTTCTTACACACAAACTCTTTGTAGTGCCCATGTTGATTTGGACAAATTTTAGATTGCCTACTTATTACCTTCCCTTTGGAATCACATCAATGCTTTCAAGATTAGAATATCATACTACCTTGGCAGCTTTCACACTAATTAAATTAGATTATTGGTAGAAATGTTGAAAATTTCAAAAAATCGTTTTTTCAAACACAAAAAAAATTATGAAGAAAAATAGAGAATATATTGGAATATTGTTTTTCGGACATGGAATCCTTGAATTTAATTAATTATTCAACATTCGTGTGAGTGTTGAAGTTGCCCTTGTCTCACAATAATCCATTTCTATTTAAAACACCAAGGAACATAAATCTTTCGAGGAGCTTTAGAACATATATCCTTTCAAAGTGTCAAAGAATTTACACAAAGGGCTCATAATTGATCACTTTGTAAGCTAAGAATTCAACACAAAAAGCACATTTGGGTGTGGTCTTAACAAACCCAAGAACATATAGCGAAAAAGCGATCACCTTGGCATATTGAGGCAAAACTATGAGTTTTTTTTTAGAAAAAGGCCTTCATACATCTTTTATGATAGAAATGAACAAAGGCAAGGGAAACGAAGGGTAGAGAGTATTTTTCAATTTGGATTGAAATTGACCTCATATTTTCAATATGCCATATTCGTGTTCATGCTTTTGTTGTCATGAGTTCACATTTTTTTTATGTTATGAAATCTTTGAACTTTTTCGTCTCTTTTCTATTTGATGCATTGGTTGGTCACCAAGCTTCTTTGTCAAGGAGAATGAATTGCTTTCATGGTTAAAAGCAACCTTTGTGGGTTTGGTCAATCTAGGCTATATGAAAATGGAGAACAAGCAAAACCCAAACCAAATTAAGAGTGATGTAAATAAGGCTTGATGTTTTTTTTAAGGGCCACAAAAAATCATTTGCAAGGAACCGAATTGAACCACTTGCTTATTATTATCTAGACGGTGGTGAATCGTCTCAAACTTTCAACACAAAGGGGGCGGGGCAACCCAAATTTATTTGGTTTCTTTTAGGCAATAAGATAAGCGTAGGATAAAAGCCTGAGAGCACAGGCTTTTTCAGAATAAGATGGGGTAAAGCCTGGGGTTGGCGGCTTGATCGATTGTGAAGACATGCTTTGATTTGTTTTTGGGTTGTTTTCCCAATCTATCGATGCTCTATTGTTGAAAAATGGAATGTTAGTGTTTACATTTCCCTTTAGTGAGACTAAGAACTCTTGGTGCTTCAAAGCCATGTTTGGTGAAGAGATACATGAAATGGTGATCCAAGGGTGGGATATTATTAACCTTCCCACTCAATGGTGTTAAGGGCTAATTTAGGTTTAGAGAGAGAGAGAGAGAGAGAGAGAGAGCCCATTGAAGGTATGGTAGTAATGCAGCAGCCTTCAAGCCACAGCAATGAGATGGGACCCATCCAAAGCTCATTACAAAGGAATGAGCTTCTGCCTAGGGACCCCACACAGACAGTATAAAACACCCAAATTCCTACACACCAAACTTTTGATCTTTATTGTTTTAGAAATCAACCACCCCCCCCCACCCGCCCCCCCCTTTTCTCCCACACCTAATAATTGACATTTTACCTTTTAGCCCTAGGAAAAGATTTTTCTTTTGTTTTACGAAAGTGCAAAGCACTTAAAAGCAAACAATTTACATTGGGATGCCCCTCCGGCTCCCCACCCCCCCTCCGGGTATTCAAGTCTAGAATGTGAAATCAATTATCTAGTGCTTCTAGCCAAAGCTAGCTTGCTTTGCTTCCCTTCCTCCGGATATACAAGTAGTTTAGAACACGAATAAATTGTCTAGCTCTGAGGCTCCTATTTGGTTGCGATTTGTGCATAGAGAAAGAAATAATTTCCATGGTCTACTACAGTGTTTTGACAAAGAAGGTGAAACGAGGAACACTGTCCGTCCGGAGTCAGGGAAAGCTTCATTCTTCCTTTAATATATATGATGAGGATTTTGCTTTTGTTGTTTCCCCTTTTTCCCCCCCCCCCCTCCTTTTTCATAAATTAATCACGTTTTTTTTTTTTTTTTTTTAATCCTCACACAACCAAACAAAATCA
>Ga0116231_10003843_pt1 | contig 30819 bp, 14 predicted proteins | sample S1TSphgellanicum_2_FD_89695 | JGI IMG/M metagenome (GOLD analysis project Ga0116231, IMG submission 89695) | Host-associated microbial communities from peat moss isolated from Minnesota, USA - S1T2_Fd - Sphagnum magellanicum MG | ecosystem: Host-associated > Plants > Peat moss > Unclassified... | reverse complement strand
TAAACTCGAATCATTTCATTTGAACAAAATCTCAATAAGATATGAATTTTCAAAGTTTATGTTTTTGTAATGTTTAAAATGAAATATTTGATAAATAGAATGTAATGTAACATATTATCACAACAAATGGGGTGATTTGATGGTAAGGATGTTTGCCCCCAATCCAAAGGTCAAGGGATCAAACCTCATGGGTGGTGTTATGTGTGGTCAATAGTGGTATGTTGACCGAATATTTTCCTATCAAATTCTTAGGCTAGGTCCTAGGTTGATTACGTGGCCTACCTACCTAGGTTAGGTTTTTAACTTAGCGTAAGTAGTGACACGTGTTAATAAATAATAGGTTTAAAAAACCATGAAATTATCAATAATATTTTATATTAAATAATTAAAATTTAATTAATTTTCACATTGGTTAGTTAATTAACTAGCAAGTGAATGGTTTGGTAAATTTGTATTTCATTTGAAAATAACCTTGTTTCACTAAGTATTAGTGAAACAAGTCATTGTTCGTAGCAACTGGTCCTCGTTCATTAAGGGGTTAAACAATTTCACTAGGTAAAACTGTCCAAATTCACTAAAAAATCTAGTGAAACCCAGAGTGAACTAGGACGCATTTCCTAGTAGTGTTAGGATCAAATTTGTCAATAATCATTAGTAGTACTATATGGTTTGGTAAACAATTTTGGATCCTATATGGTCGAAACCATCATCTTTAAAACTTAAGATTATGTGTTTTGATAGCCTTTGGAAACTATAAAACAAAATTCCAAACTGGTATTTTGGTTCAATGTATTAGTTTTGGGACCATAACAATTAGTTCCATTGGTTAGAAGCTACTTCGTCTTGTGCTACTAACTGGTTTTCTTGGGAGTTTCTCTAGTTTTGACAATCGACTAGTTAGAACTTTAATAGGTGTTGGGTCATGATTTTGGCTTGGTTTGGATGGTAACAAGTACTCCATAGGTAGCAATGGGTGAAATCCATAAACAAGTTGGAATGGAGTATGACCAATTCCAACCTTAAAAACAGTTTTATAAGAAAATAAAATTGTGGATAAATGTTCATCCCAGTCATTCTGATTCTCATTCACTAGTTTTGTGAGTAATGTACTGAAAATTTTATTAGTAAACTCAACTTGTCCATTCCCTTGTGGATAATAAACTATAAAGTTGGTATGTCTTAAGATGAAATGATCAATTAATAATGAATAACATTGTTAATCAAATGTGTACCTTGATCGATAACAATAGTTAATGGACAACCAAACTAGATGAGAATGTGGTCATACAAAAACTTTGCAATAACAATAGTTGTGTTGGTGCGCAAAGCTCTCGCCTCCACCCACTTGGTAGCATAATTAATGGCAACTAGAATGTCAACAACTTGTTGGTTTAATAGGTTCATAAAATCCAATCCCCATTTTTGGAAAGGTTTTTCATGCAAAGTAATGATAAACATTGCCATGTTTTGTGGTAATAGGTTACTTGTTCATTGGCATAAGTTGCAGGTTCGATAGAATTCATCAACATTTTTGTTCATGGTTGGGCAGTAATAACTAGCATCAAGAGTCTTCTTCACAATAATGTTTGAGGAAAAATGTCCTCTTCCAGTTCCATTGTGCAACTCTTGTAATATAATTGGTACCTGTTTTGGTTACAAGACACAACAAAACTTGTTGTCTTCTCCAAATCTATAAAGTACTCCATCTTGTAACACAAGTGACTTAGCTTTTCGAGCCAAATATTGTTTATGAAATAGTAAATCTTTTTGGCATCATACACACTTTGTAACCACTATAGTTATAAAATGAATAGGTGAGCATTAATGGTCTGATCAGGTACACCAATGGATTTTGCTTGGTTGGGCAACCTACTTAATGCATTTGCCATTAAATGGAATCTACCATGTTTATAAACAATTTTGAAGTCATACTCCAAAAGTAACAATAACCACCTAGTTATTTTGCCAAAAACTTGTGGCTTGTTAATTAAGTACATAAAAGCCATGTGGTCAACATAAAATACAAACTAGTTACCAAGTAGATAATGTTTAAATTTGTGTAAAGCATAGACCATAGCTAAGGCTTCTCTCTCAATAGTAGTATAATTCATTTCAACTAAGTTCAGTAATATAGAGGCATACATAATCGGTTGATCAAACTTACCTATTGGGTTCTTGGCAAATATAACTCCTATTGATAACTAGGATGCATCTATGTGAACATGAAACTCAAGCTCCCATTTTGGATTAATCTAGGGCCTTATATATATTGGTTTTTAATCCCCTCCCAAGCAATCTAACATTTTGTGGTCCATTCAAAAACTTCAAACTTCTTGAGTAGTTTGGTGATTGGTGACATAATGGAGGCAATTTTTTGATAAAACACATGTAAAACTATGCCATTCCATTAAAAACTTGGATCTACTAGGGGGTAGTAGGTACTTGCATGTTTACTAAGGCTTTAACCTTCTTGGGATCCATAACTTTTGCTTCTTTAGATACTATGAAACCTAGGATAGTTCCTGAAAATACTATGAATGCACACTTGTCTAGATTTTTTTTTGTTGCCACATTGAGCTTCTTGAAATCCACACAAATTGTCAATTTCCCATTTTTTGGGGGAAAAACCACTATTAGAGATAGCCAATTTGCCTCCTTAATTAGTTTGATAAAACTAATGCAACCAATAACTTATCTATGTCTTGCTTAATAATGGTAGCATAGTTAGGATTCAATCGGTACTTTGTTTGATCAATAGGTGGTATTGTGGTATCCAATTCAATCATATGTTCAGCAATCGTTAGTGGAATACCTTTTAGGTCTTTGTATGTCCAAGCAAATACATCTTTGAATTCCTTTAAAAGTTTAATAAGCTAGTCTATGACAACCAATTCAAGTGCATAATTCACTTTCGCTTGTTGCACATTATCCTAGGTATCCAAATTGATTTTGGTTAACTACTCCTCAGTTATTGTCCAACTTGCTATGGTTAGATCTTATATTTGCTTTCATGCAAAAGTCTCATCAATGATCATTCTCCAACCTTTGGATGGAAGAATGTTTCAAATAAATGTTATTTAACAGTATTAATGCATATATATAATTAGGTAGATAACTAAAACACATATTAGTTCAATAAGTTTTTTTGAAACCGGTTTTATTATATTAAGATCTATTATATGGATTGGTTTAAAACCCGATTTAGTATGAATGGGTAATTCTATGGTTCCTATTGAAAATAGGTCCAATTCTGTAGCAAACATCACATCCGCTTCTTCATCTGTGATTCTAGAATGGAAATCATAACATACTAAAATTTTTGGTCTTTTGGTTTGAGCACCAAGTTTCTTGGTAATAGGTATGGTTCTTACTTTACATATTCCTTATATAGTAACAATATTGGTTCACTAATCATGGGATACTTTTGCATTTCTCAACCATAGACGTCCTAGCAACATTGAGTAGTTAAAATCTAGAACATTACTATTGATAATAGTGAATGTTATTTATAGGGAATACCATGAACAAATATTTTTGGATCCTTAATAAGACCAAGTGGTTTGGCTATAGTTTGATATGCCACATGCAAGTTGTAAGGGATTGGATTAGGTTTTGGTAAACCTAATTGTATTATCAAGTTCTTGATGATGATATTGATTCTAAAACCTCCATCAATTAGCACATCATCAATAAAATTTTTACCAACCTAAACTTAAATTATTGCCATCTAGTGGTCAATAGCCATTGTTGCATAGGCAAGTTCAAGTTGAATAGGTTCAAATTATATCAGTTGAACATGCTTAATTAATTTTTAAATGTATCTTTTAATGTTTGGCATAATCTTCAATAGTTGTCCCAAGTTGATGACATACTTGGTTTCCAAAACTTGAGTGTTGATGTTTTTCAAAATCTCCTCTAAAGTCTTTTCTAGTAAGGTAGTTTGTGTAGAATAGGTTGCTTACTAATAATTAATTGACTCACCAATCCTGGCAAACCTACCCAATTGGAATGAAATGGTCCATTAAACTCAACAGGTACTTGTGGTACTAAATCACCTTCATGTAGCTCCCTAATGTGTGAACAAAAGAATCACACATTTGTTCTTCAATTTGCCAATCAATTGCTATTTTTTCCTTCACCGGTTCATGTATTCTAAAAACTTATTGTTTTGGTACTTGACTCCATGTCGTGACAACAATCATTACATTAATTGGTAGATTATCAAATTTAAAAGATTTTGTTGTTATGGTAGCAATAGTGGTTGGTTTAGTTTGAAACATGTTTTGAATTTCTATTTTTTTAAGACAGTCAAGTGCATGATGTTCAAAGCTAGAACAAATAATACAAGGATATCTCAATGCTACTCTAGCTGGTTTAACAAGTTGTGTAGTAACTCCAACTACCAGTTCAACAACTTAAGTGGAAATAATAGGTGCTACAAGTTTTCTTTTCATGTTGTGACATTTTTTTTAGCATGACCAATTTTACCACAATTTGAATAGGTAAGTGGTTATTTAGTAATAATATAAGTAACTAAAGGTTGTGCAACCAATTTAGATTCTAAATGGGTTATCAAAGCATTGTAATTTACTATGATTAGTTCTTTTTTTTCATAGATAACTACAACTTCCTTATGTTTGATAAGGGTATTTCTTGCCATACTTGTTGTTGCTAATCTAATGTATGGTTACAAACTTGCTTTGTAGATAGTAGTTAGGAACACATCAATAGCCATTACTTATAAATAGTTAGCAAGTTTAAGCAAACGTTCATAATAAACTTCCACCCACTCACCAATTTGTTGTTGGAGGTTCCTTAGCTACATGTAGACTTCTTCTTCATTCTTCACATTTTGGAAACAATTGCAAAACCATTGTTCCAACTCTTTAAAAGTGCAATTGGGATGATCTTGTACAAAGTTTTCGCCCCACTCTGAAATATTGTCTTGTAAAGTGAAACCAAACAAGTTGATGATATCAGCCTCCATAGTCTCCCCATTACCTCTGATTATTTTTTTGAAAACTCTAATGTGAACATCAGGATCAATATCCTTCACATATGTTGGATATTGAAGTTTTTGATAGGGCAGTTTATTGGTTGGTTCAAATCGAACCACAATTGGTGGGTACCATGGTGGCATAAACATCCTTGAATTAGATGCTAGCCATCCATAAAATCCAACAAGCAGATCAAGTGGCAATCCTCTACGTGGATATTGGTTAAGCAATCCTCCTCTTGGTGATCTTCCATTAGGCGAACCTCCAAGTGGTTCTTCACTTAGGTGTGGATGTAAATTAACCCTTTTTGGCTACTAAAATGAAACATCATTACCATGGATAGGTAGTCCATTGGCAACAAGTATGTTTACAAGTAGAGTTGTAGCCACTGTTTATTGAATAGGTACACCCCTAGAAATCAGATTTGGTTGTTTTAATCCAAAAGTTGGTATCTTAACAAGATATTGAGTCTACTCCAATTGTTCAACAGGTAGCATCGATTCTTTTTGGGTAGGACCGTTACATATCTTTCCTTTCTTCTAAAAATCAATGGATCAAGTCCTTTGATTCCAGAATAATACATAAAGTACATGTTAGGGTCCATGGGTATAAAAGGTGGAATTGTATTATACCACATTGGGTATGGTACAGCTCTAGGTTGCATGCTATTAGTGGTGTGATAGGTTGCTACCAACCTAGATGTTGACTAATTAGTGTTGGGTGAGTAACCGAACCTAATTATGTTCAGATTTGTGGCATGGGTACACCAACATGTATTGTTGGTGTGCTCGTTGTGATAGGTAGGTAGTAGAGAAGTTTTAAGTTTTTCTTTCATTAATTGTTTTAGTTTATCATCCACAAAGGGACAATTCTTGAATTTATGTTGACAATATGCATAGGTTAATGCAATTTCAATGGTTTGTTGTGGGGTTGTAACCGATATATTTTGTTGAACAAGTGGTCATCAATGGTTCCCATAACATGCATACTCGGCCAAACACCTTGAATGACAAGTTGTGTTTATTGACAACAATAGGTATTGCGATTGCATCCACCAGTTTTGCATGTTGTTGAAAACTAGATCGGTGTGAAGGACTTCGCTCCAAGTTATGTAGTTGTTCCAATTGGGTTAAAAGTTGATTGCACTCCAATTCTGAATATGTTGTGGTTGGATTCAGAACAAAAACCAGTTCAAATGTGTAGTATCCAACAACTGGTGTTGATCAAAATGGAATAGTTTTGGGAATATAGTATTCACGTGTTGTAGACTACCATTTATGTGCTGTAAAAGTTATTTCATCAATATGTCAAACAAGTGTCGTGTTTTATTCACTTGGTTGTGCATTCGACCTCTATTGTTGGGACAACTATTAGGGTGTCAAAAATTGAATAGTTGAAGGTACTGTGGTTCCCTTCTTTCCTCCTGTTCTATTAATATATGATGAAGAACGAAATATGCTGTAACCGGTTGTTGAGGCTCATTACTAGGAGCATCAATTGGTTGAATTCCCTCGGCTTGAGAATGTGTTGGTTCTTGTGACTGAATCACCTCATAAATGAGTTCTTGTGCTATTTTTAATTTTAATTATCTCTTGAGGCTTCTTGTGACTACTCTTGACATATTTTATATTGATTTGAAACAATTGTTAACTCAAGTTCTTTTGATCAACAAGTTGCTATAAAAATCAGAAATCATCAAGGCACAAAAATCTTTGAAAACTACTAAATCTATTTGCAAATCTAAACTTAAAATTTTAGAATAAATGCTAAAACTAGAAAGCATAAATGTTTTTGCTGACAATTTCGTTCCACTATGTGATCACCAAAATGTTAAGGGTTTTTTCTATTATTATTAAATTTAGGATTTATTATCTTCAAGCTTCTTAATTCTAGTTTAAATTTTATCAATACTTTAGATCAAGAATTCAAATATAATTATTCTCTCCAAAATGCAAAAAAAAAAACTAAATTTTTTCTTACATAACAAATTGAAAGAAATAAAGATATTCAAGTTCTAAATGAACCTATTCATAGACCAAAAATACAAGTAATAAGTGATTTAACAAATTAAAAGAAGAAGGAAGTTCCAATAAGTTCAAAAGTTTTCCAAGCAGTTTTCCAAAAAAGATCTCCATATCAATTTTCACATCCTTCTATTTATACCAAACATAACATTGTTTTATATTAATAATCACTAGTCGATAAACTTAAATTTAAACTCCAGTGACTATTGGTCACATGTTTATATTAACTTGTTATTGTCAACAACTGGTTATTGTACAAGTTGATTACTAGTTAATTTAACCCATTAGTTACCCTAACACTATTACTTGTTACTGGTTATTTCAATAAACCAATTCATCTATAGTCATGTTATTCAATAATAATTGTATTAAGTCTCAACATTATATTGTTTCATTGATTACCAATTGGTAATAACTGGTTAGTATACACACACTTGAAAACTTGGGTTAACATTCCTACTTAACTTATTTAATAGATTAATCATTTAACCTACCTAATTAATTAATACAAAAACATTATCACATATCGACATAGTAAAAAACCTATTACTTAACCCACCTACATACCATTTACTATCTAAAAACATTTACTACCTACTACTTAGCTTAATTAATTAATTAATTAATTAATTACATTTTTACCCTAGGTTATTTTTGGTGTTATTATAGGTGATTCCACCCTAATTTATTTAAAAATATTATAGGTTAATTCACCTTAGGTTACTTAAAACTATTTTACCTTAAGCCATTCTTGACTAATTTAGGCTATTCCGCCTAATGTTATTTTCATATTTAAAAAATGATTCCACCCTAAATTATTTTCAGCTATTTTAAATTATTTCACCTTAAGTTATTTAAAGTTATACCTTAAGATATTTTTGACAATTTTAGGTTATTTCACCTTAGTTTATTATAAATTATTATACCCTAACATATTTCTAACTATTTTAAGTTATTCCACCTTAGGCTATTTTAAGTTATTTTAATTATTCAAGGTTAATCCACTTTATGTTATTTTAATTATTCTAGGTTATTCCACCTTATGTTATTTGAGGTTATTTTATGTTATTTTAAACTAAATAATTTATTATTATTTTAGGTTATTCCACCTTAGGTTTTTAAAAACTATTTTATGTTATTTCAACCTAGGCCATTATCAATTATTTTAGGTTATCCACCCTAAGATATTTTTAATTATTCCACCCAAAAGTTTTTTGAAGTGGAACTTATGATATTTTCAACTATTTAAATTTTTTCTAACCTAAGTTCTTTTATTTTGGCTACAACACAAAATTAACAAAAAAAAAAAAATACACAAACTATAATTTGCAAAAACCTTATATGTAAATAATTATTGCATTGAAGTGGTGTTTCACTCTAAATAACTTAGAATAGAAATTCAGACCATTAAATCCAACAATTTTGTTTGTTTGGAAAAAAAATTGCACTTACACACAACCTTATTATGCTAAAGATTAGAAATGGTGGTTCCTTTTTACCTTTTCCATTGGTCTTTTGAAATTATCAAAAATCTACCATAATTTATTATACCTTTAGGTTTTTTTTTACTCAAAATAACCAAGAAAAAAATCAAACCACCAAATCTAGTAATTTCATTAGCCATAACATTTTTTTTTCACATCTAGATGCATGTACATTTATAGCTATAATTTGTATTCTCAATTCAAGTTGAATAAGATGCCACATGGTATCCAATCACTTATGAATCACATTATTAGTCCCAAAAATAACTAAATTCTTTTTCATTTAAACTAGCATATGAAAATTGGGTGAGAGTACAAAGAAAGGAGCCAAAAACCATGTCAAGCAGTGGTGAAAATTGTGAACTTTTTTACATATGTTTTTCTTGTGACATTTAAAAGTTATGTTAATCATTCCAAGTTGTGTTAAGTGATTAACATGAAAGTTAGCATTTTTATATCTATCAACACTCCCATCACTTAAGTTTAGTGCCTTAAAATCCATTTACCCCCAGTTTTTTAATGTTTTTAGAACAAGTTAATAAGTGTGGACATGTTTCATTTTGCATTAAAATTTTGAATTTTGAAATAATGATCTCATCCAATTTAACCGTACCATTTTCCAATATTATTTCTGTAAAAATATGACTTAGAAAGTAGGGTTCTATTTTTTATACGTTTAGTAGTTGTCATGGAAATACTAGTCTATCAATAGTACTTTTCCTACTTTACAAACTTTGCAAAGGTGAAATTAGTTTTTCATTGTTTTATTTCCTTTTTCATTTTCAACAACATTACCTATTTCATTACTATATTGAAAGCTTGTCCCTTGCTTATGCAATTTTCCTAATCTTAGAAAGATTAATACATATTTCATAAAGGCCTATGTACTTGCTATGGAACACACTTTTCGTTTTCTCTTTCAATAATTTGTACCTTTTTCCCTTTGTATAATTACTTATGAAAATGTCTTTAATCTTTAAATTTGATTATTTGATCTTTGAATTCAAATGTTGTTAAACTTTTGTTTCAAGATATAAAAACTTGTTATGAGTCCATTCTATTACACAATTTTGTTTAGATGTGTAGGAAATTATCAATTGTTTGATATGCCATACTCTTTACAAAGTTGATTTAAGGCATTGCCTAATTTTTAAGGTTTTTTTGTGTAGGGTAAAGCCCTAGGAGGGGCTTTACCCCATGGAAAGATTGGTTAAAAAATTTCTTTACAATGAAACAAGGCAAAGGGAGTAGGAAGGCATGTTAAAACAATAGATAACATGAAGGTAGAGCATCGTGGCCAATGGGATAGAATTGAGGTGTGTAATGAAAAAGAGGTGGTCAAAGGTGAGGGAGAAAAATGGAAGTGGGAGACCCAAGAAACAAAATATCTTGGTCAAACCATAATTTTTTAGTCAAAAGCATAATGGGCAAGAAATTATGTTCTATAAAGTTATTCCAATTTGCATTGCAATTTTCTAGCCAAGGCTTTACATGTCTACTTTTGGTATAAATCTTGTGTTTAAATTTTTTATTTAGTGCTTGATTTTTTTGCTTCAAGAAATGAAACATTAATTTTTAAAAAAATTCATCAATGAAGGTGATTTTATAACTAGCTCCAACAACTATTTTGTCTACATACAATTGCAAGCACATGAGTGCACAATTTATTAGACTTAATGCATGTAGTCATCCATCTTAGTAGTAGTTGTTCAAGTTGTTCATGTCAAGTAAACAACCTTTACATAATGAAATTGTCTTATTTCCCTCAACAAGATCCTTTCCATTGAATTAAAAATTGAAAATTATCTTAACTTCTAGTTGTAATAGATTGTTCTATAATGAACATTTATCTTGACGGTAGCTACAATTTTTTGGTGATTTTTTTTCCTTTTCTATTTTAATTTTGTAGAATATATTGTCATATGGTATTGTTTTTTGGAAAGGAAATTATGTGTTTCAGTTAAATTATTATTTTTCAAATTCACTAACTTTTACCCTCTCTCCCTTTCTTAACAACTTTCACACTTCTTTTATTGATATTTGAATTCTTTAGAATGTAACACCACATAATACTCTTTTAAACACCTACCCTTTTTTTCTCTTTTCTTTGAACAATAGTCCTATGACATCATCCACTAATAATTTGTAGTGCCCAATTAATGACACTACAAATCCATTATGAAACTATATTAATGAACTAATCGACAATATTGCTGCATATTCACATGTCACAATAGTCCTTACAATTTCCAACTATCCTTTCATAATATTAAAATAATTGAAGTCAATATGTATATTTATTTTTTAAATTTCACACATCTTTTTATTACAAAAACAAGTAATAACTTAAACAATTGATGTGATGTTTTTGGTGTCAAGTGTTTTGACCAATTTTTAGCACATCACCTTTGAGGTTGTAGCTCATTATTCACCATGAACATATGGTTTTATCTAATGTTAGGTAAACTTAAAAGACTTCTTTAAATAGCCATTTGATCTATTTTTCCCCTTGTAACAACCATTGGATGTGCTAGCCATACACAATCTGAATGTTGTGAGTCATCAACTATTGGACATGGATATTTGTTTAAAATTATCATCCTCATTTTGAGTTTTCATTTGTTTGATAGTTTGAAATGTCAAATGTTGCAACCCTACATCACAAATATTCCATCCAATAATTTGTTAATAATAATAATAATAATACAAAATTTTCCTTTCACAAATTTTCAATGTGCATTGCTTACAAATGTTGTGTCTTTGAAACATGTATTTGCATGATTAAAATCATGCATCAATTGTAATTGAAAGAAATAAAAAATATCCGTTGAACTTTTTGTGATTATTTTTCAATTTCCTTTACCAATATGAAATTTATGACAAAATGATGATTCCATTGTGGAATTGAATGCATTCAAGAAATTCAAATTATATATGAAACTATTTAGGATTAAAATCTTCAATTATTGATCCAATCATAATGATTGACTTGAAACCTTTTTCCAACATGAGGAGCATTCAATAATCTAAGAACTTGTCAAAATTGAAATTTATTAAAATTGAAAAATAATATTCTGATCCCCATAATAGTGGATGTATTATTGATATTTTTATATGAGCAAAGGTCTGCTTCATTACAAATTGTGAGTTGTCCACCCAACATGAACTTATGAATTGAACATCTCACGTATGTGTAAGAAAGTCAAGCTTGTCTATGTACCATTGATAAAACTATTGGAAGAAGTTGAATATTAGTGAAACTAATTTTTCATAACATTTCAAAAACTTTGGACATTTGTTGATGTTGTCATAAGTAACCCCACATTTTAACTATTGAAGTTGTTCAACATATCAACATAAGTTGATGCAAAACCATCTAAGCAAAATGGTTAAGTATGCAACATATAGTGCAAAATCACTTTAGTTTCCCATCTACAAGTTCCATCACATGTGATTATAACAATTATAAAAAGGTTTTCAGCAGTAAGTGCAAGAAGGGCATGCTTCATTTCCTTCACCAAAATGCCTTCACTATGCATTATTATCACATCCTTGACTTTGAATGTGCCTTTCAAAGTTGTTGCATAGTTACATGCTTGTCCAAACACTGGCAAGGATTACTCCACCATCAATTTCTTTCTAAGTTATTTCATGTCATTATTTCAAGACCTTGTTCACATTGTTTATCATACATTTCCTCCTAACCACTCATATGCTAGTGTGTGGGACTACTACTATTTTGTTGCCTAAGAAAGGTTGTATCACTCAAACTCTATTGAACATGAAAGCATCCTTGGATGATACCACTGGAAATACCTTGTCAAAATTTTAAAGAATTTAGACCCAATTCAAAACATTTAATTAAAAAATTTATTTGTCATTACTCTGCACCAATTTCCAGCAATAGTGTGCACAAATTATTTGCTCAAAACTTAAGGGAAGCAAATCTTATAAAACCATCACATTCCAGAATTGACAAGAAGGGTTTAGAACTCAATCATAATTTCAGCTAATTCCAACAACAAAGATACAAGCTTGCATGTTCAACATTGACTTAAGTTGATAACATATTGAGCAATGAACATTGGTCAAACTTGCCAATGGTTGAAGCCTCTGACAATGATTACGCAATACAAGCATCTGAATATTTCCCACCAGTAGGAACCAACAACTACATCGAAGCACAACAATGATACCAAATGTGGTCTAGTTTTTCTTTCCCAAATATTTTATGTATAGGTAAATGGCCAGGTACTTCTGATTTGGCTCCTAGCAAGCCCTTGTCTGAGCTCATGGGCACAATGGGTGCCAGAACCAACGGCCTGTTATCTAATGTTAAAGGCTAGGGAACTGCTGGAAGAACTCATGGGAATGTTGCAGTATGGCCTGGCTGCAGATACTGAATGTGCCCTAGTTTTTCTTTCAATAATATTTTATGTACCAGGTAAAGGGCCAGGTACTTGTGATTATGGCTCCCAGCAATCCCTTGTGTGAGATTATGGGTGCCAGAACTGATGGTCTGTTATCTAATGTTAAAGGCATGGGAACTGCTGGAAGAACTCATGGGAACATTGCAGAATGGCCCTGGCTGCAATATCTTATCAGCAACAGGGGCCAGATTTGGCCTCCAAGTCACCCCACAACGGAGCCCACATCAGCCTCCCCCTGCCTTCATTGTATGCAGTTTCTCATCTTCAGGAAGGTTATAATAAGTTGGCCCGACCTTTAAGTTACCATGGATTAAGAAGGCTAAAGGACTCTGTGATCCTGCAAGGCTTTCATTCCAGGCTCTCACTGTACTGGGCTTGACACATTCCAGGTACATAGCCTGGAATTTTGGGTTGGGGGTCTCATGGGGAAGCTTTTGTAAGTTCTTTCTTAAGTGGGGTGTAGTCTGCTGCTAAGAACTTACAAAAGCTCCATATATCATCCAATCAATTTATGAGTATTCGATCATATATTCAATGTGAATAAACTGTGGGCAACACCAGTTACATTCTCGAACATGCCCACATTACGAAACACAGGTTAGCCCCAACAGGTCTGCCGCGTTTCTAAGTGGAATGGGCCTACCCTGTTCTGAGGAAAAGAAAAGTACCAATGACTGGCCAGAGAGAACCAGCACCCACCAGTGCGCCATGAAGGATGGATCGTAAATGGTCTGGACACAGTTTTCTGTTGGATTCCAGTTCCCTGGCTAATTGTGGTAGTTGGGTCACTTGACTTTTAAAATTACCTACCTACTGATAAGCCACTTGCGGATTGGTTGTTAGTAGGTAGGTAGTAAAAACAGACCTTAACTATGAATAAATCATCTACTTACCTAGTAGTCAACTATTTTCCTACTTATAGATATAGGACCTACTTCTTTACAGAATGGGTTAACCAAGGTGAAACAGGATATATTAACTCAGTTGAGGTTCATCGAACAGGCATCCTGTGGATGATGGTTCGCAACTCTGACCCCCTACAACTAGTAAAGTTACCCTGGGTTAGAATAACGTTGGCTCTGGGATAATTGAAGTAATAACGGCTACAAGCCTACTAACATAGCTTGGAATCCTATGCGGAGCATTGACAGGGTAGTTATAAATATCCGTTTTTTTTTCAAGTAGGTAGATTGTAATCATTCAGAAGAGCGATGAGCCAAATTTGGCTAGAGGTCAGACATGAAAGTATAATTTTTTAGAATCCTCCTTTGTTCTGGCGACCTTCACAAGCTCAGTGTATAAATATGGCGAATTATGATCTTTTCCCTCAAAATATGGCAACTTTTGATCATTACCCAAAAAACCACCTCCCCTTTGTACAATTTGCAGGCAATTTTTTTTGTCGCCCAGTTCAGAATTTTGAAAGAAAAAAATGCCTATGCCTTTTTCCTGGCTGGCAATATATAGTCAAAAAGAGAATTTCAAAATTAAAAGTGCTAAAATGAAAAAAAATCGAGATTTTCAATAGCCAGAACTCAACCAAAATTTAAGAAAAATCGCCAGATCTCTATACATGGTTACAAGCAGGGTAGCAAAAAAGAAGAAGGAATGCTTTAAAAAAATTAGTTTCATATTTGGCTTGTAGCCAAATTTGGCTAAATGTTCCTATGGATGATTGCCACTTTGGCTACATCACACAAAATTGACCCCAAAAAAAAATCGCTGTTAGCGTAGCTACACAGCACACAAGACGGACAGCCAATCAGTGATTCTATTTTTGACGAAATTTCGATTCCTGGCGACCAGAAAAAAGCACTAGTGACAGGTACAAAGGTTTTTTTGGGGAAAAAAAATGACACGTTATTGCCACAGTATGAGGATTGTTTTTGAATTCGCCATATTTAGACAGAAGGTTCTAGCATGTCGCCAACACATAGCACAAATTAATAAAGTTTTCTATTTTCCTCTCTAACCTGTAGCCAAATTTGGCTAACTCCTCTTTTGAACGATCACCAATCCACCTACCTCACAATTTTGAAAAGAAAGAAAAACACTACAGCCAATTCTCATGCGCGTTCCCAAACGAGGGAACAGCAGCCGACAGACAGAGGATGTGACAGCAGGACAAGATCCCTACGAGTAGGCTGATAAAGCGTAGGGAACACGCACGCAAAAGCTGTAGGTAGCCAGGGGACCGTTGCGGAGAGTATGATGGCCCACTAGACCCGCTAACAAAACCTAGTCGGTACGAAATTTAAAAAAGAAAAAGAAAAATCGCCGGTAGGATTTGAGACAGGAAGGTCTTCAACTAACTAGATTAGGTAGTACATAGGGTGACCCGATAGGTTAGTATGTCGGTAGCGGCTCGCAACGGTAGCCAATAGCGACACCGTAGTCCATGCCTCTTCGTCCGTCTCTGTCCGTCTTCGTCGATATTCGTCCTTCTTGGTCCCGTATCTGGCGCGTGTTTGGCCATCTTCGTCCATCTCTGTCCGTCTTCGTCCGTCGCTTTCTCTTCTCTATTGCTCTCTTTCTTCGTCTCCGCTTTACGTTTGGTTTCTGTTCTGCCGCTGCTGTGCTTCGGCGATGCCGGTTGGGTTCTTCGAGCATCGCATGATTCTTTCTTGTCTGCAAATGGGTATTGCGCGAAGAAGAAGACTCTGATGTCATCAAATATCTTGTTTATCAATTCAGGTTGCTGCTGCTGTCTTTTTTTTTCTTTTTTTTTTGCCCCTTCTGATTCTAGGTGGGGGCAACGTTTGTTTTGTTTTGCACGCTGCGTGGAGAGGAGACAGACTCCGACTCTTATTGCTCCGGTTTGATGCTTGGCGTGTGAGTCTTGGATGCGTGTATTCGGGTTTTTATTTACTGGGAGAGAGAGATATGTAATTCTTGTTGGAGCTTTTGTGAGGTAAACAAACGCTTGGAAAGGGAGGAAAGGGAGGGTCAATTGCGGAGTCGGTGCGGGGAAGGACGGAGGAAGGAGGGAAAGAAGGAAGGAAAAAAGGCTGGCTGGCTGTTGTTGTTTTGAGAAGTGTGAATTTGGGTTTTGCTTTTGTTCGCTGGGATTTTTTGGTATGTGGAGGATGATTTGTTGAAGGAGAGGAGAGGTGGGGAGCAAAACTATGTTTTCTTCGCAGTCGTTGTTGCCAACGCATCTCAGAAAAGCACCGCAAGCGACACTCTTTCATGCGATTCAAGTGGCGGAGCACAATGGGAACGACGAAGACGAGGATGAGGATGAGTATGGCGCCGACCCAACTCCTTCTTCCTCAGCGGAGCCGACTACTACGGCAAAGGAGGAAGAGGAGGAAGAAGCAGGAGCAGGAGGAAGAGGAGCAGAAGGAGAATTGTTGGAGCAGACAGTTTCGCAAACGTCGCCGATGCAGCCTCGGGATCGGTCCATAGAAACGTCGTCAGTGGCGCCAAGCTCGGCGGCAGCGGTGCACTCCATGTCCATGTCCACTTTGCTAGCACTCTCATCGGCGCAGCAACCAGAGCTGAAATTGGTAGGGGAGAATAACAACAACCGGACTTCCGGGGCGGCGGTGGCGGCTGACGAGGAGGAGCAGAAGAAGCAACGAGAGCGGGAGCATAAGAAGAGGAGCAAGAACTGGACGCGTCCTGAGACTCTGCATCTCATCCGCTTGCGGACGCAGTTGGAGCCGAGGTTTGCCAAGAGTGGGCGCAAGACGGAGCTCTGGGATGAGATTGCAGAGGCTCTGCAGAGAGAGCACATCAGCCGTGATGCACAACAATGCCGGGACAAATGGGAGAAGCTCACAGCTGGGTACAAAGAGGTCAGGGATGGTGCCAAGGACCGTGAGGATAACCCTTTCTATGATGAGCTGCATCCTTTGCTTTCTGGGAAACCCATGAAGAGGGAGAGGGAAAGAGATGAGTATGTGAGAGACCGGGATTCTGTAGGAGGAGAGCTTGCCAAGGACTTGAGCCATGAGCTGGGCTCTGAAGCTGCAGGCAGAGAGAAGGACTATAGTGATGGAGGGAAGCGAGGAGAAGGGTTGAAGTATGAGGAGGATGATGAGGAGGAAGAAGGTGATGCAAGAGCAGCACGAGCAAGGAAAAAGAAATGGGCTCAAAAGTACATGGCAATCACAGATGTTGCTGCTGTGCAGTATGTGCTGGAGACCATGATCACACGACAGCAAAAGCTCTTTAGGGAACTGCTTGAGTCCATGGAGAGAAAGGAGATGGTGCGGGAGCAGATGAGGCAGGAGAAGGAGGAGAAATGGCAGGCTGAAGAACGGGCACACCGGAGTGTCTTCCATAATGCAATGATAATTCTGACACAAAAGCTGGTGGGTGAGAGCATTGGTGGTGGTGGTGCCACTGCCACCACCACCACCACCACCACCACTGCAGCAGCAGGAATCATGACAGCAGCAGCAGCAACAACAACAACAGCCCCAACCATCATGGTGGTGGGTAGCCCTGAAGCAACGCAAGGACCAAAGCGGCGGTCTAAAAATTGGAAGCGAGCAGAGGTGCTCCAATTGATCAAACTGCGAGGGGAAATGGAAGGTCGGTTTGGGAAATCAACACGCCATGCTCCTCTGTGGGACGAACTTGCAGAGCTTCTGTCAGTGCAAGGGATCAAACGTGATGGGAAACAATGCCGTGAAAAATGGGACAAGCTCATGGCAGAGTACAAGGATGTATCAGGTGGAAAGCGTGATCAACGAGAGAGTCCTTACTTTGCTGAGCTTACAAGCATTCTTGGCCGCTTTTCTGAGGCTGGATAATAATCTTTCTTGGTACTCCACACCTACAAATGTGTGTATGTAGCTGCAAAAAATATTCATAGACAAACAGGAAGATAGAGGACCAGAAAGGTGGACATTGGAGGCAGAGGAAAACAGTGGACTGTATAGAAGTTGGAAAGTGGAACAGGGACTGTAACTGTTTTGAGGTTCATAACATAGAATGCAATGGCCTGGATCTCTGAGTTTGTTTGAGAATGTGAGATGGGGCAAATTGACATAAATGGCTGAATTCAGTTTAGAAGCAACAGACCAGCAAATGCGAGGGGGCAAATTGGCATGACAGCAATATACAAGACCACTTTAGAAGAAGCAAGGGACTGGACATGCTCATGGGTTTGCAGCTGACCTCTTCCTTCTATTGCACACTAGGTCTCTTCTACAGCAGGGTTGACCATGCAGGATGAAGCCACAACAATTTGCAAAATGCTTGAGTTTTTAGTTAGGGTAGGTTGTTTTCAGATTAGCAAGACACAGTTTTCCAGTGGTTTTTGGTTTTGTCTTTTGCCTTGAAAGTGGACTGCTCAGTGTCCACATTTGAGTAGCCAGGAAGGAATTGTATAGCAAGGTTGGTGCTCATATGTTGCTGTTGCTGTTTCAGGTGCTGCTTAGGAAGGAGTGTTGAGAAAGGCAGTGGAAGTTGTAGGTTATTCAGACTGCTGAAGTGTCCTCTGAAGCTGGTTAATAATGGGTATCTTTAGAGTGTTACTGAGAGATTCATAAGTAGAAAATTATCTGTAGAATCACCCATCCTTTTATTGTGTGTTGTACTTTTACACCCTTTGCCTATTGGCGACACACACATTTTCAAACACCATTTTGAGACAATCCATTTGCGTATTTAGTTGGAGAGGTTTTCTGCATCTTTGGGTACAACTTTTCATCCCTGGGAATTGAGAATTTAGTACATGCTGGCACAGTTGTTTCAATTGTGCTTATCTGGAGTTCCTTCACAATGTGGAGCAGGCATCCCTGTCTTGCCCACCATTGCATTGAATGAAAATCAAGTCTATATGTATAGTCAAAGGACCAAGTGAGGACCAAGTGCTGATAAATTCTGAAATGTCTTCTGGGTGAGAGGTGCTGTCAAACAAGGATCACTCTTCACAAGATTTTCACACAATAGGAGGATGTGGTTTCTCTACTTGTAGTGAATTCTTCAAAGTGGTTTGATTCTGAAGTTCTGATAACAAACAAAATGATTTGGGAGTTTTTCTTGAGTTTTCCTGAATGATCTCTTCACACTGGGATTAATATGAATATTGTGATGCACTTTCTGTGGGAACCGTTCTTATCACATTTCATGAAACCAAGGTAGAATCAAAGAGAAGTGAGATGTGTTGTTCAATCATGAGAAGTCCAAATAGGTCATCTGGTTTTCTACAGGGACTCATCAAGTGCAAACAGATTCTCTGGATGCTCAACTTTTTACCATTCCTTTTGCTTATGCATGCTATGGTGATCAGCAACAAAGAACCAATGACACCTAGCCATCAAATTAGATTCAAGCTAGTTAAGGTCAAAGTTCATGCCAATGACATGCTTCCTGCTAGAGAGCAATAAACCAGGATGTGTCAAGCTGGTCTCCAAACCACAAGACTACTTAACAGCTGTGATGCAAGTCCAACAGGTCAGAAGTCAGAACAGATGGCTTCATTGATCCTCGTATTTAGGTTGTCAAGTAGTTAAGGCTGAGTGCTTTTATCAGTGTCCATGCAGGGCCTACAAAAAAACAGGAACTTTCAAAGAAGGCTCCCATACTCAAGGACCCTCTTTCTCTGTTCCGAAGTCCTGCAATCTCCCAAAAATCCAGGTTTAGCCCCATATTGTGATTCTGACCTTCTCCCTGGGTTGGTTCAATAGAGTTCACCAAGAATATCAGCATCCATCAGTGCTCACATTGCATCACCCTGAGGTTCTCTCATAAAGGATTACATTGGTTAGCTGAACACAGGCAGGAAGGGACATCATAATTCAATCAATAGGAAGGTACACTACATTGCCATAGCTGGACATGCATGTTACAGTCATAAGTACATTAGATGGAAACAGGATGCATTCTACATATCAATGGAGGCATAGTTCCATTGCTGCATTTTGACGACCAAATCTTGACATTGTCAATTTCTTCACAGCCAGAGAAACTTGTCTGCTAAGTGACTGGAGAATATTAGGTTCCATTGCACAAACCGGTTTGCTAAATACATGAGATCAGACCAGACTCTCCAGTCCCATTTTTTGGGGAAAGAGGCAATCCCTTATTCTGAAATGCCTGTGCAAAACAACCAAACAATTTTACACCAGAGGATCTACCTATCTTTAGTCCAAATGACATGAGTGTCATGTCCTTAACATTACCCCCAGCACTACCTGGCAGAAAAGAATCTATCCTATGCTGGCATACTCCTATGTCCTACAGCTCTCTTCTTTCCTGTAGTTTCAAGCAAGTAGTCAGGTCCTCCCTGCCCACAAGCACAGGCCAAACCATTGCAATCAACTTCTGCTTTTATAAAATAATGCATGCTGGTTCTAACAATGAACATGGCAGGCACTTGGACCATTTGCTACTTGGATCAATGACACAGATCTGTGAAGCCAATTAAATCCCAGCATTGCTAGAAACTCTCATCAAACTCTTCCGCACCCTATACAGTGAGAGGAATGCTTGTGTGCAACAATTATGAATGCTATTTCTTCCAACATCCCTGTCTCAAGGTAAGCTACATAGCCCAGAGGTTGATTATAATGACACTTCAGTGAACCCACTTGTAAAACATCTGCTTCCAGAACACTTATGTTGCCCACTTGTGCTGTGATGATGTGAGTTTGCAACGAAGACCCAGTTTGCTTCTTGACTCTCTGCTTCATCTGGTGCTTCTCCTCCATGCTTGCAGCCAAGGACCTGGCAACCACCTGTGATAAATAAGTCACAATATCCAAACTTATATCACAGTCCAGAAACTCAGTGCTATAATACTGGGCTTGTTGAGGTCCTGACATATATGATGTGACATTCAACACCCTTAAGCAGTTCTCTAGCCATCTGTACTGCAAAGACTGTTGGATTCATCAGCAAAGTTCTGCACCAGATAGCTGATAGGCCTTGTGCATGTTATTGAAAGATGTTAGTCTAAAGGTTAACCAAATCTTCTAGACTTGCAGAGGGAAGTACTGTGATGCACAAACCAGTTGCACCCCTGGCCCTACAGATATATATAAAGGTTGCATCAAGAGACATTAAATGAAACCTACATCACCACATATCAGTGACAATATGGCTGTGAAAACCCCGTGAAACAGTATCAGCAATTGTTATTCCATATCTATGTGATTGGAGAGAAAATTCCACAATAACACTTCCAAGGTAGCCATTACATCAGTTCTGGCCAAACTAAAACAAACATGGCAAGAATGAGCAGTCATTTCTTGTGAGTCACTCACAAAGTATCATGAATGGCACTGACTTCATCAGCTCCAACAATGGACGTAGGTAAGTATATAATAATCTGGGCAAGAAATGATAAAGAAATCTGTGACCTGTGTCTGTTGCATTTTGAAAAGAATCACAAAGGCTGAATCACAATGTTGGCTACCACTTAAGAGACATAGCCAACCAAAAGATTCAAAGTATTCTCATTGGAGCTACAACAAGCTTGTGAGGGTAAGTCCATTGCCCCTGTACAACTAACATCTAAGCCTAAGGCATAGAGAGGCTTAAATAGAGGGTAGTGGTTGAGACTTGAGACCAACTGGACCCTGAAAATATTCTTTTAGTTGCAATTACTTGGGTATTACTCCAGCATCAAGAGTTACATAACTGTACCTGACAACTCCTGAGAATCTCATCAGCTCCTGTCAAGTCTCCTCCCTGCACAACTCAACTTAGGAATATCTGTGCTATGTGCATTTATGAAGCTAAACTGCTGCGTAGTACTCCCATGCCAGGACCCCGCACAGTTCGTTCCAGCCTGTCAACCAGCAGCAGTTCATTATCAGTCATCTGTGAAAAGCCACTTTCACATTCACAACGGCACCTATGTGTAAGGGGCAAATTCTGTTTGGCATATGCAGATATACCAAAATAAGCTTCCAGAACAATTGCACAGTGAAACATTAGCAGTCTTGCATGCAACCATGTGCAAGACTGCTGTAACCATATAACTGTGGCTAGTTGCAGTCAGCCCAGACCAATTTCATGGTGTGCAAAACAAAGGAGATAGTGCAGATTTCATTGTGATGAACCGTGAACTTCAACATACGTTGGTGCAAGGTGGCCTAGACCCGGGAGCTCAGTGCCAGTTACTGCGTCAAAAAGGCAGCCGTCAATGTCCAAATTATATGACTTGCCAGGGATGCCTGGCAATCCACGCTGCTTCAACAATTCCAAATCTCTAAGGTGCAGCTCCCTTCTATTAACTAAAACACCAGTCTTGCCATTTGAACAGTGCCTTGCCAGTGGGTAGTTCAGGACTTCAATGAAAGGCTGCAAAAACACCATAAGGCCAATGAGTTCTAGAGGGAGAAGAAAGGTCAATAGTAAACTGGATTCAAAAGCATGATTGCAACTCACTTACAGGGATCATTCCAAGGCACGGTCCATCCATCAAACCCCAGAAACCTGCTCGTACATCATACCTGAAAGTTAAAGGACTCCACCCATTTAGTGAAAGTACAACTCCTCTTAGAATCACACACTGTACATGACAAGGGAAAAAATTTCAATACTATTTCTTGCAAAGCCCTCAACTTGATAATATGCCATCTGATGACCAATGTGAACAACTTCCTTCCTCATAACGGATGTTCACAATAATTTGATATTGTAAGTTCACCATAGTTCATATGCAACACAACTACCTCAACTCTCAAACCTAAACATGACTTCTCATTCTGGTCACACAAATGCTTTAAGACAATGTAGTACCAGAAGAGGCACAAACTCATACCAGTAAGAACCTGGATGGATTGGTCCAGCAAGATCCTCGGCCTTTTCCACTATTGCATCAGGCACAGCATGACCATTAACAATCACTTTGCGACGGAATTGATTGACATCCTTAGCTTTTGTTAGCTCCTTCATACTTCTTTTTAGGAAACCCCTGAGACCCTTGACCTCTGGAAGATCAACTGCTCGAGGTGCTGCCGTTGACATGGGTATGGAGGCCCTCTCATCATCCTCAGAGTCACTGGTTGACCCCAAATATTTCAGCAATTGCTGCCTATCTTGGTTGCTGCCAAGCCCATCTGTAGCTGCAATATCCAAGTCATGATCCACAGTTGACAATGCAGGTGTACATGACACATGAGTTCTAGTATCCTCAAGACTGTCAGCAGACCTGCCTTGGCCTTTCATGGTTGCCTCAGGTGAGCCCAGGTCCTCTGATGAGCTTGGGGTTGATCGATCAGATGTTGCAGGAGCGGTAAACATATGAGAGAGCTTGGATCCATGTGAACCCTGTAGTTGCTGTATTCCAGGTGGAAGGGGGAGCACAGAATGTGTCTGAACTTCTCTATCACAGAGACCTGTCTCATGATTTGAATCTGTATCTCTGTTTCTCCCACTCACTGATAACCCATCTGATACATGAGGGATGAATTGATCAGGCACGGCAGGTGAAAGATTCTCACTGCTTGCAGCTGCTGAATCTTCAGCAGATGAGTATGAAGGATACAACAGAAAACGAGAAATCTTCCGGCATGCACCACACCTCAGTTTCTGGTATCCTGTATCACTGTCTGGCATGTTTGGTGGAACTTGTAAATGCAAACTACAGTGTCGACACACAACACGAAGCTGTTCATTAGGTTCTGGCCATGTAGTGTTGATCCTTAGTCTTTGGTGGTAGATTGATTGGCCCCAAACAGGTGCCAAGGTATGCCCCCCTCCTTTTTGGTTGTCTTTGTGATACCCTTTGCTTGACCAGGTATAGGATGACTCAGGTGATTCCATAAGTAAAGGATGCTGAGAATATCCTGCATATTGCCCTTGAAAATGAGGGGGGTAACTCTTATGTACTTGGACCGAGTTTGGCCTTGAGGTTTCAGGTAGTGGTTGAGGAAAGTCATATGCTGTAGGATATAAAGCTGAGATTTGACCTCCATCTAATACTTGTGTTTCTATGATATCTTTACCATAGGAAGAACCAAACTGATAGGATACTGACTGTGACCTACTCTTTAAACCCATGCCTCCACATGGATCAACCTCACCCCACATTGAGGAGTACTTGCTTGTCTCAAAATCCAACAAATCTTGGCCACCATACATGTTTTGGCTTGAAGGCTCATCTGCATTAAATTGAAAAGCAAGCTTAGCAAGCCGCTGCATACTCAATTTCAAATTGGGTGGGAAAGGGAGCACTGATTGTGTTGCATGGGGGGTTTTGAGGTTTGCATCAACAGATAGCCCTTTGTGGGGAGTGGAAATCTGATCCTCCTCACTGGTAAAAACCTGCTGCTCCTGCTCTTGAAAAGAACTATCCTTCACCACTCTCACCTCTTTTGAATCAAATTGCCTGATTGTTGGAATTTCTCGGTGCCCAACATCACACCTCAAGGAAACATCAGATAATCTGCCCACAATTGTCTCCTCTGAACATGAACTGTCGTCAGTTGGTGACCCCTTCTGTTCTCTAGGACGATTGAATGGCAGATCTTCAGAAAGAAACTTGGCACTGGAATCCAAAACCTTTTCTTCATGTGCCTTTCTAGTACCATTCGTCAGTTTCCAATGTCCAACACAATCAACAAGCACTGGGTCCTTTTCAGAAGATCTCTCATTGGTCCCTTCTACCTGTGGACTGAGAGGCCATTGCACAGGTTCTTGATGCAGTGAACTATTTGGCAGAGGAGCAGCTGCATCTGGTTTCTGCCCTCTTTTGGAAAGGGAGGCAGATTCCAACATCATCATCCCCATCCTTCCAGCAGCTCCTCCAAACTGCACCTGTGATCGAAGAGGGGAAACCCCATGTCCAGAATACTCATTATCCAAAATCTTTCCTCCTGTAGTAGCAGTTTCTTGTGATGAGACAGTAGCAGCAGAGGTGGTGGTGGTGGCGGTGGTGGTGGTCGCGTTGTACTGGTCTTCTTCAGTAGCAGTAGTACTAGTAGTAGTTATATGTTTGTTTGTTCTGTCAACATCTATGCGCTTCACTTCTGTTGCTCCATCATGTTCCATCCCTATTGTTGGAGATGATACTGGACTCTTGCGGTTCTTGCGGGGGCGTCCAACAGGAGGTGCAGCAGCAGCAGCAGCAGCAGCAGCAGTACTCTTTGCTACAGAATCATCATCATCATCAGGCACTAAAGCTGAATAAGATTCAATGACATGCCTTATTCAAGAAGACCAAGGGCATCAAAGATTTCGTGCTGAAAAACCTAGCTACTGGCATAGGGGAGGGAGGGAGGGACAAACAAACAAACAAACATAGATAGATAGCTTACCTTGCAGAATGGCGGAGCAGCTTCCACATCTGTATAGCAGAGGAGTCCCAGATGGAGGTTGTTGTAGAAGCGAGTGGCATTTTGGACACTCCGCGACACTGCAACGGCCGGTGTCCATTGCAGTCACAACAGTCCTCACAATAGTGGAAAAGCTCTGAAAAGCAGCACTACTGCTGCAGTCAGATCAGGACCGTTCTCGATTGCTTCACTGCACAGCACGGCAGCAACCGATTGCTAAGCAAACAGGAAGCCACAAAGACAGAGGAGGAAAAAAAAAAGAAAAACGGAGAAAAACCTCCACACACTCCGGAGCAAGCAACAGCCTCCATCTATCAGAAACCTGAAAAAGAAAAAAATATCCACAAAACAAACAAACCACAGCAAAATACACACAGACTCACGTACTTCCAGGGATTCGGCGACCGAGTGGTCTTTGGAATCGTGATACGTTGCTGCTGCTGCTTCTTCTGATCAATTCCGCACAAATTTTGCAAAACAAACTGGTGGAAGATGATCAGGAGATTTCAATCGTGGCTTCGATCAGCCAAGCGATGAACTTCTAATGCGGATCTAACAAATTTCTTCGCCAGAAATCGTTTCAGCGGATTGCAGGGAGGAGTAGATGGAGCGCGTCCGTGCGTGTGGAGGACTCCAATGGAGAGCAAACTTCTTGGGCAGAATCATCTGCGGAATGTCGCGTTTTGGTAGTTACGCATTCCACCAAAAATGTCGCGACCGCGTGGTGTTGTTCACACTCTGAGGCCCGCTTTACACTAGGAGTCAAGGCCAATGTTCAACTCAAATCAAGCATTCCTATTGGCGCAAAAGTTGAAATCAGCCCCAAGGGCTTCACACTTGGGATCAAGGCTGAAATAGAAAAAATCTTTTCAATCTGGCCCAAGCTACTAACAAATGCTGAACTTTAGGCCTTGTATTGGCCTCAAGGCTGAAAAAAGGATACCATCGAATTTGGGAAGTCAATTTGGAACCCTTGGGGCCAATGTTCCAGCATTTATTAGTAACTTGGGGCCAAACAACAACCCAAAACTGCTCAAAGTTGGCCTCAAGTTGTTTGGGGCCTGACCCCTAGTGTAAAGCGGGCCTAAGTCTGAACACGGTGTTCCTTTCCTGAAACCCAACCCATTTCGCTTGTGTAGGTACTAAGTAGTTACCAGTATTGATTAGGCGGGTACCAAGTTGGAACCCGGCATATAGTCTACTAGTATCTAAGAATCGATCAGACTGGTATGACTTCAGGCCATACCAGCATCATATCAGTACTTTCAGTCTTGCCCAGTAGGTACTTCAGGTAATACTAAATACCAAATTAATACCAAGGTAATCTATGTCTCAATACCATGTGTATTACCTGCTACATACGGCTAGCCAAAGTTCAGCCTTGGACCAGGCTGGTAGGAAATCTTTTTAAAAGACCCAGTACCAGTTCCAGGCTGGTGTGAATTTTTTTCAAAATATTTGATACTAGCATCAGGTGGTATGTTCAAAAGTTGATACCTACGCAACACTGGTACTTACCTGGCGCTTACAGCATTTCCACTTATACCCCCTTGGCCCCTATTTGGTCCTCTATCAGCGTTTACCACATCCAAAAAAGATGTTAATAATTATTCGTCCATTCCCACCGGGAAGCAAGAAAATGTGGACACTATAATGTGATAGACTATTTAAAATGTAGCCACCTCATACTAGTCATTATAGTTGACGAATCAAAATAGTTGTTTCCTTTTCCTGGCAGGTGGAGTGCACTGTACCCTCAACATGTTTACATCACCAAAGTGAGTATCACAGTTACTTCAAGGCTTTAATATTCCATCTAAATTAATAGTGCGACTGGGCCATTTTACTGCTGTAGGTGGATATGCTAGTCAAGGTTATGAACGTCTGCACCAGTGAATTTGGCCCATACAATATATGTTGGATGAAGTATCTCCACCCACAGCAGTGAAATGCCCCATAAAATAAATTTTTAATGAAGTAAATCCAGAACCAAATACAGCGAAACTCAGTTTGGGCCTCTAAAGTTACCCATGATACAGTGTCCTCCAAAAAGATAATCCACTACAAGAAAATGAGTGTTTTTGATTGGCCAACCATATGATCAGCCCAATTGATTACATTTAAGTTGTTTCTCACTTTATATTGTCCACTTTTTTCATGTTTATGAGTGAGGATGAGGGAACAATTGACACTGTATGTTGGATATGGTACAACCTGTTTATTTTATTAGTGAAATTTTTCTAGAAAGAAAATTTTTAAATATTTTTTTTGAAAATGAAGTGATTTTGAAGGTTTTCAGTTGCTAGAAATGAAAATATGCATATAATAAAAAATGCCAGATTCATAAATTTGGTTTTTATGGTAGCCAAATATATGAAAGGATGATTAAAGATTTGTATTTCATTTGTGACCTCTAGCTAGATTTGGCTAAATCTTCATGGGGGGCAATTGCCACTTTTTTTACATCTTCCTATTTATGATTGCCACTTTGGTTGCATACTCAAATTCCTGATGTGATAGCTTAAACCATCGTTGGGTGTATATATGGTTTTAGACATACCCTTTGTGTAAGAGTAAATGAAATTTTGGAACTTATTTACACCCTGTTTACACAGTAAAAAAATTCATCCACATCCATTTGTGTAATTATAAAACCATGAAAATTATTTTAAGCCATGTAAAATGGTGTAAATGTAAATGATTTACACTTATTCATCCACTGTAGTGGAGGCATACAAGAAGCAAATAGGTAGTTTTTTTTTCAAAAATCCAGTGGGGGAAGAAAAAAAGAGTAGAGGGGGAAAATTAAATATATAATTGAGTGAAATGTGCATGAGTTAATAACAAATAATGAGGTGGGAAGAGGGCAGGGTGGAAGAAAAAATGATGATGAACTAAGCTAAGAATGAAATTTTTAATAAGAAAATGAAGTGGGGCAAAATGCCATCAAGAATGTTCACTCAAAATATTTCCCAATAGCATCACATTTTGTCCTTTATCCTTTGCTCAAAAGTGTGGACTTGAGCTAAAGCCAAAGTTTTCCAAAGCACCATAACTACTGATAATAAACTTCTACTTTGGAAAGCATTAAAATATTGAAGGTTTTTTGGTAAATTCAATCAAATTGGTCTATTGCAAATGAACATTGGGCTTTGGGATGCACCTACATCGGGATGCACCACAACTAATAAACATGGATGGCAAATAGATATCCCTAGTCATTAAGGGTATAAAATATATACACTTATCCTGCTAAAAACACTTACATGACAGGCCAGGGTAAATGCCAACAAATTGTAAATGCCAATACACTCCCTTTCGCCTATGAACATAGAGGAGAAATGCACGTGGTTAGACCATCTCCAGCGTCTCACTGGAAAATGGGCTGCACACCTCTTTTCGATGAAGCAATCCACCAAAGCGGTGTAAAAACGGGTATCGGTACACCAAATTAGTGCAGGATAGGGGGGTTTCTGAAGACACAGAATAACAAAATAAGACCGCTGCTTGTTGGGTATTTGCATTTATTATTCACACACTTGCTGCTACTGATTGGCTGGTCACACTAATTAACCCACGCGTGATGTTCACATGATTCCTCAGTGTTTAAACTTTTGGAATTTACTGTTTATGTTTATGGGTGCGGAGGGAAAAACTTTTAACACAAAATTTGGATGTGAAAACGTTGCGTGCTAGCTTAGCCGGAACCTTGCAGGCCTGGCAATTGGTTGGCGAACAGTTAACCAGCCAACACTGCCATGATAAAACATTCCTTGTTTACCTGAAGGGCCAGAGTGAACCAGCACCTACCAACGCACCAGTTGGCCACTCTGTACATTGGAGTGGGTTGCATATTTTCATCCAGCTTCAATCAGTCAACTATTCTTGGTTTTTGACCTATAAGTTTTGTTTTGGGGCTGTTTTTTTGCCTCAACACTGACTTTCAGACTACCCTCCGACCTAGTTACCCTACTGACCACCTATCTTATTGACTTAGCTACCCTACTCATCTACATCTTGACCCTACTTACCAATTGTGTGTAACTAGACAGAAAGTCATTCTGATAATGTGAACACAACGAGTTTTTAGGGTTTATTTTTTTGTTTGTTTGCTCTCAGTGGCTGTCAACTTTTTACATGTTGACGGCGAGAATGATTTTGTCATTGTTGCAAGGAACGCATGGGTAGGAAGTCTTATTTGATTGTGTGTTATGGAAAACAAATCTGCACTGAACTATGGGTGATGGAAGGAGTTACAATATTGAATGGAAGTTTGGGTAATTGATAGTGGAAGGTAAGATAAGAGGCATAATGAAGGAATGATGCAAGTAGGTTTTTTTGGTATGAGTTTTTCTTCTTGCTAACAGTTTTTGGAAAGATAGGAGGATGGATTACTAGGCTAATAGTTGTTGAATTCCATTACACTAGTGACTTAGCAAAGTAAGCAAGTTGTTCTTAGAAAGGATAGATAATATGAGGGGTTGATGCTGAGGTATGACGAAAACAAGTATGTGGCACGCCACCTACACACAAGGAAATTGGGGCAATTCTTGACTTTTAGTGGTCGGAAATCAAATTGTCAATTTGACTCCCGGCTCTTTCTTTTAGCCATAACTTATTTTTTAAGTGTTAAAATGGGTCATGCAAACCCATTTTAGACATCTAAATTCTAAGAGCTTTTCAATAATATAAAGAACTTCTCAATCCAATGAGTTTTGACCGCTGTAATCGCTCTCTGAAAATTCGAGAGTCCATTGGGACTCTAACTCCCAAAATGAAAATTCATTTGGGAATGTGGGGTTTATTCCCTCACACTCTTTTGCACTCCTGGGAACATGAAATGTGACTCATGGGCTTCATTCTTGGTCCACACCTTTGCAAGCCCTTGCCTCGGTCGTGAGCCCAAGGCTAAGGTTGCGACATTACTTGGTTCATTGTCAATGAACAACGTTTAGTCTTTTATCCCATATGGTAGCCCTCAACATGCAAAGTACACACAATTCAAATCCTTTTAAAATAATAATATATTCTTGTAGTGAATTGACCCAAGGTCTTGATGCATTGTCCATGTCCCCAAATAAATAAAAATTGATCAACAAATGCTTGTAATGTCAACAAAGGAAGAACTTGCATCACATCTTCAAATCACAATTAAAAAAATTTTGACCGCTCAAAAAAAAGAATGTTGCACTCTAATTCTTGATTTTAATTTGTTAACGTCAATATTGTTCCTCTTCACACAATGATTACCTTGTAAAACAACACATTGTGAGAAGTAACATGACACACTCCCAACTCCTTAAAGGACCCAAATGTGGGTCCAAATGGAACACAACGGAAGAGGGAAGAGTCGGGGCACGCTCCCTAGCTCACAACACTTTGAGGGGTAGAGGGGCGTGTTGGAGCTCCGGGATGGGACTAGGAAGAGTTGATAAGCTTCACTCACTCACACGGGCCTACACACAACCCACACAAAGTGGTTAGTGCATAGTTGGAGCACCCTTGGTGCTAGGATGAGCCACGGGCAACATGGACACACAAGACTCACCACGGCCCGGACTTGGGGGAAGCCACCACCTTCCCCCTTATAGTATACTCTGTGGCTGGCCACGGAGCCTACATCCAAATGGCTTTTCTCTCCC
>Ga0116231_10003842_pt1 | contig 30821 bp, 39 predicted proteins | sample S1TSphgellanicum_2_FD_89695 | JGI IMG/M metagenome (GOLD analysis project Ga0116231, IMG submission 89695) | Host-associated microbial communities from peat moss isolated from Minnesota, USA - S1T2_Fd - Sphagnum magellanicum MG | ecosystem: Host-associated > Plants > Peat moss > Unclassified... | reverse complement strand
GTCGCCCAAATCAAGCAATAGCCCAAATTATGATAATACATAGAATATGTATTATCATAATTCTATCCCTTTGCTTTATTTATATACAATGATATCACAATATGGGATAACTATGAAATAGTGGATCATATTGTTATGATATTGTATTATAAGCCAAATCATTAACATCATTGCTTTATACATCTTAAATTAGACCAAATAATGATCTCCAAATAATTATCTTTTTATTGTGTAGCCATTGCCTGTTTATTTGCAGCAACTACCATATTTGCCGTTTGTGTCGCTGTTGATGGAGGATTTAAAGGTATATTTAAAGGTGATTGTTTATTCGGTACATTCTTTGGTGCATTTTGTTCTTTTGTGTTACTACAATCTGGGAAACATGAATAACCATATACTTCCTTGAAACCAGGAGCGCATCTAGCATAAATAAGAGAATCAAATACATCACAACCTTGCGGATGATCATATAAACAACGATCCATATAATAAATAGGATAACTTTGTTTGGCATATGGAAATTGCCCTCCACATGTTGGCCTATCATAATCACTTCCGAAATCACGAACTGAATTTGGATTAGAGAATGATTCTACACCATACTTTCTTTTTTGATAACTTATATGTAGTCCTTCTGAAACGGGTATTGATAATATACCAATAATGAGAATTAGTAATATTATGAAATAGATTATATCCATTATATACTAAATAGTGATATAAAATTTGATTACAAATTGTTTTATATATTTTATAGATATCAATTTTTGACATAAACTTCAATCGGTTTTTCTACTATATTTTTCGGAAAAATACCCTCTTTATACTCTGGCGATATTTCCGGATAACATAATTCCACTGGCAATATTTTATTTGGTATTACCTTTTTACTTATAATACCTATAGTTTGATAAACTATTGCTGCTAATTGAGAACAAAATATATATTTGTTTCCACTGGTACACATAGTTGCTGTACCACAAATACAACTAGAGGATCCTTTACATAATTGAAATGAATTTATAATATCACATGGATTGATTTCGTATTCTCGATGATAATATTTATCGTGCATTTTTTTCAATTTATTCCTTAATTTCTTTATTCTTCTATTATAACTTACATCGCTATCAGATGGCAACCGAATGAATGGATTATCATTCAATTTACCCCAACCCATTCTTCCATTCGTTTGATATGCATTTAATACATCCCTAAGTGGTCGTATTTGTACACCAAATACATATTTATTACTTTCTATATCTTCAATAGAAAAATCTTGACTATTCATTAAATTTGTACTTAAAGTTGCTTCTAGAATATACCATTCACCAGGGATGGCATTTTGTATATCTGGAATACTATTAGTAGATACTACTATACCAACATGTGACCATTGACCATTTTTAGTGGAAAGATATTCAAAAAATTCAATTGTTTTGGAGAGAAAAGAGTTCCCTGCGAAAAAAAATAAATCTAAATCATTCAATTGATTTTTAATTTGATCATATTCTATGGCAGTTGGATGTGGTTTTTGTATTTTATTACCCATATATATAAATAAATATATTTAGTTAAGATTCCACATTATATTTTTATAATTCTTACTGTGATGTCTGTTACTTATTATTTTACACATCTTTTTCGCTTCTCTTACTGATACAGCTATGAAATAATCAATGTTATCTGCCGGTTTCAATATATCGCTATTAATATATTTTCTCCTCCTTTTCAACATATTAATAATATCTATATGATTCCCATACACAACTACAGCAACATGTTCTTTACCATCCTTTACATCTTTATCATTATGTCTATTGATATCCATATCCTCAATCGTTCGTAACTCCGAGGATTTAATTCTATATATTTTAAATCTCTTTTTCTCATCCTCTTGGTCTACTCTTAATGAGATTAATTTGGCATAATCCTTTGGAATCATCCCAATTTCCTCTCCTAATTCTCTAGCTGCAGCTATTCGATGTTCTTCTTCCCATAAGTCTTTTTTATGACAATGTCCAGTAATACCTAATTGTGCATCACCTCCCCGCTTTTTATTCGATTTTGATAATGTTTCTTGATAACCGATTCCAACGATGTAAACATCATCCGGTAAAGCTTCAATACACTCTTGAATGCACCGAGGTAAATATGAAGATATGTACTGTGTTGACACAGCCTCTACTGAATCTCCTCTAATTCTAAAGATTGGATGAGGCTCTTCAGAAATCATCGGTGCAATACATAAATATATAGTATTATGGATATTTTATAATATATTTATTTCAATTTTTTTATCTAACCAGTATTTAACATCAGATAATAAAAATTTGATAAATAAACAGTATTTATTTATCAAATAGCAATATTTTTTTTATGTATAGTTAATATAAGAATGGATCCCATAATCAAAAAAATAATACGTTATGATGATATCACTCTAGATGAGCTGCTACCGTTAATAAAGTTATTCGAGCACCATCTATTTTTTAATTTCATTTCAAATGCAGAAGGATTCCTATTGTATAAAAGAGGAATTACTTACAAAAATAAGACCTATACTCAGACTAGGGAAGTTGATTTGTATTTGGATCAAATAATGGATTATGAATGGAAATTAGATGATACATATAATATAGATGTAATTGATATATTTAATGTAGTATATAATTATTGGGATGCTAAAGATAGTCTAAATTATAAGAATTATCAATACTATTTCTCTAATGACAAAAATATGATAATAATTGATAATTACTTAGATGAACAAAATCCAATTGCTGAATTGAGTAAATTAGAAGATACTCAATGCACAATAATCTAATATATTCATGTGGATATCTTATATATAGTTATTAGGATCCAAATACATGTTATGAGTACTAAAACTGAATTTATAGCATCAATACATATTTTTAAACGTATAAAAAATGAATATATTGAGTTACAAATATTTTTCCATATTATATCAGATTGTTTATCATCAAATTTTTTGATATAAAATTCCTTTTCTTTTAATGATGCATTATTATACATAAATATTGGTATAAGTTTTTGTTTTATTTCCTCGTATTTAATATTATTATCCGTAAATTTAACATATATTTTGAATATATCATTATGCATTTTTACATTTCTAATATTTAATATTTCAGATAAAATAGATTGATCTATATCCAGTTTTCTGTATTCATATAATTCTTTAATTTTATTTACTGTATCCCGATAATTATGTTTGTTATCAATATATTGATTTTTAATTTCTATTATCAAATTATTAATAAATTCACTACTCGAAATATTCATCTCCATATCAGTAAATACACCTGATAATACTGAAACTAATCGACTTACTTTACCAGTAGTACATACAGATCTCGATTCTTCTAATTGTTTGTTTAATGTTTCAATTAAATCACTTTTATGATCACTGTCTCTTATACGAAACCAGATTTTTCTAAATATATCATAATAATAGATTTCTTCACCATATTCAAAATCAGAATATATCTCATTTAAATATAAATCCAATAATCTCATATTTACTCCATCTTCTTCACACTCTTCCAATACCTCTTCATCCATCATTCCATAATCTTCATTTTCACTCAATAATATATCTAAACATTTATATAACCATAATCTAATTGGAGTTGTGATAACATTTTCTGATCCAAATAATGATATATTTGTGGTATTTTGATTATATGGAGCAATATATTTATTAAAGCCTTCATCAAATTCCTGTATTAGTTGAGAGTCCATTTGATATTAAGTTTATTTGTAAATTATTTAATTGTCCTGAACAAATTATTTTATAAAATGACTTAAAGAAATATTGATATAATAAAATTATAAAAAGCATTTTTCTATTGATATAGACATTCAATAGTTTTTTTTGGGATATTGTTATAAATATTTCAATCTATAGTATTAAGATTGAAATATTATGTATGGTATTATATATGACTTTATTAGAAAAATATTGGAACATAGTATTTTCATATGGTCGGGATATATATAAGATAAATAAAGATGTTGATCCGATTGAATATTGGAATAAAATAAAACCATTATTTAAAAAATTTGATGAAAAAATGGATCAATTAGGAGAAGAAGATACCAATGAAGAACCTACTGATGTTGAATCGGAATTTGAGGAAAAATATACTGAAGAATATGCATTCATTGATGAAAATACTCCAGGAGAAATAACTACAGATATTGATGAAGAAGAACGGGATGAAATATTAAAAGAGCCTGAAATTACGGAAATGGAGTTTGAATGGAATAATGAAATGATACAAAAATTAAAAAACAAAAAAATATTGGAGATATCTACTGGAAAGGTTACATTTACTAAAATAATGGATATTGCATTTACATTAGGTGGATTATTTAAAGAAAATAATTTGGATGACATTCATACATTTTTGAAAGATGGTACAATAGATTTAATAAGTAAAAATATACTTAGTAAAACTGATGTTGAAGATATAGATATTCAAACACAAAATTTTATAAATAACGAAAAGAGTGGTGGAAGAAAATATTATGTAAAATATTATTAATATTTATTCAATAAATTCTTTTGATAAGCACATTCTAAATACTGTCCAATAACATCTAAACTTATATCTCCTGGTATCTCTAATAAATCACTCCCTTTCCTATCATAATACCATTGCGAATAATAAAATCTTGGATTACTTTTAAATTCTTTACTATTTAGACGTTTAACTACATCAGGAATAACTATATTATATATATTTTCTTGATTTTCCCAATTTTTGATTTTTTTTCCTGGGAGGATAATATTGCAATCACTTAAAGTTTGTTCAGTGACATTATAGTATTTATAATCTTCCGCTCTGTTAAATTCACTTCCATATATTGATGGATAATATTCATATATATTTTTTTTAAATATTAGAATTATTAAAATAATTAATAATAGGGACAGGCAAAGTTCCATATATATAAATGAAGAATTTATTTGTAGAATCGTATGATTTGTAGCAACTTTTGAGGCAGTTGATTTAGTAAAATATTTTCATATAATTCTTCGCTGATTTTTGATTTTATGATTGTATGTCTTTTTACTATCATAAGGCACAGCAAATTTTTCGTTTTTAGCATGATTAGTAAACTGATTTTTTTACTCTTATTTAGATATATTTTATAACATTTATATGGATATTCGTCTTCTTTCTCCTTCTTATATCTAATCTGATAGTGATTTAACACATCTTCTACAGTATTATATGATGTGAAAAAATCTTTCATTGATTGCAAAAGGAAAGGATCAGCCGATAGTCGTCTTTTGCGAATTATCGGTGTTTTAGTGTGTTGTTTCGGTATGTTGACCAACATTTAATTACTAGTTATATGGATGATATATGGATAAGTTATTTCAACTTTTTTGCTTTTATGCAATAATTGCAGCATTGCTTTTATGCAATAATTGCAGCATTGCTTTTACGAAGTAATTGCAGCATTGCTTTTATGCACTGCTTTTATTCACTGTACCCAGAAAACTTTATATTAAATTCATCTAAATATTTAAAAAAGTCGTATTCCCTCTTAAATTCTGACGGATAGAAAAATAACATTAATCCCTCCCATATAGAAAACCATCCTGCTGGCACTAAAATATTTTGAAAAAATACATTCAATATTAAATTATCATTAGTTGCATCATTAAAAACTGTTGTAATTAATAACATAACAAAGCCAGCTAATAAAAATAGTCCCATTTTAATCCTATATTTAAGTAATTTTTTCCCAGATAATTCAACACGATGCTTAAAGTGAGATTTCAATCGATTAATAATATCTCCTTCAATACTCTCATCTCTTATACTTTCAGGAATCAATAACATTAAATTCTCCGCCTCATCTGCATAACTAAATTTCAAAGAACCAAACATTCTTTTTTGACAATAATCGAGGAAATCGTCTGAAATCGCTCTGTTACTCCATTCAGTTGGTTCATGATCAAAATCATTAAATAATGCATCATAAGAATATAATTTAACGGCAACATAGATTGGTTCATTGGTTTGGAGTTCAACAGTAGTTTCTTCAGCCATAATCCATTGGTTTTATTTATATACTAATTAGTATTTATCATATAATATTTTATTCAATATTTTTGTCTAAAGGATGATATAAATATATATATCTAATTATATGTTTGGAAATTATAATTTACAAAAAAAAATTCCTGATAAATTAAGAATATATATGGACCTTCCCGATGGAGCAACCATTACAACTAATGAACTCAGAAAGTATTTCGAGAATTTAGATTATCCTAAAATGAATTCATCTGAATGGCAAAAATTAAAAGATTTATTTGGTGATGATATATATAAAAAATTAGATGAATGGTATAATTATAGATCTGATTCATTACTGAAATTAATGGGACATCCGGTTGCATGTAGAGCAGAAGATATGTTGGAAGGAGTAAATAGTATAGAAACAAAATAATTATCGTAATAAAATAATTTTATATCGTAATATATATTACTATGAACAATAAGCAATGTCCATGTGGCAATAATTGTAAAAAATCAGGTACCTGTCCATGTGCGGCCGGTGGAGGATGTCCTTTTGTTTCAGATTATCCAGAAGCAGGTCCAATGAAAGTTAATATGGGAGCATTTTATCTCCCGGAATTAGATGACGGTAAGCAATGTATGTGTGGAGGAAAAGGATGCCCTTGTCAAATGCAGCAAAAAATGTATAATCGTTATGATTATATCACTGATATGGGACAACCAGCTCCTATGCCTGCAGCAGTTTCAGGAACAATGAATATGAATGTTCCAATGCCTGTAACAGCAGGAACAACATCATCTTTACCATCAACCAGTTTAATCATGCCATCAACAATGGCCAAACAAGTTCCAGTCATTACAGAACAATTCAATATGAACGGATTTAATGTAATGCAACCACTTATTCCACCAGAAAGACCATGGTATGTCTATCCAACAGTTAAATCATATGGCGAGAATTTGCCATGGAGAATCACTAATCCTATTTCATTTTATGCAAAATATGCAAAACAAAATCCTGAAAATGGATCATCTTGTGGTAATAATACTGCATGCGGTTGTGGAATGAAATAAATTATATTTATAAATAATATTATCTAATTTATAAATAAATGTACACCAGTATTAATTATGAATCATCTACTCAGCCTCAATTAAATCCAACATTGATAAGATATGTTACACCACAAGCTCAACAAGATATTGGAATTGCCACTCCCCCTCCAGTTGTAGGAGGCCAAAAAAATAATCCATTACAATCATGGATTGATGTAATAAATAAATGTAATTTAGATAATGGTGATGATATGATAAATATACTAACTGATTTAGGTAATTCATTAAATACATCAAGCACTTCTCAACAATTATTACAAAGATATCTACCTTTTTTCCTTGATAATACAAATTTTCAAAAGATTTCTTCTCTAGTCAATGATATTTCAAGTCTAACTTATGACCAATTTAAATGTTTGAATCCAGGATTAACTATTCAAACAGTATGCTCCACATTAACAAATCTCACTGATAACACCACTTTGGATAACTTAAATACTGCAGTCACAAAATACTCCTCAGTATTACCCCAATTAATAAATTGGTTATTAAATATTTTAGTATCTTATACTACTGAATGTGGATCGTCGACTGATGGAAAAAGAGTACAAGTATTATATAACAATTTATTGAATGTATTAGCTACCAATATTCCATTAACTAAAAACGATGAAACGATTAAACACTTAAATAATATTGTAACGATTTGTTATATCGTAATTGGTGTTTTAATGTTAATTATTATATTTATGATTATTTTATATATAAAAAAATAGTCAAGTATCGAAATTTCTTAAACATTCATCATTTGGTATAATATTTTCTTTAATTAAAATCCAACACATAATTCCAATCATATAATTATTCCTACATATAAATATATCATAATTATTATTTTGTATAGAATAGGGTTGCACCACAAATGAAGCATTTATCTTACATTCTGGAAAAATATAATGAAAAATTGTTGGAACTGCTGACCATAAATTCCATGAAGCATTTTTCATTATATTGAAAATATCTTCAATGTTTTGAGCTGTTTTTTTATCTTCGGATAAAATATTTTTTATAATATCAATTTGAGTTTGTTTAATATCTAACTTATCTACAAAAATTTTTAATATTATTAAAACTTCGTCGAAGGATAGATATTTATTTAATTCATATAATGTTATGAACATTGCAAGAGCGGAAGAATATTGACAACTTCCCCATCGATTAACCCAAAATTTTATTCCCGATATCTCAGTAATAAAATCACTTATCTTTCCTGTTTTTTCGTAATTGTAATATTTATTCTTAATATCATCTGGTAATTTTGATATTAAGATTTCCATTTATATAATATTTTCATAGTTTCATAAATAGATCAATTTTCAATTTTTAGAATCATATGATCCAATAGATTAAATCCTAAAATATTTAATAAATTAGTTTGAGTGCAAAATTGATATCCGTTTATTAGGTTTTTATTATATTTCATTGCTAAATATTCTTTAATCTTATTTTTTATTGAAGCTACCCACCAGCTATATAATATGGTTTTAACTATATATTTCCATTGTTGATTGATAGGAACTACAGTCGCTAAATAATTTATACATATTGCTGAAAATGACACTTCTAAAAATGAATATATATATTCTTTATACGTAAAATTTGATTTTTCATATGTAGATAATCTTATTGTAGATAAATTATCATCTATTATATTTATCCATTTATATTTTTTACAAAGGGGAATAAGTAATATATAATTATATACATCCATAACTAAATTCGATTGGGTTGGACAATATAATGTATATAGAACAGTCGGTAATAGGCTCATCACCTTATCATCTTCATCTTCTATTTCTATCTTTGCAAAGGACGATGCATATGTTAAAGCGGATGAAAAAGTGAGTCGTTGTATAGTTCCTAAAAATTTACTTCTCTTTTGAGAATCCATTATTTTATAATCTTTATATATATTGAATCCATTGTTAATTATATTGATTGCAGGAAATACTAAATCAGCCATATAAAAGAACATATTTGAAGTATAATCTATAATGTCGCAATTTCAATCTTTTTTATTAAAAAGATTGAAATTATTAAATTATGCACAATAGATATTATTCTATATCAGAATGTTAAAGTTACTAACATATAATGTTTGGTTTGACCGAAACAATCTGGAAACAAGAATGAATTATTTATTTGATATGATTTCTAAATTAGATCCTGATATTATAGCTCTCCAAGAAATAACAAAAGATATATTAAAAATATTAGTTGGAACAGACTGGTTTCATAAATATCATTCCAGTCAATTATTTGACCCAGATTTCAATGACTGTGAATATTATGGTAATCTAATATTATCAAAATATGAATTTAGTTATTTGAATGTAAAGGAGTTTGATGAAACTTATATGTCCCGTAAAATGATCATTGCAGGAATCAAATATAATGATATAGAATTAAATATTATCACATCTCATCTTGAAAGTTATAACCATTTAGAAGAAATCAGAACTTCCCAATTAAATGAATTAGTTGAAACTGCAAAAAAATATGATAATGTAATATTCATGGGCGACACTAATTTCTGTCACTCCAGAGAACAATTCCCAGATGAATATATCGATTTATGGGATGTAAAGAAATATGGTAAAGGATTAACATATGATCATAATGTTAATAAGATGGTTAAAGGTATTTATAGTGCAAGATTGGATAGAATATACTTTAAAACTAACTTAAAATATGATTCAAAATTAGAATTAGTTGGAACGAAACCAATCGACGGTAAATTATTTCCATCAGATCATTTCGGGGTATTATGTAATTTATTTATACAAAAGCAAGCTGCAATTATTTCATAAAAGCAAAAAATTGATTAAAAAAATAATTGACAATATTATTTATTATCAATTATTATATGTTTACCCAAGGGAATCTTCAAAATGCCTTTATGACTTCTTTGTTCAATCAAATGTTGTCACCTTCTCTACAACTACCCCCAGCAGTATTTCAACCTGTTAAAATACCACCAAATGCATCTGAAAATGATAAACAATTTTTAACGAATTACAATGATTATATTAAACACAAAGCATTTTTAGAACAAGATAAAAAAACAATCGATGAAACTATGAAGGAATTAGAAAAATTAAATAAACTAAAAGAAGATGATGAAAAGAAAATGAAAGAGAATGAGGATCAAATGAGAAAACTAATGGATAAATTCAATCTCCCAACTAATGGAAATGGCGATGATCTATATAAGGAATATGTTGAAGGATTAAAAAGAAAGAAACAACAGGATATGGAAGAATTACGAAGAAAGAAACAACAAATGGATTCAATTGAAGATTTGCTCAAAAAATTCAATGAATTAGAGAAAAAAAATAGTGATTTAGAAAAGAAAGTTGAAGAATTAAGTAAAGAGAAGTAATTTATTTTATACAGTAATATAAATGAAATTATCAACTAATACTCATTATTATGATACACATCTTAAAGATTTATATAAAAAATGTGTTTCATTAGATACAAATGAAATTGCTTCATTTGATTCAGTTATAGATGAAATAAAAGATCAGTTAAATAAAATAAATATAGATAATAATATTAAAAATAACGCTCTATCCTGTTTACAACTATTCCAAAATGATAAAGCAGGTAATTATGATTCATTAAATGATATCAATATACAAGATTTATTACCACGGGTATGGAATTATATCAAAAAAACTGGCGCAATTGATGAACCCTGGTTTTATGAACAATTATCTGATGTCATTACTGCCGGATCATGTAGTCAAGGTAGAACTACTAGAATTATACAATATTATACAGTTCAATTTTTTGTTGAAAGCGAATGAAATGAGATGAGACAATAAATTGTAGCTATGAATATAGTTCAATTTATTGTTGAAAGCGAATGAAATGAGATGAGACAATAAATTGTAGCTATGAATATAGTTCAATTTTAGATATCCAAATAATTATGAATGGGCATTAAAGTACCATTATTCCAAACCATACTAGTCTTTGGAATGACATAAGGATCTCCTCTAATATCATAATTCATTCCTTTACTATGCCTTAAATATGGATCAAAATAGGTATCATCATAAAAATATCCATTCAAAATAGGAAAATAATATGAACTAATTTTGTCATATTTAGAGTGCATACCGAACGGATAACCTCCTGGATAATTATATGGTGAAAATGGTTCAACGACACCTTTAGAAATGATCAATATAACAATTAATATTAAAAATATGAATAACCAATTCATTTATACCATATAATTAGAAAACTATTTTCCAGGTAATTTAAGTGTTTGTACTCCACCGCATTCATCTATAATAACTAATAATGCAAACACAAACCCTAATGTACCCTGCATCAATTGCACCAATCCAGGTATTCTTTTCCTTAAATCTTCATTTATATATTTAAGACATGAATCACGTGTTACACCAAAGGCTTTCGCAATAGTTATTAAGTATTGCGAAGTCGCAAAACCCTGTATCGCTAATTCCGGTAAAACAGTAATTATTATCGGTGACAATGCAAATCCTACCCCAACCGCTGTAACAATTCCAGCTTTTGCTAATGGACTTGATTTCTTAAATGCTTCATATGCTTCATCCGATTTTTTAATTGCCATATCTTTCGCCTTTTGAATTCCGTCTTTAGTTATTTTATATGATTCAACAACAGCATTCTTGACCTTTTTAGATGAATCAACTGCAAAATTTGCTACATCTTCTGATGCTTGAATCGGATGAAATACCGCATGAGTAACTGTTCCAATAGTATGAAACGCCGTTCCTACTGTTGTTGATATTACTGCTCCGGCTGTATCAAAAGGATGGAATATATAACTAAACACAGTATCATTTACATAATACAATCCAGTAACTAATGAAATTATATAATCCAATATATTGTTTAATGTATTTACAGTGCTATCATAATTTTGCACAATTGCTTTCATGAAATTAGGTATCAAATTATATAAATTTTCAATTACATCAAATGGTGATAACAAACTCTTTACTTGACTCAATGTTTCTTGGACCACAATTGATACTATACCACCATCATCAGGCACACCAAATGACAATATATCACCGAAAAATTTATTTATACTATCCATTATTTTCTGAAATAAGGTACATAAAGCAACTATAAAATTAGGATGTCCAGACGTTTTTTCTTTCTGGAAACTTGCACTAACATATGCACGAATACCTTCTGGACCATCTTTAAAAGCTCCTGGTATATTACAATAATCCCATATCGTTTTTAACCAACTTAATCCTCCCCCTAATTCTCCTAGCATATATAATATTGATCTGCTAAAATCAAAATATTGAAAGATTAAAGATGATCCATCTACAACAGTATCTCCTCCAGCACCCAAACTACCAACAGTAGCGGCAGTTCCGGCAGTTGCTCTAACTGTATAAGTAGCATATTTAATTACTGTGTTATACATTTCGGTAGAATTAGTTATATTTTTTAAAGTGTTGGTACTGATTATGTTCTTGAAAAAATTACTTTTTGCTGCTTCTTTTGCTTTATTAAGAATATCTGAAGGAACAATATTTGATGGTATTGTGAATGATTCAATCATTCCTATAGTGTCTAATGGAGCAGGTTGGTCGTCTATCGTATTATCGGGTTCATCGCCACCAATTTGATAATATTTTATAGGATATCTAATTATGTTGCTCATATAAATTAAACTTAGAATTTTTCATAGATATCTTTCAATTTAGTACGATTATATTCTATTGAATTTTTAGCTAAATCTTTAATATCTTGACGAGAACAATTACGTAATTCTCCATCTGTTCTTTCATTCAAATCCAAGAAAAATGATAAAAATCCCTTCAATATATTTTCAATACTCCATAAAGGATTATATAATTCCGGATGTCGATTAGTGAATGAAGCACAAATACCTTTTTCAAAATTTACCTTGAATCTACCATTAGGTGTTAACATAAAGATTGTAGGCGAACTATAGGGGTAATCTTGTGCTAAAACAATTTTACCTATATATTTACCACCAGCAAAATCTCCATCTAAACCGTATAACATAAAATACCACGTAAATATATCTGTATCATCTGTCGCGACCATTATATTATCAAGTGGATATGTAGTAATCTCCTGTAATTCCTTCATTAAACGGGTAACTGCAGATTTATTTGCCATATTTCATATATAGATAGGTCATATCAATAATTATAATTATCAATTTTTTTACAAAAAAATTTACCACAAAGGGTAATTTTTACAAAAAAATTGACCACAAAGGGTAATTTTTACAAAAAAATTGACCACAAAGGGTAATTTTTACAAAAAAATTGATAACTAATCTATATATAAAATATCTCCTCTATATAATAAAAAATGGGAATATGTTGTAGTTTATGCTGGCAAGACACTATTATTGTCGAGGAAACAAATGGAACTAATAACACAGTATTACAAACACCTAATTCAGTAAGAACTGATATAAAACCTGATAATATAGAAACACAATATGTCGTATCTAAAATAATAAAACCAAATACTTTTGAAGGTATACATACAGTAAATGATCCGAATTCATTAGATAATCTTGTAAATAAATTAGTTCAAGAATATTCAAGTGATACGATGAATTTATTATTAACAAAATTGAATAATCAATATTTGACATTAGAACAATGCAATAAATTATGGGAAAAAATTGGGGATAAATTAATAAATAAAATTAAAAAACAACCAGAATTAGCTGTCAGTTTTAAATTACAAGATATGAATAACACTATTAAAAATAATTATATTAGAAAAATAGGTATATTATTATATGAAAATCATACACAAGAAGCAACTGTATTATTATATAATCATTTAGATGCATTGGCTATATTACTCAGAAAAACTAATAAACGTGGCGCAGAATTATTATTAGATAACAATATAAATAAAGGATTCTTATTAGACAATGCTGACAACTGTGCTAAATGCAATAAATGGGGTATAGCATATATTTTATATAAGAAATGTGGCAATGAAGATAGTGCGAAATTCATAATAAATAAACATGCACCCGAATATATCAATAAATTGCTTGGATATAACTAATTATTTTATATATAAAATATATAATGACAGGTATATTCATTTTTCGTAGAGATTTACGACTAGATGATAATTATGGATTATTAAAATTGCAGAAATTATGTGATGTAATTATACCAATATTTTGTCTCGATAAAAATCAAATTGTTAAAACCAAAAAAAATCAATACTATTTTTCTAATAATGCTGTTCAATTTATTTGTGAATCATTAATTGATTTAAATAACCAATTATTAAAATATGGATCAAAATTGAGATTATTTTTTGGTAACCCACCTGAAATTATAGAGAAATTAATCAAAAAATTAGATATTAAATATGTTGCATTCAATACTGATTTTTCAATTTATTCCAATAAAAGAGATCAAGAAATTAAGGAAATATGTGAATTATATGATATAACACTAATAACAGCAAATGATGATTATACACTATATCCATTAGAAATAATACTCAGAGATAGTGAAAAAAACCTCCCATTTAAACAATTTGGAGCATTTTATAAACACGTCAAAGATAAAAAACCTAATAAACCTTTACATAATAAATATCATAATTATTTAGGTAAAAGAGTAAAAATAACAGGTGAATATAAGAAAGGACTTGATAAGTTCTATAAAGAAAATAAAGAAATAGCCCAAAATGGAGGAAGAACAATTGCTTTGAAAAAACTGAATAATATTAGTCAATACAAAGAATATGATAATATGCATGATAGATTGGATTATAATACTACCAATATATCTGCTGCATTGAATATAGGATGTATCTCAATAAGAGAAGCATTTTATGCCATAAAAGATAAAACGAAAAGTGAATTATTATTAAGACAATTGTATTGGAGAGATTTTTATTTATGTGTATTAATTTATGCTGATAAAGGTAACCATTATGATTATATGGATGATAGATTTAATAAAATTAAATGGAAAAATTCACTAAAAGATTTTAATAAATTATGGAATTCTCAAACTGGATTCCTTTTAATTGACGCTTGTATGAAAGAAATGCAGGTCACCGGATTTTGCCATAATAGAGGACGCCTATTATTAGGTATATTTTGGACAAAATATTTATTAATTAATTCATTCCATCCTAAATTTGGATCACAAGTTGGATATTCTAGATTACTAGTGGATGCAATTGGTCCAAGTCAAAATAAGATGAATCATCAATGGTTGACTGAATTGGATTATCCTGGAAGACAATTTGGTAAAGGGATATCTGGTAGACCAATGAAAGTATCTAATGAACAAATAAAGAAATTTGATCCATATTGTATATATATAAAGAAATGGTTGCCTCATTTGAAAGATATACCCAATGAAGATCTATTTGATTGGGATGGTATTAAACATACTATTCATCCAAAACCAATGTTTGATCCAATCAAAAAATATAATGAATGGTTTAATTTGACGAAGGTTCTGTAACATCATTGAATGTAATAAATCCACTAATCTGTAAGTTTAGTGAATTAAATTTGTTATCAGGGTCTTCTTCACATCGGAATCTATAGGGAACAGGTGTTACTCGTAATTTAGCATGGAATTTGGGTTTATACCAACTGTTAATAATTGTCCAGAAATCACGTGAACCAAACAATCCACGCTTAACAATTTGATCATTCTCCCATACATCCAATACTGGAAATTCATATTTGGTACCATTCTTTTCAACTGTTATTGTTGTACCGGATTCTCCTAAACGATATGGCTGTACATATGCTCCCGGACGTGGTTTGTTATCACGACCAATTTCAAATTGTGCAGTGGTAATATCACTTTCTAGATTTGTTTTATCTAGAAGAAAATATTCAGCAAGAGTTTTGACAGCTTCTTTTTTTGCTTCATATTGATTATTATCTCTTGGTTTTCTTTGAATAGTATTTCCTTTAGGTACAAGATCTTCTTCCTTGAACCATTTCTTGTTTTTTTTATTTAATTGGCTCATTTGGTTAAATTTATAGAATAATGTTTATAGAATGATTAAATATCAATTTTTTTGCTTTCAATCTAACCATAAAGCCATATCCCCATATATTTTTATATATTTATTGGGATTATCATTAAAAGCCATTTCATGTAATATATCCAATGAATTAATATTTTTCATTTTAAATGATTTCCAAACTTTTTCACAATATTTGACTTTATATTTTGAACTTTGACTTGACCATTTATCCCATAATAATAAATAGTTTATATCAATATTATGTAAACAAATACCGACTTTTATCCAATCGTCATAATTATCGCATCTAGCTGAATTTATAAGTGATAATAAATTTATAATTTCAAAAATTTCTTTAAATTTAGATAATACATTTTCGTATAATTTTATTTGATTTGATATTTCATTATTTAATTCTTTAATCAATAACGACGTTCTAGAGCAATCATTCAATGACTTATTTTCTAATAAGAATAAAGTAATTAACTTATTTATCATTAAAAAGTATATTATATGTTTGGATAAATATATAATATCTTCAATTTTTCTTAATAATTATTTATTATAGGGTACTGTACATACCCATGCTCTTAATTTTTTATCATATACAAAAAAACCTAGTCCTTCAAATTTAACTGTATTAAATCTAAATATATTTGAATAATTTTCTGTATATCCAATATATTCTATCATTGACGTTTGATTATATTCATCCTCTTCGTCAAATATATTATCCAAATAAATAAATTTTGTCGTTTTAGCTTCATTCTCAGCTAACCAATGGATTGAACACATACAATTTTGTTCATCTGATGTTAATATTACATGGGTAACATTTTGTTTATCCACATTTGAAAATTTAATACAATCCATATATTTTAATTTAACTATTTGACCTTTTAATATTAAATTTTCATCCCGTTTATCAACATATATCTCCTCGCTATATTTAAATGAATGTTCCCCCGATTTATTTATTGGATGATTGTTTTTTGTAACTGTTATCCATTTCGTTTTATATCTATCTACAAAATTATCAATTATCACCTTCTTAGGCTGAATAACCGATATACTCCTCATCACATCTCTCTCAAAAAAATTTATAGAATGTTCATATACTTCCTTTGGATCAATCAATCTATCCATCTTCTGTGCAAATGATCTTAAAATTTCAGCAGTTAAACCTCTACGTCTTAATGCTGCTATTGTAAATAATCTGGGATCATCTATATCTTGAATGAAGGATGGTTTTATTAATAATTTTTCGATTAATTTAATAGGTAATATATTATTTTTGATTGTTATAGTATCAAACCAATGTATATGCGGTGGACTGAATTCTAATAATCTATACCAATAATCTATTAATCCCTTTTTATCAACCGATTTTTTTCTAAAATATATATCACTTAAATTTAATTTAGTTGATATTACTACCTTAGCAAAATCATCTTCCGGATAAATATTCCAACTATTCCCTGTTTTATAATGAATGAAAAATTGAGAAGAATATATTATAGGATCAAATATATTCTTATTTTCTGATTTCAGTTGATATTTGAATCGTAATACTGCATTTTTTAGTGTACCATCTTTCATATTTTCAAATTCCGACAAATTATGATCAATTGATTTCTCCCTATTTTTCGGTAACTCATTATCATGATATGTTTTCCTAATTTCTTTCAATGTTGTAATATCTACATACGCCAATTTCGCCTTAATTAATTTTATAGCAAATTCATAAATATCTTTGAAAAAATCAGATATGAAAGCTACTTTGTTTGGAATATAATTTAACCATTTTATATTTTCAAGGATATTACTTATATTCTCATAATTCGCATTATTCACGGTAATATCATTAATACATAAACAACATCTATTATTTTCAGCCATACTCATTTCCAATGGCTTAAGATGTCCAATATGTAGCGATTTATTTGGTTTAACTATAAAGATAGTATTTTTATCAGTCATTTTATACTATTATAATCTTATTCTTTTATATTTGTTTCCATAACTTTATACACCAAATTATACTCATCATATATAATAATATACCTTCAATTATCAGAGATGATGTAGTGTAACATAACTTACCAATCAAATATCCACCCAAAAATATTCTGCTGTATGTATAAATAATTGCTTCTGCATATAGCACTTCAGATGATGGACGAATTTTCCTAGCATATATGGTTGTATTATCTTCTTTATATATTTTTTCAAATGCTTTTACATTATTTAATTGATTATATGCAATATACATTGGGATATTTGATACTTCTGCAAATAGGTATCCCAATATCAAATACTTTTCTAATGTAGGTTGACTTATGTAAGATAATGATATAAATGTTATGATATGATGGATTAGATATGCATTGCTCATCTTATTTTCAAATTTCATGAATGTTTTCCCCACTAATAAAATATATTGGTATAATGTAGCGTATAGAAAATATCCGGTACCATATACCATTACATAGTTTTTCCATCTATAATCTATCAGATAAAAAATACATAATGTGATAGCTCCACCGGCATGTATAAATGACATTGTATTTTCGATTATTTTATGTGTGGATAGTTCTCCTCTAACTAATTTGTTATTTTCTAATTTTGGTTCAAAAGTAGTTTCTGAAATGGTATTGATAAAGAGATATACAAATAACCACAGAATTGATGTCACGTATATAGGTAATGACATGTAATTATACATACTATACATTATAAAACCCGTAAATAAGAAGAATTGGATGTATTTGTTCATTTAGTATTGTTTAATGAATATGGTTATAAAGGAATTTATTAATCAATTTTTTTTGTTGAAAATAGTGCAATTACTTGATACCATAATTTATGACACCATACTATAGTCACAATTTGAATCAATATTCCCATGGTAATTAACACTATTGGTAATTCTTTATACATATTGAACAATTGATATGATCCGATAACCAATCTCAATATCGTGAAGGATAATGCTTCAATAATTGTTAATAAAAATATTGTGTATTTTAATATATTCGATTTAGTGATTTTCTTTAATTGTAATAAGAAATATGTTATATACATCGGTATATTAGATAATTCCGCTAATAATAAACCTGTTACTATATGATCATCAATTATATCGCTGATTCCTAAAAAACTTAGCGCGGTGATACTAACCATATGATGAAATATAAAAGGCATGCTCATTGTTCCTCCGATAAACATTGAGTATAGAATTCCATCTATTATATAATATGTATTTGATAAATAATAAATTGTTGCTATAGATCGAGGATAAAAATGTGTTGCTGAAAGTATTATTATAGTTGCATGAATAGTACTTAAAATCGTTTCGGCTACTTTAGCATTCGAAATTCGTTTTGAAATATAGAATGTAAATAACCAAAATAAACTTGGAAGTAGGATCATTTGATCTAAATAGAAGAAAGCACCATATGATGATATTTTTTCAATAATTTTACATCCAACCATGCCCAACTGCAATTCTATTAAATGATTCTTTTGCCTCTTGTAATGTATATGGAATATTATAATTTTTATCTAATCGTCCATCGCCTTCAATTATCATAGCTTTTATTTGAACAATCAAACTTTCAATTGAATAAACTGGACTCCATGCTTTAGGGGTTAATAGTTCAAAACAAATACTTCCTGCATTGGTTATATGACCAGTTTGATATTGAAATCTTGGTGTCACGATTCTAACAAATGGTGGTGAGAATGGATATTGTTGAGGGAATATAATTTCCATATGAATTTCTTTGATATTGTATTTCTGCATATCTTTTGCTATAGGAAAATCACCATCAAACTTAAATATTTTAACATCCCATATGAAGAAATTATCCTCTCTAGGTTCAACAATAAATCCAAGTTTATTAGAGTCATTTTTTTGAATATTAGTGTATTCCATCATTAGTTTCTTGTGTCCTTTGGATGAAGCTTTTATCTCCATTTGTTTTTTCTCTTCAATAATTTGTACATTGAATTTATTTGTTACATGATTAGCTATTTTTTCTTGTAGTGTTTTTGGTATTACAATTAAATATCTTAATAATAAATCATTTTCATTTTCAACAACATATATATTTTGACTCTTTCTATACATATCTTTATTACCAACAACTTCATATACACCCATAATACATTTTTCCCCATGACTGTATGCGCATGAAAAAGCAAAACTGTCTGATAAATATATACCTTTACCATAAACTGCACCTGCTGTCATCAAACCAGTATTACTACAAACTTTGAGACCATTCCTCATTATAGAATACCAATTTTCCATACTACTTCCATGAAATAGATAATTTGTTGATTTTTTATCTATATATTTTTTCCATTCATCTTCTTTTATAAAATCGTAGATAACCCTATACATTTTGAAATCTTTATGATTAATTCCCGATTGTTCTTCTAATGAAACGTCGCATTTATTGGACAATATTATAAATCTTAATAAATGATACATATCACTCCCTATTTTTTCAACAATAATAGAATCAGTATCACAATTTGATAATTCTTTAATCAAAGTAGTGATTTTTACATTATTATTAAATATTGCATCAATCCTAGTAAAGTCCTTTTGATTATTATAATTTATACCATTTAATTTACTTATTGTACCCCTTTTTATATTTACTTTATTTTTTAGAAAATGAGGTGGAAATGGTTCAAATATATCATTTCTTCTTCCTGATGTAATCGCATATTTTGCTGTAGTTAACAAAAAATACAATACATCTGGTTGGTTTTTAACATATTCACTAACTTGATTTCCAACTGGGAGTTCCTCCATTTTATAAGAACACTCTTTATTCCCACAGGATACAAACTCTTCTGATTGAAATTCTAATTTCTTAAAACATGATATACAATATTGAGTTAAGTTTGGTATAACATCAATTATTATATCTATTATATCTATTATTGAATCAAAACTCTGATATGTATATTGATTTAATAAATTACTTAATTGGATACTTTTCATATCCTGATTATTTGGATTGATAAATAATTTATTATTATCCTGTTTTATTATTATAGAAACATCATCCATATTTAACGTTAAATTATTATTATCCATGCTGAACATGAACGAAATACCAATATTGCTAAATATATCAATAAATGGTGTTAGTAGATCATTTAGCTCCATATAATAAATGAATAATATATTGTTTTAATATATTAGTTTGTCAATTTTTTATATAAAAAAATTACCCTCTATGGGTCAATTTTTTATATAAAAAAATTACCCTCTATGAGTCAATTTTTTATGATTGCTATCAATTTTTGGGATTAATAACCTTTTTCACTGGCTCGTCTTTTTTAATAGCCTTTTTCGCAGTCTCTTCTTTAGCTACACCTTTATATGGTGTTTCTTTTGAAGAAATAAATTTACCCGTTTCATCCCTTTTAACAAATTGACCTGTTTTTTGATTATAACACTGGGATCGATTTTTAACAGGTCCAGCACGATAATTGTTATTAGTATTTATTGCCATCGATTATTGGTGTATATAATTACTATAATTCAATAAGTTAAATAGATCAATTTTTTTGTTTTAAGTCATGAACAATTTTACAAATTCTATTAAAATTATTCATATAATCAATATTATCTTTCATATCTGAATTCTGCTTTAATATATTAATTACATATATCGTCGGAATTACACCAGCATCTAGAGATATTTCTATTATTTTATTCAACGTATCGAGATTAATTAACTCACTTAAATCTTTATAAAAATATGCGATTTTTGATAGATCATTAGATGTCGGTAGTATATTATGATCTAATAATACTTTAAATATTTTCCATGTCATAATATATTTTTTATTCCAATTAGTAACAGCTTTACCTAATTTTATAATTGCTAAATCTAAACATTTTTCAGATGGTTTTATACCTAAATCAACTATCCTAACAAATATATCATCAATATTATATTTATTTTCCAATAAATATTCTAAATATATCGGTTTTATTTCACCTAGATATAAATCGTCTAAAGCATCATTTATATTTGATGGAGAACAATATTTGAATATTTTTTCAATGATAATATCGTTTGGTTTAAGATATTTGGAGAAAATTGGATATAAAGAATTAAATAATTCAATATTTACTAAATTCCAATGATCTATAGTAGGTTCTATTTTTTTATTTTTTAACACATTTATGATAATATTTTCATTTAAATGTTTATGAGAGCATAATAATTCAAATATGTCTGAATCTAATTTTACTATTTTTGTGATTACTCTTATTAAATCATCTATATAATGATCTGCGATTTGAATCAATTTAATAATCAATTCTTTATTCGGAATTATTCTACTATAATTAATAATTTCGATTATTGTATATATTGGAGCATTGTTTTTTATAATGTTTTCAATATCTTTTTGAATTGGCTTCATCGGATATTTGAGTAATATTTTTATAATGCGATAGTCTGGATATTTATTATTATTTTCGCAATAATCCATATACATCCTATAGGTATTTTCATTGGGTTTTAAATTTTTTTCCTTAATCATATATTTTGCTAATCGATCATTATATATGAAAGCATTATCTAAACATTCTAGATCCAAATAAATATCATGATTTTCGAAATAGGTTAGTATTTTTTTAAAATATTGTAATCTAATATTCTTATTTTTACATAAGTTAATCAATGCTTGTTGTGTTGGAACAATCCCTTTATCTAATTCTATAATTATATCTTTATACGATCCAGTATTACATAAATCTTCGAATTCTGTCATTGATATGAGTAATACTTTATATTCATAAATTCAAAAAGTCAATTTTTTATCTTATGTAAAATAAATGGATTATTTATTTACATTTATCAGTACTTCCATAGTTGGTTGGATTTTAGAATATTTTATAACATCTCAATATAAATGTGATACATTACTAAAATCCTTAACGAATGCATGTCTACCTTTATTGACTGTATATGGTTTAGGAGGAATGACTCTATTGTTTATTACAAAGAATTATCATGGGTCATTTATTTCAAAAGTAATAATTTCTACTATTGTTTTATCATTATTGGAATGTTTCATTGGTAAATTATCTTTTAAATTTAACGGTTACCACACTTGGGAATATGATAATAAATGGCTACCGATTTGTGATGGATATGTATCAATTGTGTCATCTATCTGGTGGATGGTATTAGTTTCTATATTTTTTTTAATATTGGAGATTGCATCAATCCTTTAATCAAAAAAGTGAAAAAATAATGTTCTATAGTATTTATATACATACTATGAAAATGAATAGTACCTATGATTACCTGTTTAAATTACTATTAATTGGTGATTCTGGTTGTGGTAAATCATCTATATTATTAAGATATACTGATTCAATGTTTAGTGAAAATTTTATGAGTACTATAGGAGTTGACTTTAAAATTAAAAATATTGAATATGACGGAAAAAATATTAAATTGCAAATATGGGATACTGCTGGACAAGAACGATTTCGTACAATTACTTCTTCATATTATAGAGGAGCAAATGGTATTTTTCTAATATTTGATATAAATAATTCAGAAAGTTTTTCGAATGTGATGAAATGGTATACTGAAGTTAAAAGGTTTGGTCCTGAAAATATTAACATTATCCTAGTTGCAAATAAAGCAGATGAACTAACTGAAAAAAGAGTTCCAGAAGCTGATATTAAGGAGTTGGCAAATAAATTAAATATTCAATATATCATCACAAGTGCTAAAACTGATATGAATATTCAAAAGGCATTTAATATGATGTGTGAAAGCATGGTGAAAATTCCTCAATTACAAAAGAATACATCCAGAAATCAGGTCACATCAATGGTGCCTGTAGATAAAAAAGAAACGAAATGTTGTAACTAAGTTTATTTATAATTTAAATAATATTATTGATAAATATATGAGTCAATCCATAAAATTTTTAAACAAAATAATTCAAATAAGTCCACAACAATATGATGTAGTAACTTATCCAATTGATCAATCAGTATGTATTATTTCATGTGCTGGATCTGGGAAAACAACAACTATAACATCAAAGATAGCATATATGATACAGTATCTAAAATGCAATCCTGAAGATTTTTTTATTGCTACATTCACCAAAAATGCTGCAAATGATATGAAAAATAAAATTAAAAGTTATATAGGAAATATTAAATTATTATGTGGAACTTTTCATAGTATTGGATATGGTATTTTGAAAAAAATCGCTCCAAAAATGCTGCCTCAAAATATGCATATTGATGAAAGTCAATATATATTCTACAATTTTTTATTAACTGAAGAATCAAATGATTTTAAGAATAAAATTAAATATATTTTTGTAGATGAATATCAGGACATCAATCAATTACAATTTAATATAATTAAGGAATTATATAATAAATCTAAATTATTGGTTGTAGTTGGTGATGATGCTCAAAATATTTATACATTTAGAGGAAGTAAAATCGATTATATATTGAACTTTACATCCGACTTTGATAATTCGGTAATTAAACATTTAAACATAAATTATAGATCATCTAATGGTGTAATTAATATTGCAAATGAATGTACAAAGAGAATGAATAAAAGTATTAAAAAAGAGATGATTCCGCATTGGAATATAGATTATCCGGTGGAATTAATTAAATTTGATAATTTGAATGCTGAAATTAATTATGTCGGTGATCAAATTAAAAAAAATATTAGTGAAGGGATAAAAGGTGATAATATCGCTATATTATGTAGAAATAATCAACCTCTATATTTTGTCGAAGAATTACTAACAAAATTGGGTATAAAAAATGTTTTTATCTCCTCGGAATTTAAAACTGCATCTAATTATGTGGCTGATCATGTAACAATAACATCAATTCATGGTTCTAAAGGATTAGAATGGGATATAGTTTATTTGATTGGTATGAATGATGAATACTTTCCGACAAAAAAAAATCCTGAAGCAATTGAGGAAGAAAGACGATTATTTTATGTTGCAGTAACTCGATGTAAAAATAAATTGATTTTAACATATGGAAAATCCGCTGGTATTTGTAGATTTATAGATGAGTTACCTAGTAATTTATTTGTTAAAAGTGATAAAAGTACTGATATTAATTTTGTATTCGAAAAACTAAAAAATGAAAAATATATAACAAATATAATTAAAAGATTAAATGGAGATGATTATATGTATTTACGCGAAAATAAAATAATACCATCCATTACTCCTGTCATATATAATTACTATTATCCATATGATTATCCCGTTTTTGTTAAAAATAGTTTTCTTTATACTGAATTTGGATCATTTGTAGATTATATGATAAGAAGAATGATAGCTGAATATTGTGATAAGAAGAATGATTTATCAAATATAAATATAATTGAGAATGATCCATATACAGATAATAGAGCCAGTGAAATTTTAATGAGTGTAAATTTGAATAAATCTGAACAAGATATATATGATAAATATCGAAGTTTCATTCATAATATTATGAAAAATCATAGAAATGTTAATAGAAATATTGTACAGATTGAATTAACCAAATCAAATATTAAGATGAAAGCTACATGTAAGGAAAAAATATATTATATATTAAATAAATTAATTGCATTAAGGAATTTCTATGAAAATGATAATATTATGATTACAAATAGATCACATATTCCATTACATTATCTCAAAGAATATCGTAAATGTTATAGAAATTATACGAGGAGAAATATAGAATGGAAAAATATTATATATGATACATTTTTGGTATCAAAATGCCATGCCATATCATTTAATAGAAAAAAGAGTTTATATGTTACAGTAAATTATGATGATATTATTGGATTAGCTCCTTGGTTATATGATATTGAAAAATATGTAAAACAATATATAATTAATCATTACGTTTTATCTAATCCATCGGTTGGAAATGGTTTAATTGGTGGAGATGCAGATATAATAATATCAACAAAAGCAGATTTTTCAGATAGTACGATAATTGATATTAAAAATTCACAAAACAATGAAGTTAATTTAGAACATATTATACAATTACTCGCATACACTCAATTAGCACGGGAAAGAAATATTAAGGTAAATAGGATAGAGATATTTAATCCTTTGCATGGAAATCAATTTATTTATGATGTATCAGAATGGAACGGTGAAAAATTAATAAATTATTTAATAGAAAAAGCTATAGAAGATTAATTTACATCTATTTGTACTGCCGAAAAATTATTCATACTTAGTAATTGTTCCTTTGTATAAACATATTTCGGTTTAACAGGGGTATATTGATTTTGATTTTGTACCTTCTTCCTATTTCTCCATGCTGAATCTTTCGTATCAAGATGGAGATAATAAGATTTTCCTGGTTTGATATGTTCTTTGTTCATCTTTTGTATTGGTATCGGTTTTTTTCCAGATGATAGAGATTCATTTGCTACGTAAAATGAAAATTCTCCTAGATCATGTGCATAAGTTAGATATCGTTTAATATTTCTTTTCGCGTCCACCTCATTATAAAATATCAAATCATTATCAACTTCAACATAACTGACACTCGCATTAAATCCAACAAATTTAGCGCAACGCTTCCAATCAATTATTTGTCCATCTACGACTTTATGTGATTCTTTGGTTTTGTTTGATATGCCTGTTGAAGGAATATAATATATTCTGTCTGATTCTTCATATATTTTATCATATGTATTTTTTGTAGGATGATTGATGAAATGAATGGTGATGGTTTTTTGTACTGGCTGCATTACGTCAATTAATATGGTAGCTGCCTAAATATAGTATAATTATTATATAGTTATTTTTTCAATTTTTTGTTGAAATCGAATGAAATGAGATGAGACAAAAAATGTAGCTATGAATATAGTTCAATTTTTTGTTGAAATCGAATGAAATGAGATGAGACAAAAAATGTAGCTATGAATATAGTTCAATTTTTTATTAAAAATTACCTAGCTTATATCCATTTCCACTAAATGGTTTAAATGTATTATCTTCTTCATCTGATTTCTGTAACTCCTGCATTTGTTTTTCATAATCAGATAATTCTATTTTCTCAGGTAATTCAATTGGTAATTCAATAGGTAATACACTATTACTTGTTTCAATAGGTAATACACTATTATTTAATTCTTCAAAATCTACATCTATATCCACATTAACAATATTTATTCCATCAACTGATTTACCTAAAACATCTTTTAATTCTACAATAGTAAATTCAGTATTTTCTATTTCAATAATGTCATCTTTATTAAGCACCATATAACTTTTTAATTTATTTTCTAATAATGATTTTATATTATTATTAACATAATTTGTGTTATTTGGTTTGAACTTGATATATTTTCCAGTAGGAAGAATTAAATTTCTGATATAAATTGATTCTTGATAAGACACATTCAATCTATTCAAAATATTATACGGAACAACTATATATTTTGTGTCCCCAAATTCAACATTGCCGATATAAGTATATTTATTCTTTTTATATAATCTAAAAACTAATGGATATCTAGTATATTCATCATTTGATAATTTTTTAAGAATATAGTTAGGTAATAAAACTTTATTTGTAAAATTATTCTCTGGTTTTCCATAAATAGTCCAATCTATTATTTTTATGTTGAAAATCATATAATTATAATAATTGCTGTAATAACAAATATATTGGATAATCAATTTTTTACAATTACATAAAAGCAAAAAAATTGATAGCAATCATAAATAGATTGCTCTGCGATGAATATCGCACCACAAAGGGTAATTTTTTTGCAATTATTACATAAAAGCAAAAAAATTGATTATCCAATATATTTAATTCATAAGTATATAATTAATAAAAATGCAATATAATGATCTTCAATTAGTGCTATATGCTTTTAAGAACCCTAAAGCAAATATTATGGAAAGTGTTACATTAGATAAAACAGGGGAATATCATATAATTGATAGAAGGTATCATCCATTGCTTATAAAATCAATTGAACATTATAATGAGCGTGATATTTATATGGGAAAAACATTATTTTTCATGTTTGATACATCTAGCGAAAAAGATAATGTAATATTCGATGATACTTTTATGACAACAATTGATGTAAAAACATTAATAAATTTACAACAATCAACTACTGATGATGAAAGAGGATCTATATTTACATTAATATTTGATAGTTTCCTTGCTAATTCGCATAAACATTCAATTGTTGATGATAAACGGGTTAATTTAATAAATTTAGTATTATACGCATTCAAAGGAAGTCAAAAAAATCAATATTATAAATTATCCAAACGATATTACGCCAATTTAGAGCATATTTTGGAAGCAACTGAACAAATTTCTATTTACTGTGGTAATACATTATTTTTTGAATTTAATATTAATGAAACTGAATTTAATGTTATATTAAATAGAAGTATAGTAAAAACATTACCATATACTGAAATAAATAAATTATATGAAACAGATGACAAAAAAGAAAGAAATGAATTATTCACTTTCCTTTTTAGTGAATTTGTATCTAAAAATATTGGATGTACCTATATTAGAGGCAATGTATATGACTATAATAAATATTATAATTGTAATAAAACAATTAATCAGATAATGAATGATTTTATTGAAAGTGGATTAGCAATGAATAATATATATATAGATGGAGATGACTTTATAATTGATATTTTACCAACAGTAGAAAAGCAAAAAGAATCTATGAAAAAAAGATATTTAATTTTAGGGGGATTAGGATTATTTGGTTTAGGCTGTTTAGCTATGTACCGTTTGTTGAAAGATAAGGTGAAAAATTGACACCTACATGAAAAATTGACCTATAATGGTAATTTTTCTATTTCATCGAAAAATTGATTATTTAATTTATTAATTCTTATTTATTTAAACATATAAGATGTCAACAGATCCAAGGACTATTTATAATGAAGCAGTTTACAAATTACAAAAAAGTAATAAATTTTCATTTTCTAAATTATTCGGAGATAACAATGATAATATAGATGAAATTATAGTATTATTTGATAGAGCTGCTAATTTATTTAGAGCAAAAAAAGATCATGAAAATGCACTAATATGTTATAGACAAATTATATCAATTAGAGAAAAACAAAAGTTGGAACCTGATCATAGGTTATTTAAAATATTAGAAAATGGTGCCAATAGTTTGCTGGAATTAGGGAAGCGAGAAGAGGCAATAAAATGGTTAATAGATTGTAAAAACTATTTAGTTGAGAAAGATAATTTTGATAAAGCGGGGGATGTAAATACAAATATTGGAAAATTATTATTTGAAGTAAATAAGTATGATGAAGCAATAAAATTTTTACTTGAAGCAAAGGAATATTATCAACTTAAAAGTACACCATCATATTGAGTCAAAAAAGTTAATGAAATTTTAAGAGATCATTATATTATAACAAATCAAATTGATAAAACAATTGAAATATTAGATGAAATGCTTTTAGATGACAGAATAACTTTTGGCAATGAAGATAATACATTACTATTAATAATATGTCATTTTATTATAGATGATGATCATAAATTAAGATCAACATATGAAAAATATTCAAATAAAATATCATTTACAATGAATGGATTTGTTAAAAATTTAATTAATAGTATTGAATCAAAAGATGAAGATAACTTTAATCAAATTATAAGAGAACAAGATTCAATTAGAAAATTTAAACCTAATGAAACACATCTATTATTGTTGATAAAAGAAAAAATACAAACAGAAGAAATACTTTAGACAAAATATCTGCTAGTGTTATACATTTGTTCAATATAACTTTTCAATACAATTGCCTTTTTATAATTAAGTTCATCTAGCTTATGTGTAATTTCATCTATTTCTTTATTTAATGGTGTAACGAATACATTCAATAAATAGTTAAACGCTTGGTCAAAATGCATTTTCGTTTCCTTTGAAAGCTGCACTGCTTCTCCATTAATTTCATTAACTTTCTTATCGATTTGAGCTAATAAATCATTTTTCTTTTTCAATAGTTTTTCATATTCTTCATCATATTCTTTACAAACAATTTGACTATTTTCAAATGTTGTCAAAAATTCCATCATGCATTTTTTTGGATCCGGTAACGGTATAGGTTGTTGAACCAACATTTGCCAATCAATTGGAGGTGCACTTTGTTGCGTTGTAGTAAAATACTGCGGAGTTTGTGCACGTAAGTTTGGAACCACAATTGGGAAGGAATCCATGGCTATTTGAATAATATTATATGGATATCTTATATAGATATAATTTCAATTTTTTTTGGGATGATACAAAAAATTGTAGCTATCAATATAGATAAATTAAAGTTCTCTTCCACGAACATGTGAGACCGTACCATCATTAGACAATAAAACTAAAATTTCTCCTTTTTTTAATCCATAAATTTCATCATCCCTTTTAACTGTATTTGGTCTTGCTTTAAATGTAATTGGTATTGCGACAAAACTGTGTCCTAGTATGAACCTATTATCTTCTGGCACAACATAAGCACTAT
>Ga0116231_10003841_pt1 | contig 30822 bp, 24 predicted proteins | sample S1TSphgellanicum_2_FD_89695 | JGI IMG/M metagenome (GOLD analysis project Ga0116231, IMG submission 89695) | Host-associated microbial communities from peat moss isolated from Minnesota, USA - S1T2_Fd - Sphagnum magellanicum MG | ecosystem: Host-associated > Plants > Peat moss > Unclassified... | reverse complement strand
TGTCTAATGAACCCACAAACACACCACTATGGATAGATGTTGCATGAAATGGTTGTAAAAGTGAGGTAAATTTCATTCATTGGCCTCAAAAATGGGAAAACCGGGGTGGAGCGTATTCATGGGTGGCAAGGCACCCGGGTCACACTAGTTCTTCTAATTGTAGGATTTGTGATGTTGCATTGTGCAAAGATTAGTGCACATGAAAAACAAGATGCAAAAAGTAAGCAAAACAATGTTACAAAAATTTGTAGAGAATTTTTAGAATTGTGCATGATATCTCCAAGTAGATAGAAAATCACAAAGCTCCAACAAGTCCTCCTTGCATTTTATTTCTTGGTTCATGGGTTTCTTTCTTTTTTTTCATGTTGGACTTTCTTTGATGTTTTGTTCAGATGTGAAAAAATGGTGCAATTTTATTTTTGGGTTTTATTTGTGTTGAATTTTTTCAATTTGGTTGTAATTCAATGGGATTTTAGGATGCAACATTAATTTGATTTTTTGCAATATCCTTGAAGAAGAACAAATCATGTAGGTGGCATTGAACTACTAGTTTTTAAAATGATCTAATTATGAAAATTGTTGTTGAAAAATTCATTGTTTGATATTGCAAAATTTTTTTTTAAAAACTTTTTGATCGAAAGTGGAAGGAATTATATTGGGAGCTACAATGAAAACAGTGATGCATGTAGTATCAACATCACCTTTATTTGTGAAAAACAAAGGATTGGTAACAACAACATCATTAGTAGAGGTCAAAATAAATGAAATGTAAAAGAAAAGGAAGAAAAAAAATTTTGAATGAAAAATTTCTAAAAGAAATTTAAAATTCAAAAGGCTTGCTTGACAAGCTATATTGGGCCTTCTAAATTTTGAAAATTGTAGTGAAAAATTTGGGCTAGTGAAGGTCTTAAAAATGAATTTTTAAAACTCAACTTATTTTTTACATTTGTTTGATTTCAGCATTTTGGTCCGTTAATTATGCCATCTTGCTACCTTTTTCTCCACTTTGCAATGATTCAAAATTTTTGTTTTCCTTTTCTAAATGTAAAAGAATAGGCTATTGTAACTTTGTGTATATGCAACCCAAATATTGATAATACAATAAAATTCATTGAAGAACAACCTTGTTAAGGGTTTCTTCTATTCTTTTTAAATTTAGGATTTCTTATTTTTTAAGCTTTCTAATTTTGGTTTAAGTTTATGTTGCTACAGTTCAATAGTTATAAAAAATCAGATATAATTTTTTTTTTCAAATACAAAAGTAAAATTAAATTTAATCTTTCATAGCAAATTGAAAAAATGAAGATATCTAAGTTTTAAATGAACCAATTCATAAACCAAAATATAAGCAAGAAATAGTCAAACAAAGAAGAAAAGAAGTTCTAAAAAATCAGAAGTTTTACAAGAAGTTCCAAAAAGATCTCTATGGCAATTTTCACATCCTTCTATTTATACCAAACATAACACTGTTTTAAAATTAACAATTACTAGTTAGTAAAACTTGAATTTAAACTATAACAACAATTGGTCACATGTTTAAACTAACCTATTCTGTCAATAACTAGTTATTGTGCAGGCTAGTTACTGGTTAACTTAATCATCTATAACTTTAACACCTATTACTGGTTATTTCAACAAATTGGTTCACTCAAGATCCCATTATCGAATAATAACTGTACTAAGTTTAAAAGTTATATTATCTCACTAGTTACCAATTGGTAACAATCGGTTAGTATATAAACACTTGAAACATTGGGTGAACAACCCCCATCTATGAAGTGCAAGAATATGAAATGAATGCAAGCATCAAATTCATTATCATTATAAAATTCACAATTTATTTGATTGAAAATTTTGATCAAAATTCATTTGCCAACTTGAACAATGAATCATCTTGGACAAAACCCTATTATCACCTTCATAAGGTTAATTTTTTTTGAATATATTTTAATGAACACATGTTAAATTTTTTCACATTATTTACATAGGTAAGTAGGTAGAGTAGTTTAACCTAGGTAGGTATTGACCTATACAAGCCTATGCTACTTAAAATATATTAACCTAGGCTACCTAAATTAATTAATTATTTATGGGATCCCATAATTTTAATTCATGATTAATTTAAAAAATATTAAGGCCAAAAATAATAATCAATTAATGATTTGCTTTGAACCTAGGTATATGTTACCTATTATACCTAACTTGTTTGTTATCCTATCTTACCCTACCTATAGCTTATTTAGGTTAAATATAGTCAATGCCATTTTAATCAATATTTCACAAGATGGGTGAGTCTTTCCATCAATATTTAGGATGGAAAGACTCACCCGTCTTGTAATTAAACCTGTGGTTTTGCAATTTCAATGAGTAGAATAATTCACTCATGTGATGTTTGTTTTGCAGAAGTTTGTCAAGATGCTGCTCACTCTGTGTTGCATGTCTTTGGTTGATTTAACCTTGACATGTGAATATCAGCAGTGTAGCTAATGGGTGCAGTCTCCTTCACACAGTTGCTTACATTGAACACTATGCTTACATGGGTGACCAGCTGGTGGCCATGCTTGCCATCTGCACAAGAGCAGAGGATATGATGATCAAGATGCCTGTGAACCAAAATGTGCTGTGTGGATGGTGTTGCTTGTTGCTTGCAGAATTCATTGGAATACTTGTAGCAATGGAGAACACATTTGAAAACAAGTGATTGAAGTGCACCTTGAAAATGCTGGGAGATTTTGTGCTGCTATTGAACATCCATGTTGCTGCTACACACAAACAAGGATCTTCTCAGTGCAAATGTTCAATGGCAAAGAAAGCTGAAGAAATAGCTGGGATGCAACCTTGGTTTGAAGTGAACAATGAGGTCAGAAAAATATTAGAGAGGACTGTCCTCTGATTATTGAGAGTTCAGCATTCACAACTCAAGAGATTGTGTCCCAGCAGATGCATGACGATTGTTGGGAGAACAAGCAATGCCAAATTGCTTCCATCACAAGGATGTGACATCTGGTATACGGATCAATGGGTAAGTGGCTCTGGGTTGCAGTCTCTTCGCTTGGTTCTTGCTTGGATTTCTTGTTCCCTGTTGTGAAACCAGTATCTGAAGAGTCCTTGCTGAATTTTAAGCCTCAAATTTCCCTTGCCAATGTCTGTGCATGCAACATGAATCGTCTTTGTGCTGCCCAACCATGATCCATATTGAATGCCTGAAGAGAAAAGGCACTACTGCAGGCACTAGACATACTGGCCCTCTCCTGTCCACTGGATTGGACTCATCACATCTGATGAAACAGGTCTCTGGTGTGTAACAAAAGGACGAGGAGGACAAGATGCTCCAAAATGAACTTGTTATTTGTCTTGAATGTCTCATCCATGGGAGCTTACAGTGGCATGCCTGCAGGCTGTATTTGTGCTAGGATTCTGGAGGAGGGTGTGATACTCAGCAGTTGAAAACATTAATTGCAAATCAAATCAACATTTTACTATCTGAGTGAAGATGAGAACATATAGGAGCTGAGTGCCATGGAATCTGCTCAAGAAAAAGAACAATCACACCCTTGGGTGCCAAAAGTAGCAGGCCCAGGAAGTCGCAACAATTTGCAACTTTCAGTGATCGAATGGAGATTGGATGTGTATAAAGACCTCCATGCAGTCAATACACAGTGCAGTTCCTTCAGTTTATTGTTCGGACCTTCCCCTTCAACAGAGCTTCCGAAGGCGCGAAGCTGTTCATTCCATGGCAGAACGTAGCAGAGCAGCAGCGGCGGCCACCTTCATGCTTGTGCCTGCTGTAGTAGAGTTCTTTGATGTTTTTCAAGCCTGATTCTCTGAAGAATAATACTAGACTACAGAATCAACAGTCACAAAGATAGGCAAGCTGCTATATAGGTACTGCTCTCAAGAACTTCATGAGAAATTCGATTCCTATATGAACTTGCTTCCCATGTGGAAGAACAACAGATTCAGGAACATGTCCATATGCAAATTGATGGCCTCATGCATGTAGCACGAACAGTATGAAACCCTCTACAAAATCCTCAACTTCTTACAACTTCACGTGATCGTTGAGGATGTGTCATAAGGACTTTTAGAATGATGTCCAAGTGTTTAAGGTACTGACTGCCTCACTAAGCTGTGGGAGCAGACTGCTCAGCATCAGCAGATTGCTGTGAGAGAAGCATGTCAGAGCAACAGAGGATGCCAGAATCATGATAGTAAAGGGTATCAAACTCTTTCAGGAAGTCAACCATATCTGATTGTTTGATTTTGCCACACTCTTTCAGTTTGTAGAGGATGAATTCTGCTTGGCTGCAACCTCATACAACCCAAGGAAACTTTAGGGTTTCAAAAGCCTACTGTAAAGAACAACCAGAGCAACTTCTCTCCCACACTGAGAAAATCCAAAATCTATCAACCGCCAAATTTCATTGCTTGGTTTCATTGGGACACCTTTCTTGAAAGTGGACATTTTCCAATGTAGCAACATAGGAGTATAAAGAGAATTACCTGACAAACACCATCTCCATCAAGATCAGCAAGCAAATAGGGATAAATAAATGCAAAGCACAAGTTCCCTATTGTGCAAATTTCAAAACCAATTTATTTGAAATGGTTGAATCTCAAGCTCCAGCCTTATTCCATCCAGGATAAAAACAGCAAAGCAAGGACCTGTGAACAAAAGAAAATCTGCTAAACAAACTTGAAGAATTCAAACCAAAATCCCAACAAAAAAATTACCATACCCATTATGCATTACATGAACAACCCACATATTTGGGGAATCCACACTAGCAAATCACATCTTGCACGAACTTGCTCATGTAATGAGTCAAAAGCAAATGACAATTCTACACGAGTTGCATAAGACATCACCATGACATCAAGCACCAAACTTTCCATGAGCACAGTGAAAGGAAAGCAACAAGGAAGTTTGGGGAGCTGACAACTACCCACCCAACCAATTACGCACACCCAAGTACCTTGGCAGCTTCCACACTATTGATATTATTTGTAGAAAATTTTGAAATATTGATTATTATTTTTTTCAAAGAACAAGAATGAAAAAAATTTATGAATTTATATATATATATATATATATATGACATGAACTCTTCAAAACTAATGAATTATTGGACAAACATGTGTTGAAGCTGCCCTTGTATTACAGTAAATGTTTCTTCACAATACACGACTCTACTATCCCCACATTTCAAAGAAACAGGCCCAATTCTTCCCCAAAGATTAAGATTTGACCCTATCCATAGACAACGGTTTTGGAGATCACTAAACCCAATGACCGACCACTAGGTACTACAATAAGAGCTGGTTGGCTATACCTATTAAATTAAAATAAACCGCTAAGAAACTTTTCTGCTTTGTCATTTGGGTGAAATGACCTCAAGAAACACAAAACCAGACTAGAACCAGAAGTTATTCAGAGACTAATTGGCAGTTAACTGATGGTTCCAACCTGAGTTACCTGGAACTGGTCTGAAACTGAAACTTTTGAAATTTATTTTTTAGAACCAAAATTGGAGGGTCTTCATAAATTTAAAGAAACCATCCAGCACTGAATTGATTGTGTAAGTGGAATTTGGAAGAAAGTTGTTAGTGTAATTTGTATAATACTAATATATCATATTACCTGATCGGATTTGCCAACAAATGGCTGAATAATTAATTAACTTTTAAATCTTAACTGCGACACTTGGTTTTTTAACTCTGAAATTTTCGGCAGGTAATGGTTATAAATAAATAATAACTTGGTCATCCTTTACAAGTTTATGAGACAGTCGGGTGTGTTTTGACTGTCCCAGTCTTAAGTGCTTGAACTTTAAGGTCTGCGGTTTAAGGTCTTGTACATTTTGTAGTTTTATAAAAATTTTGGCACAAGTAAGAAAATCATTTTTCAAAAATTCGGCAAAACAAAAAATAATTTAATTTATGTCGAAATTGTTCAGGTACTATGGTAGTAGTGCCTTGGCAGCTCAGCACAAATTATATTAGTTTTAGAGATGCTAAAATTTTCAAAAAATTACTTTTTCTGCAAAAAATGTTTTTTTGTGAAGGAAATTAAAGATTTATTTGATATGATCAGAATATTCTATTTTCCGAAATGGAATATTGAAATTTAATTCCGCAGACTGGAAACCGCCCCTGTACTAACTACTTAATGTGTTTTGACTACAAATTTCAATACTAATAATTCTTGCAACGGAAGTTGGTGAAGAAGAAGCCTAAGAAGAAGAAGGAGAAGGTGGCTATATAAACTGGGTGTCAAGAGTTTTACAAGAAAGTTTGAATTTTGGAGCAGTTACTGTGAGTTGGGGGAAGAAGAAGAAGAAGATTGTTGTGAAGGATTTTGCAACAAAGTTTGAATTTTGGAACTACTGCAGAAATTGAGGAAGAAGAAGAAGAAGAAAGAAGAAGGCTGTTGTGGAATTTGTTGTGAAGAATTTTGCAGCAACTGGATGGAGTTGGGTAACAAGAAGAAGTTCTAAGAAGCTGGTTGTTGTGTAATTTGGTGTCAAGAGAAAATTTGCTGCAAAGTTTGAATTTTGGAGCTTGCAACTGGAGCTGGGGAAGAAGAAGAAGAAGAAGAAGAAGAAGTTTGTACTAGTCGAACTTGTGGTGGAAGGATTTTCAAGGAGGGTAAGACTTGTGTTTTGTGGGAAGAAAAGGAAAATGGGCAGTTTGCAGTCTGAGGTTGTTGTAATGGGGAGCTTGCAGCAGCATGTGAAGATTGCAAATGGGCTTCATATGGCCGAACACGATTTGCTGCCAGTAAGACTCACACGCAATAATTTTCGATCTCTGATCAGCTTGGATCATGCATGAACATTTCACTGCAAGTCTTCTTGTACTCTTGAAATACTCTGACCATGCGGGATTGTTCGTTTGTTGCATCTTCTTTGCTTGTGTTTTTGTGCACTATAGTGGGGCCAATGATGCTGCTGACCAATGTAGAGATGCTTGCTCAAGCACCCAATTTGAGGCTAGTCCTTGAAGCGGTCCATGGCTGCTATAGAGCTAGTATGGGTTATTAAAGCTGTTGTTGGTTGGCTCTCTTTGAAACAGGAGCAGGCTGTGGGAAATCACAAATCCTCCAAGAATCCCAAGGACTTGAAAGATTTGGTGGTGCCACCATCCAAGGAATTCATATCCAAGGCTTTCATATCGTCAAGGAAGCAGGTGACATGACAAAAGTGCAATTGGAAGAGTTCTTTTCTAGGAGCTTTCTCACATACTTCGTATGCAGATAATGTCTTCAGGAATTTTTTGCAACCAATATTGATGATGATGCTCATGGACCCACATACCCAGGATGTTGCAGAGCTTGAAGATCATCACTTTACTCTAGTTGCAATGACAAACACCAGAGTGTATGGCTTAGATGTGAATTTGTAGCTTTAGAGTGAAGAGAGTTTGGTGTGGATCACGCTTTGTTTGTATTCATTGGGTGGGGGTTTTACACAGTATGAGGAAATGTACAAGCAATCGATGGAAGATCCAACCAGCTTTTGGAGCTCTTTTGCTAATGACTTCTACTGGGAGACCAAGTGGGATACTACAAAACCAATCTGCCAATTCAACTTTGACTTGCAAAAGGGTCCTGTTTTTGTAGAGGTGAGTGAGAACTTCATCAAATTTCTGATAGAGGTACAGAGATGTTTGTCTCAAGAGTACATTCACAATGTGCACTACAGCAGTCATGTTTTGTGTACATAGTACATACCTCACAGACATCAGGGCTGTTTGCTTGCATGAAGGTTTCAAGAAGTTTGATATGTGTGCATGTGTGTGTGTGCATGTGATTACGGACAGGATTAGTATTCCAAGCTCGCTTTCTGAGTCTCTTTCTTAGTGAATCCCAGGTTTGAAGGTTAAAATTCTGAACTGTTCTGGGGGAGTTGTGTTCATGTTCTGGCATGGGTTGGTTTGTTCATTATAGTGGTTCAAAGGAGGATACACAAATATCTGCTACAATGCACTGGACAAGCATGTTCTGGAAGGACGTGGGAACCAGACAGCATTGCTATGGGAGGGAAATGATGTTGGTATTGAGAAATGCATCACCTACGATGATATGCTCAAACAAACTTGTCAGGTGTGTGAAAACTAGTATGCTGCAATAAAAAAACCTTTGAGAGGTTTGCATCATGAGCATAATTGTGATCTGCTCATGAGCCTTGCTTGCAGTAATGGAGAAAAACGCTCCAGTTTTTTTTTGCAAAACACATTGCAATTTACCTTCGGTTATGAGTTTGATGTTGAAACCAATCTGAGGTCCGACTTTTCTCATGGCTCAAACTTTTTTGTTGAGTGCAAGGTAATGAAGTTTGAGTTTTTGCAGCTAGCAAACTACCTGCGACAAAGAGGAGTGAAGAAAGGCGACAGAGTTTGCATCTATATGCCCATAGTGCCAGAGCTTCCAATTGCAATGCTTGCATGTGCTAGGATCGGAGCTGTTCACTTGGTATAATAATGCCCCACCTCGGATGCACCTTCAAATCCACTTAGTTGACTCTGAATCTCTTGATCAATGTAATGATGCAAAGGAAATTTAGAGGATCAAAATTACTGCTATTTCAAAGAGGACTTGATCAAGCAGCTTGCAATGAGCAAAAATTAAGGACATCCTCATATATATACTTATGCAAAGGTTTTGGTGCTGCAAACGATTTTCCAGGTGGTGTTTGCAGGATTAAGCGCAGATGCGCTTGCAGGTCGCATTCTGGATTGTCAAGCAGAAGCCCTTCTCACATGCTCAGGAGGTCAGAGTGGCAACAAACTTTTGCCTCTGAAGAGAATTGTTGACGAAGCTCTGCAACTTTGCATCGATCGTGCAAATTTCCAACCTGGTAAAACCCTCATTTTTGTCTGTTGCCAGCAAAATAACTCTTGTAATGGGACTGAAATTCTGGCTGGTAGGAGGATTTAAGGGACATACATTGGTTACAAATGTGGGGCTGGGACAAACCACACTTTTCTGGCCCTTTTTCGGATGCTTCCAAGGAATGATGTCACTTCCTGGTGACAAAGTACTGATTGTGAATGAAAATTTCATGTTGTAGGAACATGCCTAATTTTGGACAATAGCCGAGCATTACCGAGGAACCAGGTTTCCTGGGTTCCGGGGCGTGACTTGTGGTGGCAGGTGAAGTTCATCATCTTGTTTACAGATGTAACTCCTGTGCTGCTGTTCCATCTCATGAGTACACAAAGCTTTTCTTTCAGATATCAAGTGCATGCATTGGAGTATTCAACTACTATCTGACAGTGTAACTGCAGAAGAAGCTCACCAATAGCCATGATGAAGATGTAAAGCTTGTTCAGAATTTACACATGTACACATGCTGAAATGTTTTTCCATTTTGGTTGTTTTGTATGCATATATGACAGGATGAGGTGACATTGTGCAAGACTGAAGCAGCTATCGAATGGATGGAGGCAGAGGACCCTCTTTTCCTTCTTTATACAAGTGGTTCCACAGGCAAGCCCAAGGTAGATAAAGTGCCTAGTATTACATCCTTCACACAATCCTTACATGTTCTCTTCTCAGATTGTACATTATTTGGATCTCTCTTCTCAAAACTCTGTTGCAAAGTGTGCACAGCAAGTTCCAGAACATGTTCCACCAACTCAAAGGTATAGATCATCTTTCTGTTAATGGCCCATGATGCTGTAGAGCTTCCTGAACCAAGGGCACAACAAATTAAATTGCTTTTGTTTTCATGTGCAGGGTGTTGTGCACACAGTGGGTGGTTACATGGTCTATGCTGCAGTGACATTCAAGTTTGTGTTTGATTATCATCCTGGCGACATCCACTGGTCTCTTATCCTCCCTGTTGTCAGCTAATGAGCAACTTCTTGACATTTTAGTGCATCTGCACAGCATTACTTAAGAGTTTTTGGAAGGCTTTGTTTTCACTCCATATTTTTGTGTCAAAATGATACTTCTGAGTACTGATACTTCCAGTGGTTTTTGCTTCAGGTGCACAAGTGACTATGGCTGGATCTCAGGTCATACGTATATGGCTTATGGCCCTCTGCTGAATGGAGCGACAATTGTTGTCTTTGAAGGGGTACGAAGAAGAAACATTGTTGCAATCTAACAGCATAAACATTCATCTCAAGTGTATAACAATAACAAAATGACATAACAATTGAATGGGGAAAGTAGGTATAAACTTGATACTTGGCTTTTCAAACATTTCAGGTACCGACATATCCAGATCCAAGCAGGTGGTGGCAGATCATTGAAAAATACAAAGTGACAGTCCTCTACACAGCACCAACCATGATTCGATCTTTGCAGACACTTGATGAAAAGGTACATTTTGTTCTTTAGAACTGGATTTGAAATTGAAATCTGAAAAAAATAATGCCTGAATGGAAAAGCTCAATCAGTTTGACCAAGATAAATTTGCCTCCAAATCAGCTTATCATGTTTGAATTGTTTACATTGCATCAGCTTGCATTGAGTTGTTTACATTGTACACAGTATATGAAAAAGCATTCAAGAGCAAGCCTACGAGTACTGGGATTTGGTGGGGAGGCAATCAATCCCAAGGCTTGGTTATGGTATCATGGTGTTGTGGGAGAGGGCAGATGTCCTATTGTTGACACATGGTGGCAGACAGAGACAGGGGCCAACATGATCTCTCCTTTACCAGGAGCGTGGCCATTGAAACCAGGCTCTGCAACTCTTCCTTTCTTTGGTGTGCAGGTAAAAAATCATAGCATATTATACATTCAGGCACATCGCTTTCATTGCATGTGATATGATAACCAAAAGGGATCATCGAGAAGGGCACTGAGCTAACAAAATATGTGGGTGGTAAACAGCCAGCAATACTGGATCAACAGGGCAAAGAGAAGGAAGGTCCTTGTGAGGGTTCTCTGTGTATAAAGAAGCCATGGCCAGGGATTGCTCGGTCTCTTTATGGTGACCACAAGCGTTATGAAGAAACATACTTCAGGACATGCTTAGGCATGTATGCTACTGGTGATGGATGTCGCCGTGACATTGACGGTTACATCACTCTCACAGGCCGCATTGAGGATGTTCTCAACATAAGGTAGCAGCAAAAGCATTTCTCTCTCTGCCACTCATCATCATGATCTTTCTTTCTGGAAATTCTTTTTACAATATTGTTGTTCATGTGGCATCTAAAACTGTATGATGATTTACTGATACTTTGTCAACACCAAATTGGTCTCAAAACTGGTAGATTGATGGGAATTTGAAAGTATTGAAACTATGAATGAGGTTTCTGTTGGTCATTGATATCTCATGGTTCTGAAATTTTTTTGCGCATGTATTAATTCCAGTACTGAAATAGATGTTTGTCTGACCATGAATATGTCTATGTCCCACGTTGGACAGTGGACACAACATAAGCATCACAGAGGTGGAGTCTGCACTTGATTCTCATTCTCAATGTGCAGAGGCAGCTGCAGTCACATTTGATAATGAAGTACTTTCCTCTACCCCTATAGGCAGCAGATGAGTCTAGCAGCTTGCCACCTTGGTCAGTATGTGACATATTTGAGATAATTGTAAGTGGTCTTATGATGCTATTTTGTGCATTTCTTAGACACGCTAAAAAATCAAATGACCTTGATACTGTCATCAGCACCAATGGTCAAGTTTAATTGCATGCAGCTGGGTCCTTGGTGATTATAGAGAACTGATTATGTGGCATCATTGGATGATGGCAGTTGAAGGGACAAGGTATTTATGCATTTGTAGTGCTGGTGGATGGTGTCACTCCCTCAGATGAACTCAAGAAAGCCATCATGGATCATGTCAGAAAAGAGGTATTTTCAAAACCTCAGCAAAGCATGAGTTGTCAACATGAACTCTAGTTCATATTGGGTCTTTGACAAAATCTGGATCTTGTTGTCATCTGTTTACAGATTTGCTAAATGATGGTAAAGCTATTAATGGTGAGAATGAACATCCTCAAAGTGTTGTGCATTTTTGTTTTCCATGGACCTACAACTGATCTGTAGAGTAATAGTAACAGTACGGAAGATCCAGATGTAATGGTTCACTCTCCCCTGTGGTTGTTTTTCTTTGGTTTTTGGAGCAGATTGGATCCTTTGCAATACCAGATGTAATTCACTGGGCACCTGCACTACCAAAGACCCGAAGTGGGAAAATACTGCGAAGGCTCTTGCGCAACATTGCAGCAAACCAGTTTGATGATTTTGTACACATCCTGACATCTGTTTTTTTTTTTTCCAAGAGAAAAACCCTGAAACAACCTAACTCAGAATTAATTGGTTTTGAAATTTGCACAAGAAGGACTCATGCTTTGCATTTATTTATCCCTATTGGCATGCAGACTCGTAGAAGACATCTTAGTGGGCTTCTTGATCAAGTGCAGTAGTGCTGCCCATCTACACCACAAAGAGTTGCGAGTCTCTGAATCCTGCTGTTGGGCTGTGCAGGGTGACAGTAGCTCTTTAACAGACCCTGCAGTGGTGGAGCAACTAGTGGACTCTAAACGCAGCATGAATGTTGGAAGGAACGTCTATTATGGTGTATGACTGAAAGAGGGGAGAAAAACACATAATGAAAACTTAGTTGTAATTTGGTCACAACCAAAAGCTTTTGTACAAGTGATGGAAAGAAAATCACAAAGATTCTTTTTTTTTTGCTTTGACCAAAAAGCATTCTACCAGTGAATCTGGGGTTTTGCTACAATTGTGATTGAGGAGTTTTCTAAAGCTACAACATAAGTTCCAACATTTTGTCTTAGTTTTTAAAGTATTATCAGTTGCAAGCTACTACCATCTGCAGCCAAATTCCTTTCATTCAGTTTGTGTACATTATTAGGTGCATTGATTTCAGGATTCTAGGCCATTTCTCTTGCAATTAGACACTTCAAATTGCAGTTTTAATGTGTTTACGATTACTCTTACCATTGCAACAAACAAATGAATCACAAAGAGTGAGAAGAAACTTGGACACAATCTTGACCAATTAGTACATAATCATGTAATCCCAAAATGGAGTTGTGTTTGATTTTCTTTCTTGGCTGGTAAGTATGGTGAGATTACTTGCTCGGTAGTCTGTTTTGTCACATAAGAAAGCAATTTCAGCTGCTTCCTTTGCCATTTGTTATTTTAATAGCCATTTCCCTCTTGTCTCGAGACGGGCCTAGGATGAGGCAGTAGCCACAAAGTCTGGCCCCACATTTTTTTGAATGTCCCACACCCATTCAGTTTACATTACCCATCATAAAGCATGAGGTAAAGATTACATCACAAATCTAAACATACATAGATCATGAGGAGAAATTTCTCATGACTACCACCATTATAAGGACACACAATCTTCATATCTTCTTAATGCAGTAATTGATCATAATTGTTATTGTAAATCATCCCTCTGATGCATCAGAGTGTGGGGTGGGCGGGTTGTGTGGTATACAAGTAGATATACAAAAGGGATTTTGAAATCCACAACAAATAAAAGAAGTAGCAGCAGCATTAGCCTATTATCTACTTGTTGCAACTTCTCACTTGCTTTATGCAGCATACAATTGCTGCTTGCTTCTCCACCCAAATGAGGCTATTAATGTCTTATCGACCTTGAGGTCATGTTTGGTTGGGGAACACTTGTTGCCTGACTGCCGGGGAAGGAAGGAAGTGCCCTTCAGCATTGTAACAAATGCGGATCTGTCTAGTTTCTTCTGTGCCTTGCTGACACTATTGCTTGCAACCTCATTGTACCTTTCTCTCCATTCAACATACCTTTCACCCATGTCTGCCAAATGCTAGGATAAAACTTCTGACTACAGTTTGGAGATAAGAGTTGCTCTTAACGTGTCAGGCTGTGTGACCCCCTTTACAGTCACCTGCTCTTTGTGATGTGGGTTCTCCACTGCTTCAAGCTTGCTTGGAGGTATGTCAATGGCAGGTGAGCAATCAAAAAACCCATGCGGCTGCAAAAGCATATGTCAGGTTCAAGCCCATCAGTTTCATGCAATATCTTTGTGTTCAGTATGGTGTAAGACAAAAAGCAGATATGGAAACATCACAACAGAGTCTATGGGCCCGAGTTTAGTGTTGGGATTTGCAATCCAGTAGTGTGGTTCAGGTCAAAGTCATAATTATTTAACCTTGAGACGAAAGCCAATGTGCTCCACAGGCATCACTGGCCAGTCCTCCAACCGTGGCACATGAGTCACACCAAAGACATACCTGCACTCATACACCAGAAGCAGCAGGCATGTCAGGTTGCAATCGAAGTTCCAATTGCAGTTGAAATTGCAGGGAAACTTACTTGTTCATGAGGTTTGAGGAATCTTGTTTTACCAGAGGACAATGTCAGTCTCCTCAAGTCTCCGGTCCTGCTTAACCCATGTGGCCAGGCCTTCACCAACTCGTGGATTTTGGTTTGGGAATTCGCCACCTGGAAAGCACTCATCCCTGTTGTACTGTGTGACCCATAGATTATGACTCAAGAATGTAGCTCTCCGGAGAAACTTGGCATCTGAACCTGCTAAAGGTAGGCAATTGGAGTCCGGCATCAGCTTGTAACCAGTCGGCTGCCCTGTGCGATTGAGTTTTCTTGTGTTCCGTACCTGTTGCAACATCATCTTTGTCAAAAATTGGAAGCCAAATTCCCAAAGTTGCAGACTTAGTTTTGCTTCAATAACCAAACTGAAGGAGGATGGTCCAAGAGGACAATTATTACAAAAAAAGGGCCATGAAGAAAGTAGAGTTGTACAAGCCAATGGCGATTAGTACGTGAGTTGCAGTCTCGTTGAGCCTCGAGCTCAGACCGCAGAATTGTCTCCTCAGCGTAGAATGCATTGTTGTGAGGGTTGTGAGGACCTGATTCCTCCGCCTTCATATTCACTTCAACAACCTGATGATGATCCATGAAAAACTCTATGTTAATTTCTGTGCATCATGACATGAGAATTGCTAAGTTGTTTTACTAAAACGCAACACTACTTTCTGTCTGTCCAGGAGTATATCTGTAATCAGTACCTGATTCAAACCTTCCCCTGGTTTAGAATCAACTGCCATGTCCAATCGTGCAACAAAGAAGTGTTGGTGAACTGGTGCATACAACCCAGGTGCAATAAGAGTACCATGTCGGCGATGTTCATCTGCTTGCAATGCCCCCAAGCTGAGAATACCTGTCAGCTTCACTTCCGCCTCCATGCTACCATCCTGCAACAACCAACATAGAGAAATGTCAGAGTACCTGTCTACCAGTGAGATAGTAGAAGGGTACTTATCTCCTCTGATGAGCCTTCTGAGCCTTGGTCCAGTAGCATATGTGAATCTCTCATCTGACCTACCCTTGCTCTTTGTACAATGAGTTCTTTGAAAAGAGATTACTGCTTACAATGGACCTTACAAGATGGTTTGCTCAAGAACATGAACTCAGAAACCAATCACACCATAATACCTGGTAGAAATGCCAGTAGAACCCATATTCATAATTTGCAACTGTGCAGAAGAAAGAGACTGTGAGACGACGGGATCGGCGAACTTCTTCAAATCCTGTACGCCAGTCCTGATGCTTCCACATAATGCCATGATCTTCTTCATGCATGCACACACAGTTTTTGACTGTCTCAACCTCTCCATGGAAGTTTGTGAAGTGTGCATCAAAGTACTTGATGTACCCAAGACAATCACACCCCTGCAGATTTGATGCTGCAATCATCAAGTCAAGCATACAATCTCCTGTGTCCCTCATTTCATGTCACTAGAGTTAGCAAAACTAGATTCAAGTAGTTACAAATTACAAAAGGCCAGATGTAAGCAAAAATTTTACTCCCATGCCTCCAGCAGAAGTATGCATATCACCAGATCAAGAGAAAGGCCAAGAACCACACTAACCCGTTTCAAAGAGTGACAATTCTTGCCCAAGCCATCTTCTCCTATGTCAAATGCATTCTTCCGATAATGGGGATCTTTGGGGTCACCATATGGTACAACCATTTCCACAAAGCTGAGGCGATGTGCTATCGAGCGTCTACCATGAATACCATCATTGTAAGCTACGGTGTGGATGACCAATCCTTCTCTTGGTGTGAAGCCAACTCGAAAGTTCCACTGCAAGTCATGATAGCATGAAGCATATCCACAACTTTCAGCTCAGAGAAGATTCAAAAACCTTCTTATACACAACTCAGAGCATATTTGCTGAGAATCCTACGGGTTGCCAAAAAAATTCACCTTTTGCCATTCCACTGCATAGCCATTTACTTGGAAGCTGGGTCCTTCAGGCTGGGAGATTAGCAAGGGTTTGATGTCTGTCCGATCCACTCCTCCTCGCAAAGCAGCAGCTGTATAGTTTCGTAGAGGATCTGGAGGCGGAAGTGGCACAAGATATCTGTCTTCAAACTCAATCACCTGCAAGTCAAGTGTCAATCAACTGCTGTCATCTTTCTCATACTTTTCTCCATGAGTTCAGATGTTGATCTCATATACTTAGAGCTCTTGGATTGCAATGGTGGTGGTGGTGGTGGCACTGGGTAAACAAACAAAGTAATTTTGAGCACCAAGACAAACCCAATAACAACACCGTGGAGACAAACAAAAGGCCCAACTGCAAACCTTCATTTGCTGCATATCCACCAGCACATGGATGCCCTCCACTGGCCGTGCATACCCATTCTCAAGGGGACAGGCACCTGGTGTTTTGCAGAACACTAGAGGCCTTGCTAACCTTCGACTGGGAGCATCTTCTTCTCCATAGTAACCTACACACCTGCAGATGATAGGTACCCCATGGCAGCCAACCACAAAATAAATTGGTCAATTCCATGTCCATTGCTTGCAACCAACATGAATAGGTGTCCATTTCTTCTCTGAATTCCATAACGCTGTTTGAAAATTCAGCTATGCATTATAGCTGCTTGGTGATGAAAAGCTCTTCAAGAAAGAAACTGTGGATCATTCCATCTGCAAAACAGAACTTTTCTGCAGTGGCAAAAACTTCCCAAAAGAAAGAAAGAAAGATAGTACCATGGATCAACCATCACAAGCTCCATATCATCAATTCCACGCTTCTTCATTGCCTCCACAAAAGGTCCATGCCCTTTCACTGTCGCCTCACATTCTGCATACTCATCTGCATCCTGTGCAGCTCTCATTCACAAACAGGATTTGTAACTGACTCACCCATGTGTGCCAGCTGCAAAGGTTGCTGTCATCATCATGTCTTCTCCAGCAACAGCACATTGTTGTATGATATGATGAAGAGATCAGCACAAGCATTTTTTTTCGATTTGTTTTCTGTCGCTGTGAAACTTGCATGTACTTCAGAGGCAAACAAGATGAGTAGAGGAATACATTTTGTAGTTGCAGCTTTCTTACCATGGGAGGTTGGACATCAGGTACCACAACAGAAGAGAGGATTTTGGCATGATGGTGGTGAGCAGCACTTGGAGCATTTAACACTTGATTACTTAGCTCCACTAACCAGATACTGGTCTTGTTGGTTTTCTTGTTGTACACCACTAGCCTTGCCTGTCGTGGTGGTAGCTGCTGTTGCTGCTGCTGCTGCAATGAAGAAATGGTTGCCGCAGGTTTTGAAGCCTTGAATCTGAACAGCATCGGCTGATATGGTGGGAAGAAGTGAGAATCTGCTAGTGCCACCACATTCTTGCCAGGCTCATTTAGTACCACTTCCACAAAGCGCATGCCATCACGAACCTGCAGTAGTTCTTACACAATTAATTCATCACTCTTGGAAGTTGCTGGAGTTCCAAACAGCATGCAACACATGATGAATTCACTAGTCTCTACTTCACAAAGCGCAACCTTGAATTAATTGCCTCTGCAACAACAATTGATGGGTGCAAGGATGGATCCGATCGGCCTCTCGGCGCTTGCTTACTTCAGGGGTGTCTCCTTCTGCTCTGACACTAGCTATGGCCACAGCAATCTCCGTGGGTGTCAACGGATCCAATGGATGCGCAGCTGAATGCGACCTCAACCCCAGGCTCACGCCTGACCCAGCTGCACCACCATCACAACTCACCCACTTCCCCCTTTGTTCAGCGCCACCGACGGACGAGAATCTCGCATCCCGGTTCTTGCTGGATCAGATGCACATTCCCAGAATCTACAGCTCTCTACAAGCTCGAATCCAGCTATCGACTGTTGCTATGGATGATGACTTGTACACTATATTACTCAAATTTAGCCAAGAGGAAATACGAATCGGAATTTAAAATTTTGTAGCCAAGATGCAAGTGCGAGAAAGAGTTTTCGCAGAGAATTTCGGATAATACCCTTGACAGCACTGTCCGCTGCAACAGTGTCGGTAGAGTCTAGCAGGGAGTCTAGGAATGACGATGGCTTCAACGCCGGGCAGTTGTGATGCTCATCAGATTGCTGCTGCTGTTGCTCGTCCGGCTGCTCGTGCTCGTATCCGAGGTCTACGTTCTCGCCTGAAGCTGGCTGCGGTTGTAAGCAGCCTGCTGCTGCTGCTGCTGCACCACATGAGCTCATGCGGGTACACTGGGTTGATGTCTGCGCATCGCAATTGATGTCAGCGATGGCGGTCGAGTGGCATGAGCAAATCGTCGACGCCTGCGCACGTGAGTCCATTCACAGGGGTTTGCATGCACCCCGATACTATAACGCCTGAGATACTTGGTCCCGAGCCCCACTCCAGCTCTATCAGACATACAGCAGCTCTCTTTGACTGGCGACTCTTGTTCCAGCGTGCTTTGAAGCCCAGTGAACTTCTGAGCTCCTTAATTTCTAAGATTCCTCTCTTCCCGGGATTGAAAAACGGTGCCTGGGACTCAATTTTTCCTAGTGTCGGAAAATGGAGCCAGTTGCTTTCCCACCCGTCAACTGCACTTTGCTATACAATTTTTTCGCGACCACGACGAGGAGCCTGAATATGCAAATCAATCAACTCTTGTTTCCCACACTGTACGCGGAGCTGCTCCACAATGCAATTCACTACCAGCAACACGCACGAGCAGAGCACCACGAGAGATAGACACAAGGGATTCTTTAGCGAAAGTCGATCGCAAAAGGGAAGGACCAAAAGGCGAGAGCTTGTTGGCGCTGTCGTTGCTTGTGCGTCCGCCGCCCGTCCACACGCCCGTTCTTCGGCGGCGACGCGAGGCGATGCAGCCGGTTGGGATGATGGGACCCGCCGGGTACGGACGTTCAAAGGATGCAGCAGCAGCAGCAATAACACAGAGTACCGTTCTCAAAAACTCTTCTGCACAAGTCCAACTCTTGTCTTCACACCCACCCCCTCCCCCCCGCCCCAACACTAACTGCAGTTCTGAAGGTTCACCACATTCAGGGTTTTTTCTCTCAATTTCGAGGTATCCGAAATTTGGCAAAATTTTCCAAAATATTAGCAACATTAGTCGAATTTACACAAACTTTTGAAGAATCCAAAAAATGAGCAACAGTAGTCGAATTTCCAAAAAAAAAAAACAGAAATTGCAAATGACTCTTTAATCAAGGTCATTTTTCGTTTTGCATTAATCGTTGCCAATTAATGCTAAATCCTTATGGAGACGTTTGTCAATTGATGCTACAACTGAAAATTTGGAAATAAATAAATAAATGACTAATTAATTAAATACAATAAAATAAAACCCAGATATCAAACGAATCTAATTTAATAAATTATTTTTTCTATAAATTTAAAATATTTGCAGCATTTTTGAAAAAAGAACGTATATTTACATTCATCCCATTTCAGTGATAATATAATATTCTTTGGAATGTTGGGGGTGTCCAATGGATATTAAGAGTGACGTACCCAATAGATCACTGTTTACCTCACCCTTCTTTAGTTGATATGCTTCATGTGACTGGTGGAGGTTTCAGTATTTATAGTTCCATTTCCCCCCTGTGGCTCGCCTCTTTGGGGCTCTTTTGCTTGCCTGGACTCTGGTCCTTGCACTTCGTTTCCTTTTCTCTCCCTTTCTGGGGTGCTTTCTTTTTATAAAGTTTGGCAAGGTTTCATCAATAGGACATTGTGCAAATTCAATTCTTTGTTTTATAAAACAATCTATTGACATTGCTTTTGCATTTAAAAAAATCTTTTTAAAATCATCATCCTTCTTGACAACATCATGTAAATTGTGAGAATCCAAAATCCGTTTTTAGTGCGTTTTCTATGGGCATTGTTGAAGAATCCAATTCTTCGCATCCATCTGACAAGTGTGCCTTCTAATTATCACCATTGTAAGGCACAAGCTCAATTAAATGCAAGTGAATCTTTTCATATATTATAGTTTTTTGGGTTTGTTGCATAGATGAAGAGTCCCTTCTCTATCATGCATTTTGTTGAGCACGCATTCAGCATTGGATGTACTATTTGGAGCAAATTTTGGTTTCACTTAAATCAATCCAACAAAATTTGTTTTCAGGTTGTGCTTTCTCATGTTATTGGTTTGCATCCCAACATAGGCTTTGTTCCAGTTCAATTTTCTTTACCTATCTCCTTCCCATTTGTTGTAGCAAAAGTGTTTCATAAAGTCAGTTAGGTGAGTCTGCACCAATGGTGATTGATTCCTCCTTTCCAAAGGAACCTTTGTTTTCACTTTTGAATGTTTTAAAAAATTGATTGAAACTCCAATCCAGTTCTAAGAATAATTCTTTGAATTTATAAAATCTTCGATTCTAAAAACTTTGCAGCCACATCCAATTCTTCATCTTCATTATGCATAGCCCAAGAGAGAATATTTGTACGGTACTAGTTTTGTACAGCTACTTGACACAACACAAAACAAAAGATTGTGTACAAAATAAACAAACAATATGAAGGAGGACGCACATACCCAAATCCCTTACCTTATCTTCAACCTAGGGCAGGAACCAAATTATTAGCTGCAAAAGATCATGGGTTGGGTTGGTAACTTGGGTTACTCCTGAAAATTCTGCAACAAATCCTCACCCTGAGAGCTACTGCTGTTGGCTGTAGATACTAGATATGAAGCATTGTTGAGCTGAATGAGCTCCTGCTTCATTTTCATTGTTGTATATACTCATGAACTTGTGCATGGCAAAGGCAGTGTTGAAATCTAGGGCTACTAGCTAGCCTAGATTTTTAAAAGCTGGTTAGACCAGTTAGTTATCCCCCACCACAAGCTGATCATTTTGCAATTCTCTTGGATTCTTAAAGCTAGTTAGTTAGATTTGCAACACAAACTGATCATACCTGATTATACCTGAATTCAGTTGTCACATTTGGACGGTTTAAGAACAAAGTGAAGAAGAATGTGCATGATTGCTTAGATCTTCTTGCAGATCTTGCCAACATTCTTTTAGTTGTCTTTCTGGTAAGTATGCACCAATCTTGCACTGCCACTCCATCATCACCTTTGCTTTTTCTGTTGTTGAGTGGCTGAATACAGCACAGCCTGCAAATGGGGTTGCACTCCAGGCTAGTTATCGTCAAGCACAGGTCGGGCATGTACAATTGAATACCTAGTTTATATCAGAACCTGCAAATATTCCTGGCACCAACCGCTTTTCTGCTTTAAATCATTATGTGGAGTGTAATTTAAAGTGTAAACTTAATTCTGCATGGAGCTGATCTGTGTACACAGCTACCACAGTACCCACGTACTACATACTTAGTTACAGATATATAAAATTTTAATCCAGCATGGAGCAATACCTAACACATGCCTATGTACTTAGTTCCGGTTTAGAGGCCCCCTGATTTGTCTGTGAGGATATGTGTGATTCATATTAATCAGTTCATGGATGTGCTCACACCTTCTTTCTTTTTTATTTTTGAAGGAGCCAGATGGGTTGGCCCATCACCAATTTTTTTGGAACATTGGAGCACTCCTCAATAGAAGCACCTCATTAGAACCTCAATTGCACAACTGAAACAAATGTGCTCCACTGTGCTCACCTTTTCAGTTTATATACATGAGAGTTGAACTTTCAGAAAAACCATATGGGATAAAATTGAGGTGCTTTTGGGAATGTCTAGAGGAACAAACTTAGGAACTTGGGGGACCCGATGGGCACACATTGGGAACAAGGCAGGAAAAAAACCTCCTTCTGCCCCAACAAGGAAAAAACTGGACCCCTCATGACTGCATGCTGAGCATTCATTCTCATTGGCTGCATGAAACTTTTATTTCCAAAACTGTCAGTCACCGTTTTTGGCCTAGGCTACTGGCAGGAGCACAAACTGGGCCATTGTTATGGACATTATCAACTCTCCAACTTTTATAATTCTTTAGGCTTCACTTAGATAAGTGCGATCTGGATGGTAGTTTAGGTTAGGTAAGTGTTTTTTTTGTATTCTAAGCCTTTGCAGACACCTATGCTATGATAATTGTTTAACTGTTAGGCACTTTCTAAAAGGTCAAGATTTAGATTATAGCCTTTAGGTTCTTTGTACTTTCCTTGAATTTTTATTTTATTTTGGCCGAAGCTGCCTTTTGTGTTCAATAGACCATCTCATGAAAAAAAAGTGGTTGGCATAGATTGCCTCACAGCACCTTATTGAGTCCCACAGTACTGAAACCATCTTTATAATCGTCACGAGATTCATGTGGGGAGATTCATGTGGGCATCACGAGTCTCATGTGTCAATATGTTGCAGGAGTGTCACTAGCATTGCCTATAAGTCTGTTCAGAGGTTCTCATTGTTCGAAGCAAATGACCAAGGAAGGAAGTTGAGCAACTTCATATGGATATCTTGGAGGTCTCCAAGGTATAGATATTCAAATCTAAGTGATCAGTCCTGTTCTCACATACAGTCACCCAAAGTGCCTTGGCAGCTCTGACACTATTTATGTTATTATTAGGGTTGAAATTTACGGTTAATAATGTTGAAATTTCCCAAAACTATTTTTTCAAAGAGAATTTGTTAGTGAAGGACAACATAAGATCTTTTTAAATATTCAGGATTATTTTCTTATGTTGAATCTTAATAATATTATTATTCAACATTGAAATGTTGAACTTGCCATGGTATTACAGCATGTAGCTATGAGATTGGGGGAAGAGACTGTCATTTTTCAATTCAGCAAAGAAGCAGAGTCTTTCCTCCACAAAATCCATGTGGGGAGGAGACTTTCATTCTGAATAATTCACCTCCAGAAATTAGACCCTACACATCCAAAGGTTTACCTCTCAAACAACTTCTTCAGCAAGGTACTGAACCTTTTTTGTGTAGGGTAGGGCCCAATGGTTGGGGCATTCCCACAATAAGGGACCTAGAAGGAGGCTGTAGCGTGTAGCCACGAATTTCAGAAATGTCCCCCACCCATCAGCCTTACCCATTTTAAAGCACATCAATTGTGAGGCTGTAAGAGTGGGAGGCACCTTATACTTACAAGAGGCCTCTTGTAAGCATTATTCACATAACCTAGGTAAGTTTTTAGGTGTTTCATTGGATTCCTTAGTTAGGCCCTAAGTAGCCCTCTAATTAGTCTTTAGGTATTCCATAACATAAGTAGACCATAGGTAAACAAGTAGACATAGGCAAAGCATAAGAAACAAGAGGAAACTCAAATCATCCTAAGTTGAAGAGAAAATTTAAGTTTTTTCCTCTATTATTCCTTTGACATAGTCCCATTCTATATTCTGATTGTCATCCCTTAATTTCAAAGAAACAACTTAAATATGCTTCCAATTTTCCAAGAATTTGTTTCTTTGTGAAAGGATAATGTGGTCACAACATGGGCCTGCAATACAAAAGAACAACATCTTCACTCTTCACACAACAAAGCCTTTGAATGTTGGTATCTTGACGTCCTAGCTAGTAGTTGCATCAACTTCCAAATCCCACTTATAGTTCAAAACTCTAGAAAACAAGGAGGTCACATTAAAAATCCTCTTCTCATTTATCATCTTGCACCAAGATAATGTGTCAAGCACCCCCAAGCCTTTACAAGCTTGGCCAAGGGTCTTCAATGTATAGATTTTTGCTACAAAGCATTAGAAAAATTGTGCAATACAATTTAACATTAGCATGAGGGAGGAAATGCAAGAACTTTGTAGAAGCAATCCAACTTTATCACCCTTTTTTGCATGTTTCACAATACCTAATCATGGAAATGGGCAAAGGAATGTTCATTTTTGAAATTGAACTTGTAATTACTACAACAAAGATCCACAATCAAGTTTACAAGAAAAATCAACAAGGTCACTTGAATCTAAATGTAGCATCATCAAACATGATGTAACCAAATTTATTAGGCATGACAAAGTTGTGGGAACATTGAACAAATATGGATCAAGTGCAAAGCATGTTATGCAAAAAAGTTTACAAATTTATTATAAAAGAAAGCAAGATTAACAATAGAGCTTCACCTTCTTGCAATGTTACATATTGTTCTAAGAGATCCCATGTTCAATCGATGTGAAATAATAACACAAGATTCCACCCATGAAACAGTCACATTTTGCAACATAATAACTTGATCAAGTCAAGGTGGAGGTCATTGAAGCTAACACCATCCCAACATCCATTATACCAACATCCCCATAGCCTAGTCAAACTTAGGGAAAGGTCCTCAAATCAAATGAGTGAAAATTGATCAAATGTGCAATGTTAGCTCAAGCAAAAGTAGTTGTACATAGACATAAGTGCCTCAACATTACAAAAAAACTTATATTCTTGAGGATCGAAACATAATGGCACTATTCCTTATTGCCAAAGGTTTGACTATGCTTTGAGGAAGCTTGCCAATAATAATTCAACCTTAAGAAGTTAATAGAATTCAAAAAGATTTGAACTAGGTTCGACTTAACCATTTGCAATGTGATAATAACCACACATTTCTCTAGTGCAAGCTTCACCACATGTAATGCAACAACAACAACAATCTCCCAAGCATGATCTTAGCCACCTATAATGTGACAACAATGATTTGGTCACATGGCATGCAACACCAACAATGTTCACCTAGGTGTGAACTTGGAAATGTTGATTGTAGTAATAGTTACCAATCTTTCAAGCATAGATCTTCCATTGAATCTTGTAAATTCAACCCAAGACATGCAAAATTGTGAGATGCAATAAACAAATAGCTTGAGGCACATTGACATCAATGTATAGCAAATAAACCAAAAAAAATAAATGGAATTGAATAACATTCATATTTCTATTCGATGTCAATAAGGATTCCTTTTGAGAATCCATAAATGTTCTATAAGATAATTCTTGAAATTGAAATGGTTCTTTAAAATTTGAATTTCTTTGGTACCTTAAACATATTGTGCAAATGTTAATCCATATATCCATTCCATTGTTTGGCCATTAAATAAATGCTCTAGATTTAATTCAATGCTCTCACCTTTTGCAACCATATCGTGAAGAATTACGCAAACACACATAATGTTGGTCACCATTTATGATCCCAAAATTTCAATGGGGTTCAATGTTCAATAGCCTTGTAATACTCTCAAGCACCATGTGACATCCTTTCTACTTGCCATTGTGCAAAGTGACACATTTTTTCACCTTAAATTCACAAGTAATGGACACAAAATTTGACCAACTCAAATATGTCATTGACAAGCAAATAATATTATTCCCATTCCATGCCATTCATTTCTTGCATTAGAAAGCATGTTAGGAATCAAGGGGCTCTTATCTAAAACATTCAAGCCATTGTTGTCACAAGACAATTTAAAATGACCAATGGCATATCTACAAACTCTTATCAAAAATTGTTTTTAAGATTTTGAACTTTTAAAGTTTTTCAAAAAAAATATTAGGGAATTGGCTATCCCAACATTCAAGACAATTCTTTCACCTATAATGTATGCAAAGTAAAGAAACAAACATTCCGAGAATCATTTTTTAAGCATTGATGTCCATTTGGTTCAACAGGGGATTGATCATGTAGGTCTAGGTTGATTGGTTACTCATAAAACCAAACTAAGAACCAATTTAGAAGATGAAACTAATTAAGATTGTTGTTTGCATTTATTCTAAAATTTAATTTCATTATGAGGAAAAAAGTTGTTTTGCAATTGGCCTTACAACTCAATTTTTGAGTTGTAATGACCAATTGCAATTCATTATATTTTTACACTATGAATGTTATTGGACAAGTTACAAGAGTATCAACTCACTATATATACAGTGTAACACATTGCAATTCAATGGTATTTCAATTGCAACTCTATTGAAATAATTCATGTTCAACTAATATGGAACTACACTACAACTATAACCATAATGCCATGTTGACATTACTAATTTTCAACCAACCATTAAAATTTGACACATGGCACTATGAAAATGTTTGGATTTTAAAATTATAATATTTTTGAAGTATTGATTTTCATTGTCTATTATGATTATTGATGATGGTCAAAAATTATGACATGTGGCATAATTAAAAAATTTCAGATGGCATATTAATTGGAAATTTGAAAAAATTAAAATAAATAAATATTTTAGTAACTGTATAGGTTGGTACATAACCATAGCTAGGTAGGTTCATAGGTCTTAGGACCTACGTACATACTTACATTACACACTTCCTCACCTACTTACTTATGTAGGTAGGCAAGTAGGTAGGAAAGTACAAAATTAGGTGAATTAAATAATAATCATGTAAATTTATTTAAAATATTATATGGTTTGTGTCAAGATCTTAGCCTTAGGCTCATGACCAAGGCAAGGGCATGGAAAGGTGAGGGTTGAAAGTGCAACCCGGGAGTCACATTCACACTCCTAGGAGTGTGGAAGAGTGTGAAGGAATGAACCCACACACTCTCAAATGGGTTCCCATTTTTGGGAGGTAGAATCCCAACAAATTTCCAAATTTTCAAAGAGTAATTTGAGGGGTCAAAATTCATTAGATTGAAAAGTTCCTTATACCATTAAAAAGCTTTTAAGGTGTAAACGTTTAAAATGGGCTTGCATGATCCATTGACTACTTACAACACACATTATGGCCAAAACAAGGGTTGGGAGTCAAAATGTCAATTTGACTCCCGACCATTAAAAGTCAATAATCACTTTGAATTACATGCGTGTAAGGGGCATGCCACATATCATTGGAAAGTTCTTGACAAAGGCTACAACTTTGTTTTAGACCTCACTTCAATCGAAGGTTTACACAAAAAGTTATATGTGTCCAAAATGACTAGAGTTTCAATTTCGGGATTGACTCTCAATTTGAGAATCTTAAGAAAAATGACATTTGGCTGCAGCCCCCGTGGCCAATCATAAAAAAATATTATAAGGGGGAAGGCTCGTGCTTCGTTCGTGCAACAAAGATGCTCTAACTATGCATTAACTAACTTGTTATTTAGTTTGTGTAAATCCATATGAATAATTGACCTCCTTATCATTCATCTTAATCCCCATCCTAGAACTCCAGCATGCCCCTCTTACCCTCGAAATGTTACGAACTAAGGAGTGTACCCCAATTCCTTTTTTTGATATTTTCGTTTTTGAACTTGCATTTGAGTTTTTCAAAGAGTTTGGGGGTGCATCAATTTGCTTTTAAATTAATTTTTTTGAGCTCATCCCAAAATAACACATGTATTTTAATGTGAAAACATAAGAAAATACACCTATTTTATATAATTTCTAACATGGGATTCAAAAACAAAACATATGGGTTAAATTTTTTTGTTGTTTTTCGGTTGCAAATTGAATTGCAATTAGAAAAAGATTTTCCCACATGTTTTGTGTTTGCTTTTCATTATACAATTAAATTAGTAATCATATTATACTTATATATATATATATATATGAATTAATTATTTAATATTGAATTATTTGAAATAATGATGCCAATTAATTTATTTATTTTAGATAATTAATTATTTGATTTCAAATAATCTATCATCATATGATTAATCATCTAAATTCATATAATTAATCATTTATAATTCGAAATTTTAAAAAATGTTATTTGTTATTTGAATTAACTAATGAACTAATTATTTTTCCAATGAATTTAGATAATTAATGATTTTTATTATTATTGATGAAATAATAGTTATTTTAATTAATTAATTAAATTCATTATTAAATATTCTCAACTCAAATAAATATTTATCTGATTATTATTTGATTTTATTTTTTCCATACATCCATATTATTTAATCTAACTAACATAATTAGTTAATTTAAAATTAATTATATGAATTGCACTTATTTATTAAGATTAATAGTCAATTATTTAGTATAATTAATTAGTTCATAATAATTAAGTGTATTAAGCGAGTTAATATTCAATAATCAAATTATTGAAATAATATTTCTTTATGAAATATCACATATGAATTTATATGTTTATTAAGTTATAAGTTGGTACATAGTAGTCACGACATGGTTGAACATTAGTAGTTCAATAATGGTACATTAATAACCTTACTAGTTGTATCAATAAAAATCATAATTGAAAATTAATTAGAAATTCATTTCATAATGGACGGTGGAAATGTGAACGTGTGGCATGATTACATGTATGTACATCGTACAAGTTGCAACATAATTATTGCATTAATGACATATTTACAACAATTTTAGATTAGTTGTCACACGTAACTGCAATGCAATTCCTTAAAAAATCAAATATGATTAACTATAGATGTATGTATGATGAATGCAAATTACTATATAGAAAACTCATTTTCAACTCACTTGCAACTATAATATAACTAACTAATTTTCTAACATGACAATTTATTTATTAATTCCATATGTTTTCAAGGGATAGTTGCTTGATTGGTGTAATACTTAATGGATAGTTGCACAATAGTTGTATAAAGTTGTTTTTTGAACTTTAGTTAAAAGGCAATGTGGTTTTAGCAGACGCAATTTTTTATATTGTTTTACTTGTAAATCAAAGGTTCAAATTTCAAATCATGATATGAAATTAAGAACATAAAATAAGACACCATTTTAGGCATTTGGAATTTTGTGCTAGCTTTTCTTAGTAAAATGGAACCACAAAAAATTCTAATTTTAATTCTAGTTCTAAAAATTGAACCTAGGCTCAATCTGATTCTGAATTACCCAAACCAAGATTGATAGTTAATTGTTAGTTAACGTTTAGTTCTAATCCTTTTTTATAAAAAATAATCCTTGTTACAATTCTTATAAAACAAAGAACCCAGTTTTGAAAAGCCAAAAACCCTATTTTGATTCCAAAAATCAAACCCAATTCCAATTTGATTTCGAGGAACTAGAAATGACAATTGTAACCTACAAAACCAGGTACTTGCCCACCATTGATATATTCCTCATATTGAGACTTGTGTGACAACCCTAAATGAATCTAGTATTACTGTAGATCCTACGAGGTAGGCATTGGTGTGAGGCTACTCTTGCCTTATGTACCTACCAGTGTTGCCCAGTTATAGAGTTTTGACCCTGTTATCAACCAAGGTATTGATAACCTACCACACAATTATTGATTTTTTTATAACCAATTAATAACCTAACCGTCTAGGTTTTCAAATTTTATTAATTTACCTGGATGACTTGGTTATCATCCAAGTAAGCTATCAATCCTCAAATGCTAAACCAGTTTATGATATAAAACAGAAATAGAGAAAAGAAAAAAGAAAAAATTAAAATTAAAAACCATATAGTGGACTAATAACAGATAAGATAACTAACGATTATCAACCGGTTATTTAATAACCTACCCTTATGCATAGTCAGCAGTTATTACCAGAATATTGATAACATAATTGGCGCCCAGAAGATTTTGATATTGGTAGCAGATTCAGGCTCTTTTTAAAATCCTGCATGGGCCGATCTTGAATGGGAAGGAGCCAAGTGAATTGAACCGGGAATGAATGAGCCTCTCCAATGCATGACGAGGCGAAGTTGAGTAAGTTACATACGACTAGTGCACTGAAAAGTGAGCTCCTTTTCCAGCATGCCAACAATGGATTTCATCAGCAAAAGGCGTTGAGCCCTTCAGAGTAAAGTGGTGCAATTTGAAATTCCCAAAATGGACAAAGAATTGACCTGGGAAATGGAGGCCCACTTCACACAAGCAGTCGAGGCCAAAGTTGAACCCAAAATGGAGCAATCCTATTGGTGCAGCCACTGAAATTAGTCTCAAGGGCTTTACGCAAGGAGTCTAGGCCAACCTAAAAAATGATATTATTGGTTGGCCTTGTCAATGGTCCCAAAGGTACCTATCAACTTGGGGGAGCCAATTCCCAAATCTATGAAACTTTGTGACACACAACCCCCCCCCCTCTTCCCAAAACCATTTTCTCTCTCTCTCTCCATTTTTGTCCCATTTTTATCGTGCCTCTAGGCTATCTATTTGTTGTCTCTTAGGATAACAAAAAAGGAGAAAGTGAAAATATATGAGACAGTGAAGACAGGATTCCAACTGATTGGCCTCGACAACTTTACAGGCGAAAATCCATGACCTTCAAAACATAATATTTTGTTAGTAAGTTGAGGCCAAAAGTGTTCAAAATGTCCCCTTATCGGTCTCAAGATTTCTTGACCTTGACTCCTAGCTAGGCTAGGTACCATGATTCTTGGTTTGTTTGGAGACAGGCTATTGGCCTCCCTTGACAGAAGAAATCTTCTTCGATGGGTAGGGTAGGGACACCCACTTTTGCCAGCAACACAAGCTAGCTAGGCCTGGGGAACAAGGCTGGGCTATGATTGTTGTCACCAAAGCCAACCTGCCTTGCCCTGCCTGCCACAAAAGTACTATACCTGTCCCCACCGTGTACATACGTATTTTTCACACGTGACGTACCTGTCCCGCTCCAGGGACCGTATATCGGATACAGATCAGATCCCGTCTGGGGAAACAACCCCGCACCCTCTCCCCCCCCCCCCCCCCCCCCCCCCCCCCCCACCCCTCTCCCCCCCCC
>Ga0116231_10003839_pt1 | contig 30827 bp, 29 predicted proteins | sample S1TSphgellanicum_2_FD_89695 | JGI IMG/M metagenome (GOLD analysis project Ga0116231, IMG submission 89695) | Host-associated microbial communities from peat moss isolated from Minnesota, USA - S1T2_Fd - Sphagnum magellanicum MG | ecosystem: Host-associated > Plants > Peat moss > Unclassified... | reverse complement strand
GCCGACCCGCGCGCCCCGCAGAGCCCAAGCCGGCGCCCAAAGCCACGCAGGCGCCAAGGTCTGCGCCTCCAGAACCTTCCGCGTCCGCGGCGCCCGCGCGACCCCTGGTGGTCTGGGCCGAGTTGGCGAGCTTGGCCCCGGCTCAGTTCGAGACCTTGCTCGCCCGCTATGGCGCCGTGGTCGCCATCCGCCCCACAGTCTGGCTGGTGCAGGCCCGCTGCGACGCCGCCGCCCTGCGCAACGCCCTATCCCGCCGCCTAACCGGCGCCGACGCGCTGATGATCGTCCACGCCCCGTTGGAACAAGCCGCGTGGTTCAACCTCGACAGCGAGGCGGAACGCGGGTTGCGTCAGGTGTGGGGCGGTGGTGGTTAGGTCTTCCGACACGGCTCACTCGCGCCGAGCAAAATATGCCCCAACTTTGCCCTCCCGTTTTCGCACGAAAAAGAACTGCGCAATCAACGGTTGGTGTTGGGACGTATAGGGAGGGGCAAAACCAAGTGTTTTCGCCTCTGCGAACGTCGGCTTTTCGTCGGGCTGGCGAATGGCGATTTCGACCCTAAGACTGTGCATCGGCTTCCAAGTGCGACCCGCATCTTTGCGGGAATCAAGTTCTTGAATATAATGGCGAATTTGCGAAAATGAGGGGGTTACGATCGGCGCCCATCGGGACCCCAAGTTTTCCGGAGAATGCACAAGAAATTCAAAATGTTATGCGCTATTGAGGCGGGGTCCAACTTCGAAGCCCTTCAACAGTCAGTGAGCTAACCAACCGCCGCCAACCCTCGCGCATGCCGCTTCCAGGTCTCCACATAATGCAGCGCTGACAGCTTCAAACCCTCGATCTGGGCGAGGTCGAGTTGGCGGACGACCTTGCCCGGCGCGCCCATCACCAGGCTGTTGTCGGGGATCTCCTTGCCCTCCGCGATCAGGGCCTTGGCGCCGATCAGGCAGTTTCGGCCGATGCGGGCGCCGTTCAGGATAACTGCGCCGATGCCGATCAGGGAATTGTCGCCGATGGTGCAGCCGTGCAGCATCGCCAAGTGGCCTACGGTCACGCCGTCGCCGACCGTCAAAGGCGAGCCCAGGTCGGTGTGGAGTATAGATCCGTCCTGGATATTGCTGTTTTCCCCGATTACTATTGGATCGTTGTCTCCTCTAAGCACTGCGCCATACCAGATGCTCGCATTAATCTTGAGCGTCACATTTCCGATGATCGTGGCATTTGGCGCCACCCAGTACTGTCCAGTCGGCGGTAGCCCAGGTTTAACTCCGTCCAGTTGATAGATTGAATGCGGACTGGACATCGCGAAACCTCCGAACTTTTTTGCGACACTATCGTTAATCGGTTGGAAACGTGGATACAGTGATAGTCGTTATGCGATTCGGACCGTCGTTCGGCGCCGGATCGCTCAGAGGAGTGTCGGGTGACGCGTCAGTCGCGCCAGCGGATCATTGGTCCGCCATCTCGTCCAAACGCAAGCGCGTCGCCGGGCGCGCCGTCCCCCCGTCGCCCTCTATTGTCCGGGGCTTACGCTCCCATCCGTACAGCCCAAAGGCGCCGCCTCTCGCAGGTTGCGCCTTTTTTCTTGTCTAAGTCTCTGCGTCTCAAATCCCTGCTCCCCACATCCCTGTTATCAGGAGGGTTTCATGACCAAGCGTGCTCTGAAGCGTGTCGTGCGTGAAGGTGAGTTCGACGCCGGCCAGTTCGACGCCGGCCACCTCGCGGCGGAGACCAAGGTCCGGCGCCTGCCGGTCGATCGGGGCTGGTCGCCCCTGAACGGGGATGGGGAACGCGAGCAGAGTTACGTCAAAACCATAAAACCGAAATCTGTCGGCCAGGCTCAGTTGATGGACGCCATCGAGGCGCGAAACCTGGTGCTGGCGCTAGGTCCCGCAGGCACCGGCAAGACCTATCTGGCCATCGCCAAGGCGGTGGAGGCGCTTGAAGCGGGTCGGGTCGGCCGCATCGTCCTGTCGCGCCCGGCGGTCGAGGCGGGCGAGTCGATCGGCTACCTGCCCGGTGAAATGGAGGACAAGCTCGCGCCCTATCTGCGGCCCCTCTACGACGCCCTGTCGGATCGCTTGTCGATGAAGCGGGTCAAGAGCCTGATGGCCGAAGGTCTGATCGAGATCGCCCCCATCGGCTTCATGCGCGGTCGCACCCTGAACAACGCTTTCGTGGTGATCGACGAGGCGCAGAACTGCACCTACACCCAGCTCAAGATGTTGCTGACGCGGCTGGGCTGGAACTCCACCATGGTGATCACGGGCGACCCCCACCAGTCCGACCTCTTGCCCGGCATCTCCGGTCTGGCGGATGTAGCAGAGCGGCTCGACACGCTGCCCACGATTGAGGTGGTTCGCCTGGCCGATGTCGATATCGTGCGCCATCCGTTGGTGGCGACGATGTTAAGCGTGTTGTAGCGAGTTTCTCCTCCCCTGCGGCGCAAGCCGCGGGGGAGGTGGCGCGCCGCAACGCGGCGTGACGGAGGGGGCGCGCTGCGCTTAAATCTTCTGGTGGCTGGACCGAGCGTCCGCTGGTGCGCGCCCCCTCCGTCGCGGCTTTCAGCCGCGCCACCTCCCCCGTGTCGCTACGCGAAACAGGGGAGGAGATGGTCGCCGTTCGCGCTCATATTACAGCCTGCTCGTATCCGCATACGGCTTGCCATCCCCCGATAGCAGGATCGCCAGCGGACGGGCGCCCTTGAACTCCGCCAGGATCGCCATCGCCATCACCGTCAGGGGCGTGGATAGGAAGGCCCCCACGACGCCCCATATCGCCCCCCAGAAGGCCAGGGCCAGCAGCACGACGATGGGATCGACATTCAGGCTCTTGCCCTGCATCCGTGGCTGCATCACGTGGCTGACGCCAAAATGTACGCCCTCAAGGATCGCCAGCAGCAAGAACGGCTTCCACAGCTGGTCGAACTCCACCAACCCCAGAAGCGGCGGCAGCATAACGCCTAGCGCCGCGCCGATGGCGGGGATGTAGTTGAAGAGGAAGATGATCAGGGTCAGGAAGACGATGTGGTTCAGTCCCATGATCGCCATGACAGCCGCAGACGCCCCGGCGATGATGACGCCGACTACGGTCTGGACCCAGACATAGCTCTCAACGCCTTTACGGATACGGGCGAACACGCGGTCGGCTTCTTTGCGTTGAGCCTCGGTAGGGAACAATTGCTTGGCCTTGCGCCCAAAGCCTTGGCGGGACGCGACGAGGAAGCCGAGATAGATCAACACGAACACCGAATGCTCGGCAAAGCCTGAAAAGCCCCTGGCGATAGCCCCGCCATAGTGGGCGGGGTTTAGGCGCTTGATCAGCTCGGCGACGGTGGGCGTCACGGTCAATCCCAACTGCGCCGAGCCCTTTTCAAGGACGGTGTTCAGCTTGTCCTCGTACATGTGCGAATTGGCCGAGAAGTCGCCGGCGGTTTGCACCATCTGCGAGATCGTCAAGGCGAACAGGCCCACGATCAGCACGATGGCGACGGGCAGGGCGCACCTGTCCGGAAAGTAGGGGATGCGGTCGCGCAAGGCCCGCGCCAGACCGTCGACCATCAGCAACAAAAATACCGCCAGCACAAGCGGCGTCAGGATGTGGCGCAGAACATACAAGGCGAAGCCGCTCAGGATGGCGGTGCTGATCACCCCGCAAATCTTGAGCACGGACATGGCCGACGCACGGCGATCGCTTATGAGCTCCGACATCGGCCCTCAACGGCTAGGCTGGAAATTGGCTGCGTCGCCGGAGCCTTGTCGCCCAACCTTAGCTGAAACGCCGGAAAAAGGAATCCGACCGTGGCATATCGGACAGGGTGGACGCCATAGCGCCTAAAGCCCCTGTGTCGTTCGCATTGGCGAGGCGGTCTCGGTGCGCAAGCGCCGCGCCACGGGTATGATGCAGGGCGAAAATCTGGCATCGATTCTCGACCGTCCAACCGCCGTCTGTTTTCGCAAGCCAGTAAGCGTCGTCAGACAAGAGCCGCACTCCAGTTGCGACTGAAGGTCTATAAGATTGCGGTTCTGAAATATATGCGTCAATTCGCCGAATGGGCCGCCAGGTCCGATCGCAGGGTGAGCGCGGCGCGAGCCAGGCATTGGGGGTAGAGGCGGTGTTCGGCTGTCAGCACGCGGGCGGCGAGCGTGTCTGCTGTGTCGCCGTCCAGTACGGGAACATCGGCTTGGCCGATGATCGGGCCGGCGTCGACACCTTCCGTCACCCAATGCACGGTGCAGCCATGCCGATCATGACCGGCGGCGAGCGCTCGGGCGTGGGTGTCTACCCCTGGAAAGTGCGGCAAGAGGCTCGGGTGGATGTTGATCATCCGGTCACGCCACGCCTGGACGAACCAGGGCGTCAAGATGCGCATATAGCCGGCCAACGCCACGAGCTCGACGCGCCCCGCCCGCAGCGCCGCATCGACCGCCCGCTCGTGGGCCTCGCGGTCGCCCTTGAAAGGTCGATGATCGATCGCGGCGGCCTCAATGCCGGCGTTCTGCGCGATCTCCAGGCCGCCTGCGCCGGGCGCATTGGCGAGCACCATGACGATCTCAGCCGGATAGTCGGGGGCTTTCGTCGCGTCGAGCAGGGCGGCCAGATTGCTGCCGCGGCCCGAGATCAGCACGCCGACCCGTACGCGGCCTGAGCCTGGCGCCATTTTCGTCATGCCGCGCCCAGTTCGCCGACCACGAACGCCTCTTCGCCCGCGTTCAGCAGCGCCGCCAGCACCGCCGGCGCGTCGGCGGGCGCTACGATCAGCACGAAGCCCAGGCCGCAGTTGAAGGTGCGGCGCAGCTCATGGTCGCTCACCCCGCCAACCGCCTGCAGCCAGGCGAACACCGGGGGCAGGGGCCAGGCGTCCCAATCGAACTTGGGGACTAAGCCCGATCCGATCGCGCGGGGCGGATTTTCGATCAAGCCGCCGCCCGTGATGTGGGCGCCGCCCTTGATCGGCCCCGCCTTGATCAGCGGCAGCACGGACTTGATGTAGATTTTCGTGGGCGCCATCAGCGCTTGCGCCAGACCCAGGTCGGACGCGAAGGGAGCGGGGGCGCTCCATCCGAGCCCCGACCGCTCCACGATCTTGCGCACCAGCGAATAGCCGTTGGAGTGCGGACCGCTGGAGCCAAGCCCGATCAGCACATCGCCCGGCCTCTGAGCCTCCAGCCGGGGCAGCACGCCGCCGCGCTCTACGGCGCCGACCGAAAAGCCGGCCAGGTCGTAGTCGCCGCCGGCGTACATGCCGGGCATCTCCGCCGTCTCACCCCCGACCAGCGCGCAGCCCGCCTGGCGACACCCTTCGGCGATACCGGCCACGACCTGGCGCGCGACCTCGACCTCCAGCTTGCCTGAGGCGTAATAGTCCAGGAAGATCAAGGGCTCAGCGCCTTGGGCTAAAAGGTCGTTGACGCACATGGCCACGAGATCGATCCCGACCTGACCATGCAGGCCGGTCTCGATGGCGATCTTCAGCTTGGTGCCGACGCCGTCGGTGGTGGCGACCAAGAGAGGATCGTCGTAGCCGGCGGCTCGCAGATCGAACAACGCCCCGAATCCGCCCAGCCCCGCCGCCGCGCCCGGTCGGGCGGTCGATTTGGCCAGGGGCTTGATCGCCTCCACCAGCGCCTCGCCGGCGTCGATATCGACCCCGGCCCCCGCATACGTCAGGCCGTTCGCCCGGTCGGTCATGTCACAGAAGTCCACAATGAGATTTGCGCGATAAAGGTTCCGCTTGCACGCGAACCGATCCGCCAGGTTATAGCTAGCAAATGACGCCTATCACTTCCAATGCGCAGCTAAAGGCCTTCTGCGCAACGCTGGCCCAAGAGCCTTTCATCGCCGTGGACACCGAGTTCATGCGCGAGACCACCTATTGGCCGCGCCTCTGCCTCATTCAGGCCGCGGGCGCCGAGGCGTCTGGGGTGATCGATCCCATGGCCGAAGGGCTCGATCTGGAGCCCTTTCTGGCGCTCCTGCGCGACGAAAATATCGTCAAGGTGTTTCACGCCGCGCGCCAGGACGTCGAAATCTTCAATAATCTGGGCGCCATTCCCAAGCCCCTGTTCGACAGCCAGGTGGCGGCGATGGCGGCCGGCTTTGGCGAGCAGATCGCCTATGACGCCTTGGTGCGCCAGATTCTACGGATCGAGATCGACAAGTCCTCCCGCTTTACCGATTGGGCGCGACGACCGTTATCGGACGCCCAGCTCGCCTATGCTCTGGCCGATGTGACGCATCTCGCCAAGATATACCCCAAACTCAAGGACAAGCTGGAACGGGCCGGACGCCTCGCCTGGGTGGCTGAGGAGATGGCTGCGCTCAGCGATCCGGCTCTGTATGACGTCGATCCCGAGAACGCCTGGCGGCGGCTGAAGCCCCGCAAGTTCAACGCCCGCTACCTCGCCGCCTTCCGCGCCGCCGCCGCCTGGCGCGAGCGCACCGCCCAGGCGCGCGATCAGCCCCGGGGCCGAATCATCAAAGACGAGGCGATGGACGAGCTCGCGACCCAACTGCCCCAGGACGCCGAGGGCCTGAACCGCCTGCGCGCCCTGCCTAAGGGCTTTGGCGGCTCCAAGTTCGCCGCCGACCTGCTGGAGGCGCTGCGTGTGGCGATGCAGGACCCGGAGGCCTATGCGCCCGTGATCGAACGCGGGCCGCCGCCGCCTCAGAATCAAGGCGCGGTCGTCGAGCTGCTGAAGGTGCTGCTCAAGGCGCGCGCCGAAGACGCCGGCGTCGCCGCCAAGCTGATCGCCACGGTCTCCGACCTGGAGAAGATCGCCGCGACCGACGAGGCGTCTACGCCTGCGCTTCAGGGCTGGCGGCGCGACGTGTTCGGTGAAGACGCCCTTCGCCTCAAGCGCGGCGAGCTGGCCCTGGTGCTGGACGGCGCGCGGGTGAAGGTGGTCGATGTGGCGCCCCAGACGGCCGATTGACGCTCAAAGTCGCCGCAAAGCATCGATGGCCCAACGCGCCCCGCACCCGCCGATCTGGCTCCTCGGCTTCGGACTTTGGCCCCTCGGCGTAAACGGGGCCCTGTTGTTGATCACCATGCCGCAACTTCTGGCGGCGCAGCACACGGCGGAGAGCCGGATCGCCGGCATAACCGCCATGGCCCTGGCGCCTGGGTTTATGAGCTTTCTAATGGCGCCCCTTCTCGACTGGCGGTTTTCACGCCGGACCTGGGCCATCCTGTTCACCCTCGTCACGGGCTTTGGCAGCGCCTTGGCCTTTCTGCTCGTCCAGCAGTTGGACGCGCTGCCCGTCATCTTCTTCCTTTCCAACCTGGGCGCCTATCTGGTGGCGGCCGCCTGCGGCGGCTGGTTCGGCGCGATCGTGCCTCGCGACCGGCAGGGCGTGCTGGGCTCTTGGCTGGCGGCGGTGAACGTCGCCTCGGGCGGACTTGCGGTCGCGGTCGCTATTCCTGTCTTTCGCGACTTGCCCCAGCCGTGGGGCGCGCTGGCGCTCGGCGGCCTCAATCTTCTGGTCTTACCGCTCCTGGTTATGACGCCGTGTCCACCCGCCGATGCACGCCTGGCGCGGGACGGCGCCATCGCCTTTGCGAGGGATGTGAGCCGCGTGTTGCGCCGGCCCATCGTGTTGTGGACTCTGCTGCTGTTTGTCTCGCCCGCGACCGCGTTTGCGCTCACTAACTCGCTGTCGGGCTTTGCGGGTCAGTTTCATACGCCCGAAGCGCTCGCCGGGCTTATCGGCGGCGCAGGCGTCTGCATCGCGGGCGTGGTGGGAAGCTTGCTGGCGCCTCGACTGGGCGCGGGCCTTAGGCCCCGGGTGCTTTACCTTGTGGTGGGGCTATTGGGCGCGGCGTTCAGCTTTGTCTTGATCGGGCTGCCCAGAACGCCGGCCGCCTTTGGCGCGGCCTTGTTGGGGGAGAACATTTTCCAGGCGGCGGCCTTCGCCGTCTCGAACGTGATCACGCTGAATTCCATCGGCGAGGACAATCCGCTCGCCGCTACCCAGTTCGGCCTCCTGTTCGCCTCAAGCGCCGTGCCTCTGACCTATATGCAGATCGTCGACGGCGCCGCTTTTACAGCCCATGGCCTTGATGGCGGCCTTTTCGTCGACGCGGGCCTAACCGCCAGCGCCTGTATCGTCCTCGCGCTGATCCTGCGCGCCTTTCGAAAAGCCATCGCTCGCGCCGAAGCGGCGAACTGAAAAGGTTAACCCTTCAACCGCTTGGAGAAAGCCGTCGCGGACAGTTTTATATTGTGTTGAAGCCGTGTTTGAGGTCGACGTTGTTGTTCGGCCAGTCCTGGGAGGCTCGGCGTTGTCGCCGGGACATTGTCATTATGGTCAAGTTTACGCTCATCGCGGCGACCGCTGCTGCACTCCTTGTTGGCGCTGGCGCGGAAGCGAACGCGCAAGCCTATCCGGGCTATCTGCCGCCCCCCGCCTACGCCTACGCCGGCCAGGGCGCGCCGGCCTATCAGGATGAGATCGACACCCCCGGCGACTGCGGCGGGACGGGCTTCACCATTCTTGGCGCGCGCGCCGGCGCCACCGTGCTCGGCTTCGACGCCGGCGTCGGCGGCCATTTCGGGTTCAGCGGCTTTGGCGGCGGTTGCCGGCGTCACCGGCCGCCGGTGCAGGCCTATGCCCCGGCTTACGCGCCCCCGCCCGTCTATCCGCCGATGCAATACGCGCCGCCGCCGCCGCCGCAGCCCTATTATTCTGCGCCCCAATACGCGTCGCCTTGCGGTTGCGAGGCGGGCGGCTGGTAGCGATCCGAGCCCGCTTGCGGGCTGGCCCACGCGTATAAGGGTTGGAGACGGGCTGCGGCTCGGGCACAAGCTCAAGCTATGCGCTTTTGGCCCTATATTGCTCTATCCGCCGCCGGCGCCTGCTGGGGGTTAGGCTTGCCGTTCGGCGAGTTGGTCCTGCATGAGACCGACGCGGCTCATATGATCATGCTCCGCTTCGCCTTGGCGGGCGCGGCCGTTCTGCCGTGGACTTTGTTGCGGCCCCAGTGCCGCCGCCTGCTGGTCCATCCCGCGGTTCTTCTGGCCGGCGTCTGTTATGCTTTGGGCTTCTTGATCGAGTTCGAGGGGCTGGCGCATTCCAGCGTAGCCATCGCTGCGCTTCTGGTCGGGCTTATGCCGGCGCTGATTGCAGTCTCCGCCGCGATTGGGGGCGAGCGCATCAGCGTCGCCTCCTGGTTGGGCGTGGCCGGAGCTACACTGGGCGCAGCCCTGATCGCCGGCAAACCCGGGTCTGGGGGGACCGCGCTCGGCATCATTTTGTGTCTGATATCGCTGCTGGTCTTTCTGGCGTGGCTCTATGCAGCCAAGCGCGCGCCTCGCGATGCCGGCCCGGTCGATGTGTCCTGCGCGGCCATCGTCATCGCGGCCGTCGCGCTTGCAGGCCTGGTTACGATTCTTCACGGCCCCCCTCATCTGCGGCTCTCAGCCCAAGCCTGGGGCGGCATCGCAGGGCAGGGGCTTTTGTCCACTATCGTCGCCACAATAGCCTGGCAGCTGGGCGCGCGGCGGGTGGCGAGCGCTGCCGCCGGCGTATTTATCAATCTGGAGCCGCTGATCGGCGCGACGATCGGCGTCGCGCTGTTTCACGACCGACCGACCCTGATCGCGGCGTTCGGCGGCGTAATGATCCTGGCGGGCAGTCTGACCACGGTCTTAGGGGAGCATCGCCGCACGCCGCAGGACCTGACAGCCGCCGGCGCGCCGACGCCAGCTTGACGCAGCTGTCAATTTTTCACGTCTGTCAGTTTTGTGTATTGCCAGCTTATCCATTTCGTCGCTCAATCGAATCGGCGGCCAGTTCGTCGTCGCGTAACGGACGACTGAGATGATTGTTGAATTTCCCAAGCCGGATGCGGAGCTGGCGGCTATTGGCCGGCGGCTGCGCGACTGGCGCACCGCGCGGGGCGTGCCCCTGGACGGCATGGCGGCCAATGTCGGGATTTCGCCGCACCAGATGTCCAGTGCAGAGCGCGGCTATCTGAGGCTCACCTCGGCCCAGCTTTACGCGGTGACCCTCCATCTCCATATCCCTATGCGGCTGCTGTTCGAAGACAGCGCCCCGCCGCCGCCTTTGCGCCATTAAGCGAAGACGCGTCGGCAGTTAGATCTGACTGAGGCGCGACATGACTCCTGACGAACGCAACATCCTCCAACAATTCATCGGAGACCTGAGCCAGACTCGCGGAACCGCCAAGGACCCTGAGGCCGACGCCATGATCCGTCAGGCGCTTCAGGCCAACCCGGACGCCGCCTACCTCCTGGTCCAGCACGCCATCCTGGCGGATCAGGCCCTACACGCCGCCCAGGCGCAGATCGCGCAGATGCAGGCCCAGCTCGGCCCGTCTGCGCCGTCTGGAAGCTTCCTCGGCGGCTATCAAAATCCCCCTCCACAGTATCAGCCGCAATACCAAGACGTGCAGCCGGCGCCGTCCGGCCCCTTCTCGGCCAATAGCGGCCTGGGCGGCTTTTTGCGCACAGCGGGCACGATGGCGGCTGGCGTCGCAGGCGGCGAATTCTTGGCCGAGGGGCTTTCCAACCTGTTCGCGCCGCGCGATTGGTGAGCTGAGCCGATCGATCGGGCGGCCTCGCCATGAGGCCGTCGTCAATCTTTCCTGTCTTTTTTCGTTACAGCAGCGCGGCGGCGTTGCGCTGGTAGAATAGGGGCGCGCGCGCCGATGTGGGTGTTGGTTTTGTTGTTTATCGTCGCGGTTTGGGCCGGGACGCAAAACGCGCTCGCCGGTGGCGGCTCCTTCATTACCTTGCCCTTGCTGATGTTCACCGGGCTCGATGCACGCGCCGCCAATATCGCCTCGACGTTGGCCCTGTTTCCAGGCCAGGTGACCACAGGCTTTTTCGGGCGCAGCCTGGTGTCTGGCGCGGCGAACCTATCGTTCCGCGCGCTGGTGATCATCAGCCTGATTGGCGGCGCATTGGGCGCGCTGCTGCTGCTGGCGACGCCGCCGAGCTTCTTCGGCCATATGGTGCCGTATCTTGTGCTGTTCGCGACCGCCTTGTTCGCGTGGGGCAGCTTCTTTCGCAAGACAGGAGAAATGGCCAAGGCGCTCAGCCCCCGCGCCGCCATGACCATGCAATTTGGCATCTCCCTCTATGGCGGCTATTTCGGCGGCGGCATCGGGTTTTTGATGCTCGCGGCCCTGACTATGGCCGGACTTGCGGTTCGGACTGCGGGGGCGACCAAGAATGTGTTGGCGAGCGTGATGAACGCTTCGGCCGTCGCCATCTTCGTCTTCACGCCAGGCATTCCCTGGCTGCGCGTCGCCATCGTCTGCGTGGGCGCCATCTGCGGCGGCTACCTGGGTACGCTCGCGCTGAAACGGGTCAATGAGAAGCTGATCCGGGGCTTTGTGGTGGTGATCGGGGTGTGCCTGACGGTGGGGTTGTTTTTGCGCCAGCTTTGAGTGGGCGCTGAGTTTTCCTTTTTTCCGCTTCCCTCGGGCGAAGTCCCGAAGGCCGAACTTTCCCTGCTGCGGCGCCTGAGCGCCATCAGGCGCTTATGCTCCGGTACGCTCGATCCTTGGGACAAGCCCAAGGAAGGCGGAAATAGAAGACCGTCCACCCATTTAAGAGCCTACGCCGTTCCTCACGCAACCTGAGCCTGGACCATGAAATCCACATGCACGGCATCGTAGGGAAAGCATACACTGCGCGCCCTGCGTTCGATCACGCCGGCCAGGATAAGTGCGGTGACATCGCTATGCACCGCCTTAACATCGCGTCCCACCCTACGGGCCACGTCGCGTATCGAGAGTTCACCCTGGCCCGTCATGGCCTTCAGGATATCCCAACGCTTAGGCGAAAGCGTGCGCCAGAGCTGCTCGACCGTCTCGAACGACAGGTGCGCGCCCTGATCCGCGCCGGCCATCGCCGCAAGCGCACGACGGGTGACGTCTTCGCGAGACGCGACCGACAGCTTCAGCTCCATTCTTCCACATCCTTCCAGAAATCGCGCAACAACTGCTCCGCCGATATGAAGAGGTAGGGCGTCTCTACCAAGCCGATATGGCGGTGGTCTCCCTTGCCAGCTTCATTGTCGTACCGCAGGACGCACTCTCCTTCCACGACATAGGCGAGGGCGTATTTGAAGGTATGACTCGACCCCAACACCGGCGTTGGAACTCGCCATACCTTGAGCTCGACGAAGGCGGCGTCATGGACCTGATGCCGCTCATGTAGGAACTGCTGCGCCTTAATGTTGAACATTACACCAACGGCGCTGTTGTTGTCAATTGATCCAACACTATGGGTCTTTCGGTTGGAAATTAGGCCGGATTGGCGCCGTGGCGCTCAGGGCGGCGAGCCGCTATTATCAGGCTATGGCGAACACTTCGTCTCATGAAAAGCGCATTTTGAAGCTGGCCCGGGCTATTTCCGAGACCGGTAATCGTAACGGCTGGTTTTATATTGCGTGTGAATTGCAGACGCAGGGAGAGCCGTTAGCGAAGAACATACTTGAGCGCGAGCCCTATCGGTCTGAATTGGACAATCGGTGCGCAGCTGTTCGTCAGCGCATGTGGGGAGCGAAAAATTCCTAAATATTCAAAGGACAAAGCCTAGCCCGACCCGTCTACCGGCCCTCTCCGGGGAGAGCGTCGCCGTCTTACAATTTTCACCCCAACCGCTCCGCGTGCCAGCGCAGGTGGTCCTCAATAAACGTCGCGATGAAGAAGTAGGAGTGGTCGTAGCCGGGTTGGCGCCGCAGCGTCAGGGGGATGTCGGCCTTGGCGCAGGCGGCTTCCAGCAGTTCTGGCTTCAGTTGGCCGATGAGAAAGGTGTCCGCCTCGCCCTGATCGACCAGGATGTCCGCCACGCGCGCGCCATCCTCGATCAGGGCGCAGGCGTCGTAAGGGCGCCAGGTCGTGCGGTCCTCGCCGAGGTAGCCGGTCAGGGCCTTGACGCCCCAGGGACACTCGATCGGCGAGACGATGGGGGCGAAGGCGGAGACGCTGCGGAAACGGTCCGGATGCTTCAAGGCTAGCGTCAAGGCGCCATGGCCGCCCATGGAATGGCCCGTGATTCCTTGCCGCGTCATGTCGGCGGCGGGTAGCTCCGCCGCGATCAGGGCTGGCAGCTCGGCGGTGAGATAGCTGTACATGCGGTAGTTGAGGGCGAACGGCGGGACCGTCGCATCAACATAGAAGCCGGCGCCCAGCCCGAAATCGTACGCCTTTTCCGGATCGTCCGGCACATCGTCGCCCCGGGGCGAGGTGTCGGGCGCGATCAGCATCAGGCCCAGGTCGGCGGCTAATCTTTGCGCCCCCGCTTTGACGGTGAAATTTTCCTCCGTGCAGGTGAGGCCCGACAGGAACCACAGCACCGGCACGGGACCCTGCTCGGCCTGGGGCGGGGTGAAGACGGAGAGCTTCATCGCCGTCTTGGTTTCACGCGACGCGTGACGGAAGGTGGCTTGCACGCCGCCAAAGGCCTTGGCGGCGCCGATCCGCTCCAGCGCCATCAGTAGACGACCACGCTGCGGATGCTCTTGCCTTCGTGCATCAGGTCGAAGCCCTCGTTGATCTTATCGAGCGGCAGCGTGTGGGTGATCAGATCGTCGATGTTGATCTTCCCCTCCATGTACCAATCGACGATCTTGGGCACGTCGGTGCGCCCGCGCGCGCCGCCAAAGGCCGAGCCCTTCCAGACCCGGCCGGTCACCAGCTGGAACGGACGGGTGGAGATTTCCGTCCCCGCCGGCGCGACGCCGATGATGATGCTCTCGCCCCAGCCGCGGTGGCAGCATTCCAGCGCCTGGCGCATGGTGTGGACGTTGCCGATGCATTCGAAGCTGAAGTCGGCCCCGCCGCCGGTGATATCGACGATGGCCTGAACCACCTTGTCGCGGCCGACCTCGTCGGGATTCACAAAGTGGGTCATGCCGAACGTCTTGGCTATCTCTTGCCTGCCGGGGTTCAGATCGACGCCGACGATCTTGTCGGCGCCGACCATGCGGGCCGCCTGGATCACATTCAGGCCGATACCGCCCAGACCGAACACCACCACCTTGGCGCCCGGCCAAACCTTGGCGGTGTAGATCACAGCGCCCACACCCGTGGTGACGCCGCAGCCGATGTAGCAGACCTTATCGAACGGCGCGTCGGGCCGGATCTTGGCCAGGGCGATTTCCGGCAAGACGGTGAAGTTGGCGAAGGTGGAGCAGCCCATGTAGTGGGCGATCGGCTTGCCGCCCATCGAGAACCGGCTGGAGCCGTCGGGCATCAGGCCCTGGCCCTGGGTCGAGCGGATAGCGGTGCACAGGTTCGTGCGCTGGGACAGGCAGGATTTACACTGGCGGCATTCGGGCGTGTAGAGCGGAATGACGTGATCGCCGACCTTCACGGACGTCACGCCGGCGCCGATCTCGCGCACGATGCCGGCGCCCTCGTGGCCCAGGATCGATGGGAAGATGCCTTCGGAGTCCAGGCCCGACAGGGTGTAGGCGTCGGTGTGGCAGATGCCCGTGGCCATCAGCTCGACCAGCACCTCGCCGGGACGGGGGCCTTCCAGGTCTACGGTCTCCACCGTCAGCGGCTTGCCGGCCTCCCAGGCGATAGCTGCGCGAACCTGCATATCCCGTCTCTCCTCGAACCATTGGATTCGAGTCAGTCCTAGCCACCTCGCAAAGCTTTGGGTAGTCCGCGCCCTATGCCCTTAAGGCATGATCCTATGGGTTGGCTTTGGCGACCTTGCTCGGCGGCGCGTCCAGCCCGCCGCCCAGCGTCCGGTACAGAGCGACCAGATTGGTAGCTCGGGTCAGCCGGGCGCTGATCAGGCTCTGCTGCGCGCTATAGAGCGTCACCTGGGCGGTCAAGGTGTTGACGAAGGGGTCCGTGCCGCTCCGATAACGTGCTGTGGAGAGGTTGAGCGAGCCGGACGCCGCCTTCACAAGCCGTTCTTGGGACTGCAGCTGATCCTCGATCGTGCCGCGCTGGGCGAGCGCGTCCGCCACTTCCCGGAAGGCCGTCTGAATCGCTTTTTCGTACTGAGCTACGGCGGCGGCCTTCTGTTCCTTGGCGTAGCGCAGCTTGGCGAGGTTCGCCCCGCCGTCGAAGATCGGCAAGGTGATGTTGGGCTGGAACGACCAGGCGTTATTATTGGCGTTGAACAGGTGAGTCAGGTTGATGCTGGCCCCGCCGCCCGACGCGGTAAGGCTCACCGTCGGGAAGAAGGCCGCGCGGGCGGCGCCGATGTTGGCGTTGTAGCCTTTAAGCGTATCTTCGGCTTCCAGCACATCGGGGCGCGCGAGTAGAACAGCCGAGCTCAGGCCGGCAGGGACATCGGCCAAGGTCGGCAGGCTGTCGTCCTGGCCCGTGGGTAAAAGGGTGGGATCGACAGCGGCGCCAACGACCAGTGTCAGAGCATTGATATCCTGGGCCACCTGAGTCGTGTAGGTCGCGACGCTGGAGCGCGCCTGCTCCAGGGTTGTCTCCGCCTGGTGCACATCCACCTCGGACGAGATGCCGGCGTTGAACTTGGCGACGGTCAGGTCATAGGTCTTTTGGTTGCTGGCCAGCGTGTCTTTAGAAACTTTCAGACGCTGGAGATCGGCGGCGTACGTCAGATAGTCGGTGGCGACTTCCGACACCAAGGTAATCTGGGTCTCGCGACGGGCCTCCACCGTGGACAGGTACTGCTCAAGCGCCTGTTTCGTCAGGCTGCGGACGCGACCCCAAAGGTCCAGCTCATAGTCGCTGATGCCCAGCGAGGCGGCGTATTCTTGGAACCCCACGCCGCCTTTCGGAACGGTGAAACCTTTGAACGCGCTGCCGATCGAACCCAGCGCCACGTCGCTGGGCGTATGCTCGTAGGTCGCCGAAGCCGAGCCGTTCAGGGTCGGCAGCTCGGCCGCGCCTTGCACCCTATATTGCTGGCGGGCTTCCTGGATGTCGATGATCGCAACGCGCAGGTCGCGGTTCTGAGCCAAGGCCTCAGCGATCACGGCCCTGAGCTTGGGATCGGTGAAGAAGGTTCGCCAGCTCAGGTCGCCGATGGGCTGTGCCGAGCTTTCCGGCTCGGGATAGGACGGGCCCGTCGGGAAGGCGGCCGGAATGGGCGCGGCCGGACGTTCGTACGTCGGCGCCATGGTCGCGCAGCCCGCGAGAAGCGTGGCGATCAGCGCCGAGACCGCGAGGGATTTGGAGGGGAGGGGGCGAGTCATCTAGCTACGCGCCTTCCACATTATCTATGGCGAACTTGTCCTGCGGCGAACCGGGCGGGGGGCGATCCTTGAACACCGAGCGCACCAACACATAGAACAGCGGTACGAAGAAGATCGCCAGGATCGTCGCCGAAATCATGCCGCCGACGACGCTGGTGCCGATGTCGTTCTGGCTCCCCGATCCCGCCCCGGACGAAATCGCCAAGGGCGCCACGCCAGCCACAAAGGCGAGCGAGGTCATCAGGATGGGGCGAAGGCGCAAGCGCGCCGCTTCGAGCGCGGACTCGACCGCCGTCTTGCCGCTGCGATAGGCGCTTTCGGCGAACTCCACGATCAGAATGGCGTTTTTCGCCGCCAAGCCCATGGTGGTGAGCAGCCCGACCTGGAAGAAGACGTCGTTGTTGAAGCCCCGCAGCGTTACCGCCAGCACCGCGCCGATGATGCCGAGCGGCAGCACCAGGACGACCGCGACGGGCACCGACCAGCTTTCATAGAGCGCCGCCAAACAGAGGAACACGACGATGACGGAGAGCCCATAGAGGAGGCCCGTCTTACCGCCGGCGGCCGCTTCTTCATACGACAGGCCTGTCGGCTCCAGCGCCACGCCAGGCGGCAGCCGCTTGGCCAGCATGTTCATCTCCTCAGTCGCCGCGCCCGAGCTTGCGCCTGGCGCGGGTTGCCCAAGGATCTCCATCGCCGGCATTCCGTTATATCGGCTGAGCTGGGCCGGGCCGAACGACCAGCCTTCGGTGGCGAAGGCCGAGAAGGGCGCGAGCGCGCCGCTGGCGCCGCGGACATACCAGTGGTTCAGGTCGTCCGGCTTGGCGCGATATGCGGCGTCGCCTTCGATATAGACGTGCTTGACCCGGCCGCGATCCAGGAAGTCGTCGACATATTCGCCGCCCCAGGCGGTGGAGAGGGTGTCGTTCACGTCTGCCAAGGATAGGCCCAGCGCCGTCGCATGAGGCTTGTCGATATTGACCTGGAGCTGCGCCACATCGGGCAGCCCGTTGGGGCGCACGCCTTGAAGCAGATGGTCCTGAGCGGCCATGCCGAGCAACTGATACTCGGCGGCGAGCAGGCGCTGATGGCCGACGTTGCCGACATCCTCGAGCTCAAGGTCGAAGCCGGTGGCGGTCCCCAGTTCCGGAACGGCCGGCGGCACGACGGGAAAGATCATGGCGTCGCGAACTTGGCTGAAGGCCCCGAACGCCCGGCCGGCGATAGCGCTGGCGCGGTTTGCAGCGCCTGGACGCTGGCTCCAATTCTTCAAAGAGACGAACGCCAGCGCGGTGTTCTGGCCCTGGCCCGTGAAGCCGAAGCCCGCCGCCGTATAGACGCCGTTGATGTTGGCGCCTTCGTGGGTGTGGAAATAGTCGTTGATCAGCTTGTTGACGGCGATCGTCCGGCTCATGGGCGCCCCGGGCGCCAGTTGGACGACGCAGATCAAGATGCCCTGATCTTCTTCCGGCAGAAAGGCCGTGGGGATGCGCGCAAACATCACCACCATGACTACGGCGATGACGCCGTAGAGGATGGCGAACCGCCCCCAGCGCTTGAGCACGTAGCCGAGCCCGCCCTGGTAGCCCTTTACGCTTTTGTCGAAGTTGCGGTTGAACCAGCCGTAGAAGCCGCGCTTGGGCTTCCCGTGCGACTTGTCGGGCTTCAGGATCGTCGCGCAGAGCGCGGGCGTCAGGATCAGAGCGACCAAGACCGACAACACCAGCGACGACACGATGGTGACGGAGAATTGCCGATAGATCACACCGGTCGAGCCGGCGAAGAAGGCCATGGGCATGAAGACCGCGGTCAGCACCATGACGATGCCGACGAGCGCGCCCGTGATCTCCCCCATGGACTTTCGCGTCGCGTCGACCGGCGACAGCCCTTCCTCGGACATGATCCGCTCGACGTTTTCGACCACCACGATCGCGTCGTCCACCAAGAGCCCGATCGCGAGCACCATGGCGAACAGGGTGAGCCCATTGATGCTGTAGTTCAGTGCGGCCAGCACCCCGAAGGTGCCCAGCAGAACGACAGGCACGGCGATTGTGGGAATGAGCGTCGCCCGCAGGTTCTGCAAGAAGATGAACATGACGATGAAGACGAGCACGATCGCTTCGATCAGGGTCTTTACCACCTCCTCGATCGAAATCCGCACGAAGGGCGTCGTGTCATAGGGGTAGGTGACCCGCACATCCGGCGGCAGCTGGCTCTGGAACTGCGCCATCTTCGCCTTCACCGCATCGGCCGTCGCGAGCGCGTTGGCGCCCGGCGCCAGCTTGATGCCGATACCGGCCGACGGGTGGCCATTGTACCGGCCGGAGATGGTGTAGCTGTCCTGACCCAGTTCGACCCGCGCGACGTCCTTCAAATAAACGCTTGAGCCGTCGGCGTTCGTCTTCAAAACGATGTTGCGGAACTGTTCGGGCGTCTGCAGCCGGGTTTGAGAGTTGACCGCGGCGTTGAGTTCCTGGCCGTTGACGGTCGGCAATCCGCCGAGCTGGCCGCTGGCGACCTGGGCATCCTGGGCGCTGATCGCGTTCTTCACGTCGGTTGTGGAGAGCGCATAATTGTTCATCTTGTAGGGGTCGAGCCAGATACGCATGGCGTATTGCGAGCCGAAGATCTGCGTGTCGCCGACCCCGGTGATGCGGCTGATCGGGTCCTGCAGCTTGCTGGCGATAATGTCGCCGAGGTCTGCGTCGGTATGAGAGTCGTTGGCGGAATAGAGGGCCACAAATAGCAGGAAGTTCTTCGCCGCCTTGGCGACGATGATGCCCTGCTGCTGCACCTCCTGGGGCAGGAGCGGGTTGGCGAGCTGCAGCTTGTTCTGTACCTGAACCTGGGCGATGTCCGGGTTGGTGCCTTGCGCGAAGGTCAGGGTGATGATGGCCGTGCCGGAGTTGTCGCTTGTCGACGACAGATATTCCAGATGGTCTAGACCGGTCATCTGTTGTTCGATCACCTGCGTGACCGAACTTTGAACCGTGTCGGCCGAAGCGCCGGGGTAGGTTGCGGTGACCGAGATCGCGGGCGGGGCCACGTTTGGATATTCGGCGACCGGCAGGGTGACGATCGCCAGGCCGCCGATCATCATGACGACGAGGGCGATAACCCAGGCGAAGATGGGTCGATCGATGAAGAAGCGCGACATGACCTAATGCGCTCCGCCGGCCGGGGATGGGCTGGGCGGGGGCGGGTCGCTCGCCAGAACAGGCGAGACCGGTTGACCTGGCATATGGATCGACAGGAGCCCATCCACGATCAGACGGTCGCCGGGATTGAGCCCCGAGGTCACCAGCCAGTTGTCGCCGACAGCGCGGGTGGTGGTCAAAGTGCGCAGCTGGGCGGTGTTATGGGCGTCGATCACATAGGCCGTCGCCTGTCCCTTCTCATCGCGTGAGACCGCCCGCTGGGGCGCCAGGATCGCCTTGGGCGCCATGCCCTCTTTCAGCTCGGCGCGCACGAAAAGGCCCGGCAGCAGCAGCGCCTTGGGGTTGGAGAAGACCGCGCGAAGCGTCACCGATCCGGTTGAGGTGTCGACCAGAGCCTCGGAAAACCGCAGTTGTCCCTCAAGCGGATAGGCCGTTCCATCGGGCAAGATCAGCCTGACCTTGGCGTCTGAGGCGCCCGCGCTATCCAGCTGGCCGCTGGCCATCTCACCCTTAAGGCGAAGCACCTCGTCTGCGGACTCATTGACATCCACATAGATGGGATCGAGCGCCTGGATGGTGGCGAGCGCCGTGGTCTGCCCCGACACCGCCAGGGAGCCCGGGGTGACAGCAGATCGGCCAATCCGCCCCGAGATCGGCGCCTTGACCTTGGTGTAATCCAGATTGATCCGAGCAGATTCGAGCGACGCCTTGTTCTGCGCCACGGTCGCCTCAGCCTGCCGATCGGCGGCGACGGCGTCGTCGTAATCCTGCTTGCTGACCGCATTGATCTTGACCAATTCGGCGTACCGATCGGCTTTCAGCTTATCGGTCGTTTCTGCAGCCTGGGCGTTGGCCAGCAGCGCCTTGGCCTGATCGTAAGCCGCCTGATAGGGCGCAGGATCGATCTGATACAGAACTTGGCCGGCGTGCACATTGGAGCCTTCCAGGAACAGGCGGCTCTTGATGATGCCGTTCACCTGGGGCCTGACGTCGGAGGTCAGATAGGCGTTGGTTCGACCGGGCAGTTCGGTCGTCAACACGGCCGATTGCGGCTCGATTACGATATAGCCCACTTTGGGCGGTCCGCTGGGGGGCGGAGGCGGCCGGCGTCCGCAACCCGCCAACGCTAAGACGAGCAGCGACGCTGTCGCTCCAACTCGCAGAGCCAGCTGCGCGCGAGAAGCCTCAGCTCGCCGGGCAAGCGGAGTGCGCAGAGCAAGGGGGGCCGCCATGCGTTTAGACCTTTATCCAGCATACGAACAGAATTGAGAATGAACGTTCATTCTCAATTCCGGCTGTGCTATGGGAGAAGCCAAGCAGCGTCAAGCCGTGAATTGTGAAGGTTGCGGCCGCGGCGTCTGGTCCAGGCGGCAATTGTGCGGCGGTCGCTTATCGGTATCGCGACGGAATAATAAGCGGCGGTGAGCCGGACGTGGTGAGGAGACTCTAAGATGACGCTCTTGGATGCGTCGGCAGATTGTTCGGGCGCCGCTTTACGGCGCAAGCAAATTCTGGACGCCGCCCGAGACGCCTTCCGCACCCATGGCTTCCATGCCGCCAGCATGGCGGTGGTCGCATCGGGCGCAAAGATGAGCGTCGGCCAAATCTATCGCTATTTTGATAACAAGGAGGCCATTGTTGCAGCGATTGTTGGCGAGCATATTGAGGAGTTCATGCGCGACCTGACAATGATTGCGAGCGCGGAAGGTCCCTTAGCGGAAAGATTGCTGAACAATTTTATCCAGGCCATGCGCCGTAACATCGATAACGGGTTCTTCAGTTTGACCTATGAGGTGCGTGCGGAAGCGGCCCGCCATCCTGCGCTCCGGACGGTTCTCGTCAGCAAGGACCGCCAGATCCAAGACAGTATTATGGACCTGATGGCCTCTACAGACCTCAGCTGTCTCTCGAGGGCCGAACTGAGCGTACGGGCTGAGCAGGTCTGCCTTTTGTTCGAAGGTGTTGTGGCCCGCATCGGTCGGCACACAGATTTCGACCTCTCGATGATCAAAACCCTTGTCGGCCCGTTATTGACCGCGGTCCTGACCTCAGACGAAACGGAACGGTTGGATCCAAAGGCGGGGTCGCCTATCCCCCAAAGATCTTGAAACCCAAGTCGACCACGAAGCAGACGGCCGGCGCCGCCACGGCGAGTATTCCGGCGACAACCGCCGCCACGCTGACTGCAGACATCATGTTCGTTTCCTCGAGCGTTGACCCTTTGACGCGTCTTACACTCCAGACACAATGTGCCTCATTACAGTGTAAATCAAGTCACGGCGGCGCGATCCGGACGCGAATCTAGATCATCTTCCGGGGATGCTTAAGGCCAAGCTTTTGGACGCCAGATACGACGGCTTGCCGTGCGGATCGGGTCGACTGGTGCGGTAGCGGCCCTAGCCGGCGACCACGCTACATGGCGAAATCTGCTCTTCGCAGTTCACCGGATCTTTTAAGGCGGGTTCTTTTAACCCGGCGGCGGCGGCCAGGTGGCGCTCAATTGCGCCGTACAGCTCATCTATATTGAGCGGCTTAGGCACGACTTGGTTCATACCTAGGGCGAGGTAGCTCTGGACCTGATCGGCCATCACATTGGCGGTCAGAGCGATGATAGGAACGACGGGCCGGTTCGTCTGCGTCTCGTAGAGGCGAATGGCGGCGGCGGCGGCGGGGCCATCCATCACCGGCATCTGAATGTCGAGGAGGACAAGATCGAACGCCTCCGCCTTATAGGCGTCCAAGGCCTGAAGGCCATCGTCCACAATCGTCAGGTCGTACTCGAAGGGCTCTAACAGCGCCCGCAGCACCATCTGGTTGACTTCATTGTCCTCGGCGCAAAGCAAACGCACCCTGTTTTCGGGCGCGGTAGCGGGGAGGGGCATGGCAGGCGCCTCGGGAGGTTCTGGAGTCTTGGGTTCAGGGGCTTTGTGTTCAGGGGCCTTGTGTTCAGGGGCCTTGGCGGGCGCAAGCCGAACAAAGGGAAGAGAGACGAAGAAGGTCGCCCCTTCGCCTTCACGACTCTGCGCCCATATCCGACCGCTGAGAAGATTGGTGAGTTCTTGGCAGATGGCCAGGCCGAGCCCCGTGCCGCCAAAGCGACGCGTTGTGGAGGCGTCGGCTTGCGAAAAGCGTTGGAACAAGCGTTCAAGGTGTTCGGGCGCGATCCCTATGCCGGTATCTGACACCGCTATTTCAAGCGTTTCGCCATTGAAGGCGACGTTAACCGCAACCTGCCCGGCTTCGGTAAACTTCAACGCGTTAGAGATCAGGTTGAACAGGATCTGCCGCAAGCGACCGCCATCGCCTTCATACATACCAAGGTGTTCCTCGGGTACGATGACAGAAAAGCCGATGCCCCGCCGGGCTGCAGAGTCTTGAAAGGCCGCCGCCACGCTTTCCAGCAATTCGCCGAGGTGAAAAGGCGCCGATTCTATCTCGAGCTTGCCAGCCTCGACCTTGGAAAGGTCCAAAATATCGTTGAGGAGCGTCAGGAGCGCGCCGCCGGATTGGCGGATCACCTTCAATCGCATCCGCTGCCGATCGCTGAGCGGATCGGCCAGCATCGCTTCGGTCATGCCCAGTACGCCGTTCAGCGGCGTCCGAATCTCGTGGCTCATATTGGCGAGAAAACGGGTTTTCGCCTCGTTCGCGGCGTAGGCTTCGCTCGCTTTGATCTGAATGGCTTCAACCAGCGCTTGATTGTCGCGCGCATTCTTGAAGGCCCGTAGAACGACGTCATAGGTCTGAAGCATGATATCGATCATGCCGGCATAGAATAGCAGAGTCACAACGCCTAGCATCCGGTACAGTCCATTGGGCGTCAGCAGAAGGCCCGCGGCGACCGGCAATGCGGCGAGGGTGAGTTGAGTCACGGCGACTTTGGGGCGCCCGGCGTTCCTGCCGGCTATCCCCGCCGCGTAGCCGATCGCCGTCGTCGTCGCCAGCATGTGCAGCATTGCGTTATGCGCGAGCAGCAGCGTCAACATGGCGAACAGGCCTAACAGCCCGGAAAAGCTGGCGGCGCCCAATTGATAAGCGCCTTCCCAAATCGCGCTGTCGCCTCGACCCTTCCGCTGGGCGATTTTATAGACGAGGCTGAGCGCAATACGCGCTGCGCCCACCAATGAAACGAGAATTGCGGCGGCCATCAAAGGCAAAAGGCCGGACTTAACCCCGATGGTGATGGACACAGCGCCACCGGCCAGCGCGCCCGCCGCCAGGGACCGGGTCGACGCGTAGAGGGTATTAACCAGGTCCTTGCGAACCTCTAGCTCAAGATCGCCCCCCTGTTCGCGAGCCGACCTTGCTGTTTCAGAGTTAAACATGATCAAGATTGTATGCGAATCCCCCGCTCATTACAAGCTTTCAATGATGTAATAGGGCCGAAAAATTTGCGTTAATAATTCGTTATTGAGTTCGTCATTTTCGAAGTCTGTCTATGCTGATAAAAATAGATATTAAAATTTCTCTAATTACAAAACGGCGACCGAATATAATTCTGTTTTTCGCATATCGCCCCGAGCTTAATCTCTCGAATAAATAAATATCGCCGCCGATAAAACTGCGTTTGAACTAGGTTCAACCTGCAATAGCAGTCGGAAAAGGTTAATGGATATGGTTAACGTCGAGGTCATTTTTATAGCCAAACTGGTAGCAACAAAGGCCCAGGGCGTTAACAAAATATTTACTAGATTTCCCGCGTGGGGCGTGTATTAACGCTTTATTAGCTTATGGGGCGAATCCGATGACAACTGCCGCTACGTATGCCAGGCCTTCGTCTCACGTCCGTTTGGGCATCGCCCATCAGGGATCGTCACTATCTTCGCTGCGCCGTGCGCCGCGCCGCATTGTCCGCCCGGCGCCCTCGGTGGGATTAGGGGGGCTTCGGCAGTTAGAGACGTCTTGGGACGAAGCCGACGCCACGCTTTGGACCTTCATGCGGCCAGACGGTCGTCCGAGCTTCAACCCTGAGATGCTACGCGACTTCCAGGCCTGGCAGGATGGAATTGTCGCGCGCTTCGGGCCGGGGGGAGACACCTTACGGTATCTGGTGCTGGGCTCGCGCTTTCCAGGCGTGTTCTGCCTAGGCGGCGATTTGGCGTTATTTGCAGAGCTCATCAGCCGGCGGGACCGCGCCGCTTTGGTCGCCTACGGTCGCGCTTGTGTACGAATCTTGCACAGGAACATGTTGGGGCTGGGGCTGCCGATTGTCACCATCGGTCTCGTTCAGGGCGACGCCCTGGGCGGCGGCCTGGAGGCGCTGTTGTCTTTTAACGTTATCGTCGCGGAGCGGGGCGCCAAATTCGGTCTGCCGGAGACGGCGTTCGGCCTGTTCCCCGGCATGGGCGCCCATAGCTTCTTGGTGCGCCGGCTAGGCGCCGCTCGGGCGGAGCAGATGATCCTAAGCTGCGCCACTTACACGGCGGAAGAAATGTATGACCTCGGTCTGGTTCATGTTTTGGCCGAGCCCGGGGAGGGGGAGGCCGCCGTTCGCGCCTACATCCGTCAGAACCGCCGCCGCCACAGTGGACAGTGCGCCATCTACAGGGCGACCCAATCGGCCGCGCCTATCGGCTTGAGGGAGTTGGAGGCGATTGTGGACGTGTGGGCCGACGCAGCCCTTGGTTTGAAAGAGCTGGATTTGAAGCTGATGTTGCGGCTGGTCGGCGCGCAAACCCGTCTTCTTGACCGACGTGAGGGTGCGGCGGCTTCCGGTCCGCCAAGTCGAGTCGCTCCCGTCTCAGCCTAGGCCTCTTTTGGCGTCGCGTCGCTGGATTAGGCCGGCGCCGCCTGCCTCTGTCGCTGCGCCCGATTGTATGCAATGACGACGGGGCTTGGAGGCCCGCCGTGACGTCGCAGATCGAAATCGTAGAGGTTGGACCCAGGGACGGTCTGCAAAATCAGGCCGCCGTCTTGTCGCCGGAGGCGCGCGCGGAGCTGGTGCTGCGCCTCGTCGGGTGCGGCGCGCGGCGGATCGAGGCGGTCAGCTTCGTCAATCCCCGCCGGGTGCCTCAGATGGCCGGGGCCGAAGAGGTCATCACCCGGCTGCGCGACAGCGCCGACTTGGCGTCGCAAGGCGTTCGCTTGATCGGTCTCGTGTTGAATAGCCGAGGGTTTGAGCGGGCGGTCGTGTCCGGCGTCGATGAGGTCAACTATGTCCTCGTCGCTTCCGAAACCTTCAGCCTCCGCAATCAGGGCGTTCCCCCCCACGTGACGCTGGAAGAGATCGCAGAGGCTGCTCGCCCCGCGCGGGCGGCCGGGCTCACCTTTGGCGTGACGATCGCCGCGGCGTTCGGCTGTCCGTTCGAAGGTGAGATCGCAGAGGCGGCCGTGGTCGATTGGGCGGCCCGGCTTGCCCAGATCGGCGTCGATGAAATTGCGCTTGCGGATACAATCGGCGTGGCGGACCCGGTTGCGGTCGGCGCGCGCATCGCGGCGGTCCGGGCTGTCGCGCCCGGCGTGAAGCTGCGTTGCCACTTTCACAACACGCGCAACACGGGCCTCGCTAACGCCTATGCCGCCTGGCGCGCGGGGGTCGAGGTCTTGGACGCCTCGGTCGGCGGTATCGGCGGCTGCCCGTTCGCTCCGGCGGCGACCGGCAATATCGCGACGGAAGACACAGTGTATATGCTCCACCGTATGGGCGTGCAGACGGGATACGACCTCGGCGCGCTGATCGAAACGGCGACCTGGGTCGGAGCGCAGCTCGGAGAGCCGAGTCTGCCCGCGATGCTCGGCCGCGCCGGGCCATTTCCTAAACCGGCGGTGCTCTAACCTCGCGCAACGCGGGTCGTTTCGGTCTGCTGCAGGGCCTGCTCAAGCGCGATGAAGAGGCGTGAAGCTTCGATCGGTTTTGCGACATGGTCATCCATGCCGGCGGCTGCGTATTCGGCGATCTGATGGGTCATCGCGTTAGCGGTCAGCGCCACAATTGGCGTGCGCACCCGCCCAGTCTGGCGTTCCCGCTCGCGGATCGCGCGGGCGGCGGTCGGGCCGTCCATCTCCGGCATCTGGACGTCCATTAAGATGACGTCCCAAGTATCCGTCGCCCACGCATCGACGGCCAGCCTGCCGTTCCCTACAATGACGGGCTCCAGGCCGATCTGTTGCAGCAGTGTCTTGATCACCAGCTGATTGATTTCGTTATCTTCTGCGACCAGCACACGCAGCGCGTCAAAGCCCTCCCGGCCGCCCCCGGCGTCCTCGACTCCGGCGATCCTCGGCTCGTCGATATCTGGGCGTACCCACGGGAGGCTAAGCCGCACGGTGAAGGTGGAGCCTTCGCCCACTGCGCTCCGCGCTTCGATATCGCCGCCCATCGCGACCGCCAACTCGCGCGCGATCGCCAGACCCAGACCCGAACCCCCGAATTTGCGCGTGGTGGAGGCGTCTGCTTGCGCAAATTTCTGAAATAGGCGCTCTGTCTGGGCGTGCGTCATGCCCATGCCGGTGTCTGTTACCGTAATGGCGAGACCGTCCTCCAGGCGCGACAGCCGCACGCCGACCTCACCGGCTTGCGTAAACTTCATCGCGTTGGACAGGAGATTGTATAGAATTTGGCGTACGCGTGTGGGATCGCCGAGGTAAACGCCTTGAGCATCGTCGTCGATCGCGAACACAAATGAGAGGCCTTTGCTTGTCGCTACATTGGCGAAGGTGGCCTGGCAGCCGGTCGCGAAAGTCGACAGGCTGAATTCGATAGATTCCAACTCCAGCCGGCCCGCTTCGATCTTGGAGAGGTCTAAGACGTCGTTCAAAATCGCCAACAAGGCCTCGCCCGACTGACGCACAACATCGAGCCGCTCGCGCTGGACCGACGTCAGCTCATCGACCGCCATCGCCTGCACCATGCCGAGCACGCCGTTGAGGGGTGTGCGAATTTCGTGGCTCATAGTGGCGAGAAAGACGCTCTTGGCGTCGTTGGCCGCCTCCGCCCGCGCCAAGGCCTGGGTGAGCGCCTCCGCCGCCGCCGCCTTGGTCTCGGCGATGACCTGATCTTCGGTTACGTCTTCGGCTACCGAGAGCACATAGGACCGATCCAGCCCTTTGATTGGAACCTTCGTCGTGCGCAGAACCCGTCGGCCTAAGGCGTTATTGACCACGAAGGGCGGTAACTTCAAAGGCTCGCCGGAGCGTAAGACCTCCTTGTCTGCTTCCCGAGATCGCACGGCTTGGTCGTGCGCCATGAACTCCAACGGCGTCAGGCCGATCAGTTCGGCCCGCGACTTGCCTGTGGAGATCTGCATGGCTCGGTTCACCAAAACGACGCGGCCCGACACGCCATCTCGGACGTTGAGGTTGGAGGGCACGTAGTCCAGAATAATGTCCAAGAAGGTTCGGCTCTGGTTCGCCGCCTCTACGCTTCTTTGAAGTTCCAATCGGGCTTTTTGTTCGGCTTCGTGAGCCGCTCCGGTTTGGGACCATAGCCTGTGCGTCGCCAAAACCAACGCCACGCCCAGCGTGCCTATCGCTATGGCGATACGTGGGGGGCAGTCAAACATGCGCCAGGCTATGACCGGAAGGATGATGAGGTAGATCAAGCCAGGCGCTAGGGACGCCCCGAACGCGCGTGTGCTGCCATGGGTGGTCAGGGCGATATTCAAAAACGTGCAGGCCACGATAGCCTCGCCATAGGTTATTCCCCACGACCCTAGAAGGGACAGCTCCAGGAAGGGAACGCTGGCGAACACCGCGACATTGGCGGCCAAGATACAGAGCGCCAAGGCCCGGTAGCCCGCTCTCTGGCACATGCGTTCGATGCGCCCCGTGCGGAACAGGATCGTTTCTACGCCTTGCAGGGCTACATAAGCCGCGGCCCAGATCAGGATGTGGAAATCGCCGAGGATCAAGACGAACCCGACGACAAATGCTGCAGCGATAAATAGCCTGAACAGCGCCTGCTTACGGCGAGCCATCATTAGCTCGCCCATGCTTTGCGCCTCAGTCCAATCCCCGGATTTCATATCTTGCCCCACGATCTTAGTCATGGGTTGGGCGCGTTAAGAAAGCGTATTTCAGATAAAATTAATAACGTATAAGAAGTCGAAGTCGCGATAATTTATAGTAAAGAAAATCTGTTTTAGAGGTGCTTAGCTATCGGCGTCTTTCATTGATTTGCATAAATTTTTACCAGGTCGAACAGGAAGTCGCGGCCTTCGTAGAGGCTCTGCACTCCGATCCGTTCGTTGAGGCCATGGATATGGCCAAGGTCGGCATCGTAGAAGAACCCCGCCACGCCATAGGTCGGGATGCCGACGTCGCCCAAGAATACGCCGTCGGTCGCGCCGGCCTGCAGCACCGGGACGACGGGCGTGCCGGGATAGTATTTCGCCGTCAGGGCCTCTATCGGCCCCATGATCTCGGGCGTCAGGGGCGTGGGCTTGGCCAGGGGGCCGCGGCTATTGGGGATGGTGACGGCGATCTGCGGATCGTCGACGATTCTCACCAACGCCTGCCTCACCGCTTCGGTCGAGACGCCGGGAAAAATACGGCAGTTGATGTTAGCTGTGGCGCGCTGGGGCAGGGCGTTGGTGGCGTGCCCGGCGGAAAGCTCGGTGGCGACGCAGGTGGTGTGCAGGATCGCGTTCAGGCTCGGATCGGCGGCGACGGCGGCGTAGGCTTTGGCGTCCGTGGGGTCGGCCAAAAGCGCGTTGATCGCTACCGCCGTCTGACCGCCATAGATCTTGGCCAGCGCGAGCAGCATACCGCGGTTGGCGTCGTCGAACTGCACGGGAAAGCTGTACTGGCCGATCTTGATCAAGCCCGCGGCCAGACGATAGATGGCGTTGTTGGGCACCGGGCGCGAGCTGTGGCCGCCGGGATTGACGACTGTCAGATCGTAGTCCTGCGGCGTCTTCTCCGCCGCCTCTACCGACATCATCACGCGGTGGCCCGTCGGGCTCAAAAGACCGCCGCCGCCCTCGTTGAGCGCAAATTCGGCGTCGATCAGTTTGCGTTCGTGGGTGGCGAGATAGCCCGCGCCGTTGAAGGCCCCTTCGGTCTCCTCGCCGCAGGTGAGCGCCATCTTCACGGTGCGCTTCAACTTCACATGGCCGGCCTTCAACCGATCCATCGTATCTGTCCAAACTGCGGCCTCAGACTTATCGTCGCTGGAGCCGCGGGCGTAGAAATAGCCGCCTTCCTCCACCAGGGTGAAGGGATCGCGCTGCCAGTCCGCCCGCTTGGCCTCCACCACGTCCAGATGGGCGAGCAGCAGAATGGGTTTCGCGCTGGGGTCGGTTCCAGGCAGAACCGCGACCAGACCGCCTTCCTTGGGGTGAGCGGGGTCGGCGAAGGGATGCAGATCGGACGCCGGAAAGCCCGCGGCGGCCAAGTGCGCCTGCATCCGTGCGGCGGCGAGCGTGCAACTCCCAACCGACAGCGAGGTATTGGTCTCCACCAGCTCTTTGTAAAGGCTGCGGAACGCGACTTGATCTGGACGTAGCGGGGCAGGGGCCGCGACTTGACTATGCGCCGCGCCGATCGACGTTAACAGCGCCGCCGCCGCCAACAGCGAGCCCGCAATCTGTTTCATATCGCTTCCCAAGTTTTACGCAGGGGGATCGGACCCGATCGTCGACCGCCTGGCAAGAGCTGCGCCTTGGCGTCGATGCGAAACTTTTAATTTTGCGCCTTCGGTGAGCGAGGCTGTCAGTGCTACAGACGCCATGGTGGATTGCTATTTCGCTAGATAGATAAATTTGGAGGTGTGCGTATGCGTTCGCTCGTCCTGATCATGACCACGTTTGCGCTGGGCGCGACGGCGCCTGTGCTAGCCCAACCGGTGCCCAGGCCGGCGCTGCACGCCGCTATGGCGCTGGCGACCCCGTCGGGTCCCGGCGCCTCGGTTGGCGACGTCACCATGACCCAGACGCCCTCTGGCGTGATGTTCGAAATCGATCTGCATGGCCTGACGCCCGGCCCCCACGGCTTTCATATTCACGTCAACGCGTCCTGCGCGCCCACGGTGACGCCGGAGAAGACGACGCCCGCCGGCGCGGCCGGCGGTCACCTCGATCCCGCCAAGACCGGTATGCACATGGGACCGATGGGCGACGGCCACCTAGGCGATCTACCCCTGGTGCAGGTCGATGCGGACGGCGAGGCCCATCTGGTCCTGGCGGCGCCCCGGATCACGACGCTGGACCAGCTTCGCGGCCACAGCCTGATGATCCACGCCGGCGGCGACAACTACGCCGACCAGCCCGCCCCCCTCGGCGGCGGTGGCCCGCGCCTGGCTTGCGGCGTCATCGAAGGCTGAGGACCCCAATCGCGATCTACCGGCAAACCTTATCCTTGCCTTGTGGCTGAAAATCCGTATGTTCCCCCGCTTCTCAGGAAGGCGGTCTCGCGTGGAGCGCATTCGGGTTGACGGTTTCGTCGGCCTCCCGCGCGCAGAGCCGTCGTGTCGTCTGGTCCTTCCGCCAGACGATGCGCCGCCTTTCGCATTCGGAAGAGGACGCATATGGCGCTATACGAACACGTCGTGATCGCTCG
>Ga0116231_10003838_pt1 | contig 30836 bp, 21 predicted proteins | sample S1TSphgellanicum_2_FD_89695 | JGI IMG/M metagenome (GOLD analysis project Ga0116231, IMG submission 89695) | Host-associated microbial communities from peat moss isolated from Minnesota, USA - S1T2_Fd - Sphagnum magellanicum MG | ecosystem: Host-associated > Plants > Peat moss > Unclassified... | reverse complement strand
ATTTTTTCTTAAACAAGATATTCGAACAAAAATAAAATTTATTTTTGTTGTTTTATAATAGTTTTTAAAAAAAAAAAAAAAAAAAAGGAAGATTCTCACCTTTGAGCTTGTGGGAAGGTTGAGTGAGTGATTTTGGTTTAAAAAACAACAGGCTGATGTGGGGCATAAGAATCAATCCCTTTTGCATCAGATTCTCCCTTTACAGCCATCTCTCTTTCCATTTAGAACAAGCAAAAGAAAGTACCTGTGTTCTTTCAAAGACTCAATAATATCTCAAAATGCCCAGATGGTGATTTGCCTGTATTGTACTAGTCTACACATAGTGCTTCAAGCAAAAGAAAAGTACATGTTCTTTCAAAGACTCATAATATCTCAAGGTGACCAGATAGTGCTTTATCTCTATTGCCCTAGTCTACACATAGATAGTGCTTCCACCTTGTTAAGTAGTGGAACACATTTAGGAGCTAGTATTTATTATTTGTCAATTGGAGGGTGCCCTATAGTGGGGAATTAGGCTGCTAAACTTTTGTCTTCTAGTCTTGGAGCAAGTTATTCAACAATCATAGCATTTTGCAATTTCAGGACCTAGCATGCTAGGGTTTAGGGTTTAGGGTTATTTATTAAGTAATCACTTAAATTTCATGTTAAGTAAACCCATTACAAAATTATATATTGAACTAGTTTCCGATTATGCAAATATCTTCATTGAACCATATTTTGTCCATAAGTGTTGATTTGGTTCAATTCTAATCTCATATGTGGGATATTATGAATTTTGTCAAGAATAAGAATATTATCTTCTTGCCCTCCCTTTTCTTTTCTTCAGCTCGTTAGTTCTTCTTAGATGTGGGTATTTATTCGTTTCATTGAAATTTCGTGGTGATATGCTCGAAATATATGAAGTTGATTAATTACTACATTGGTCCTCTTTTTTGGATTTTGTGTTTGGAAAAATGTTGATAGTTTAAACATTGAATAAGGCAATAAGGCATTATATTTCTATAAGAACGCAAGTACCCAATTTAATGTTCCATATCCATTTCTTCCATTTTACCATAGAAAGCCATTTGGGCCCCCATTTAAGTGGTCACAAGTCCTAGGGCCATTTGTTTTATTGTTTTGATGCTTTTGTAATTGTTTGATGGTAATGTTGCTTTTGGAATAATTGCCCTTTGCATCCCCTTGTCAACCCAACATAGAAATGGTGAAAATTGGACATATTTTATGTCCTAAAAGAATTACAACTAGATTACATTATTGGTGGCAAGTCCCATACACTATTCAACATGAAACACAAACATAAGATTACATTCATAAAATCATGTATAGGTATTATTGTTAAAGCAATTTATTGGATTATAATGAGAAGGGATTGTGGATTAATTTTGAAATCTACGAGTGATTGAGAATGGGACTTCACATTCAAGTCATGTTTAACTTTTTGACAAATTTGAATCATAAACTATTTTTCTTTGTTATTTAAAGAATTGAAATGAATGCATGGAATTGAATATTTGAAAAACATAATCAATATTGGAACTTTCCCAATATTTCAAAGGTTTTGATTTTTTGTTTTGATTAATTGATCAATTTAGTTCAACTTTTGTACATGAAGATCGGACAATGATCAAGGCAAGTATTCACCATACCAAATAACATAAATTTGGGTGAAATCTAAAGATATCAAATCTCTAGTTTGGATGCATGTTTCCATCTGAATGTAGATGCAAGCAAGTAAAATGGAACTTGAAAATCTGATCTGTGTGAACTTATGTGAACTAATTGCACTTGAACATATCCTACTTATTATATAATTTCATAATTTCATAATGCAATTGCGTACAAAACTTACATCTTTAATTTCATTATTCAATTATAAAATGATTAGTTTGATTATTACATTGAAATTTATAATGCCTTTTTAATTTCAAAATGTAAATTTTATTCCACTGATTTAAAATATATTTAATTTTAAATAATTTAGTTAAATTCTCATTTAATTAAAATATATAATGTTAAAATTTCCAAATGATAAAAAAATACATTATTTTTATATCTTTCTTTGGGAAAATTTTCAAGTACAATTTTTTATTTTTTTTATTTTTAAGAACCTCACAATGAAATTAATTTCACTTCTGAAATTATAAAATTAAAATTCACATGATTTTAGTTTTCTAAAGGAAGTGAAAGTTTCACTTTTTTAATCTCAATTTTTTTTTAAAATTTAAGTTTCACACGTACATTGGATATATTTTATCTTTTTATGAAAAACTTAATAACAATTTTATTTTCCAATTTTTCACATGTCATTTTGTTATATTTCAAATTTGGTCCCTTATTTTTATTTTTGTGTGGATACTTTAAAGAAACAATGAAAACATGATAGTCACATTTGCTTTCAATTTTTTTTGTAATGTATTTATTTTAATTATCATATTATTATTATGTTATTATAATATTGTCACATTGTCAAAAGTAGCATTATAATGATAATTATTGATTTCAAACAAATGAAAAGGATTCTATAATCATCTTAGATGTGATGTTATTAATGCAACAAACATGTTTTTTAATAGTATGTTGGCTTGAATAAATATTTTATGAAAGATTAGATAATTAATATTTTAATTGACCATGTGATTATTTGAATAAAAAAACACTTGATATGATTTGCATTGTGATTACATTGAATTGAAATAATTTATATCAAGAATGTGCATGGTCAATTAGACATAATATTTTATTTTTTAAAAATTTGCACCAAATACACATAAATTAGGATTTCATATTTATACATGTTTTAAACATGTTTTAAACAAATGACATCCATGTCTAAACAATATGAAGGTCTATGAAAAAACAAAATTCGAGAAATTACATTGGCCAAATCATAAAACTTTATGAGAAAGGTATTTATGAAAAAAACTTATCTACATCTATTGTAGATCATAGTGAATTTTAGCATTACACCAAAATCTACAATGGTTGTTGAATGAAAATATGAAGATAATTTCATGATTTTTATTTCATGGCTTGACCTACCATATACATGCATATTGGATTTAATTCCAATTTCATTATATGATTAGCTTTTAAAATATATGAATTTCATGCAAGGATGTTCTTGAAGTATGGTGACACCTTGTGATATTCTAGGTTTGCAAAATACAATTGAGATGTAAAGTGCAACCGAGGATACAACAAGTCTATGATTTTTAGGAATGACTTACATCATATGTATTACATTAGTGCAATGCCATGCCAAAATGTTTAAGGAAAACACGATACAAATGCAATTAGTTTGATGTAAGTAAGTTTTTTTTGGAAGTTAAAGCATGTTCACTATAATGATGCCCATTGTTTATTAATTTTGAAAAATGCTTGATTTTTCATTCATGGATCAAACTTCCTTTGACATATTGATTCAAAGACACAAGAAAGATTCTCACAAATCAGTAATTTATCACTATTCCTTGCCCACATTTTCATATAGTGTATTTTTCGTATTTTAATTTTCTTTGATTTAGTTTCTATAGATTCCATCTTTTCCAGGTTCATCGGAGTCATTCCGTATTGAATTTTCTCAACCATGTTGAATTTTCCTAAATTCCATGCTTTTCAGTTTCCTTAAATTCATGCATCAATCCACTTTACCAAACATGTTTTTTTTCCAACTTTCCTAATTTCAACTATTTAGGCTCCATCTTTCCAAACTTTCTCAAGTTCCACTTTTTCCAATTTCCATCACTTGTTCAACTTTGTCTACTTTTATTTGCTAAACTTCGTGAACCCATCCATTGTAAAACTTTTGAAATTTTCTAAAGCATTTTGCGTTCAACTTCCCGAAACCAGCTATTATGCAACTTTTGAAAGATATTACAACATTTTACACAAACTTGGCCAATGAAAGAGGTAAGATTTTAGAACATGGGTTATTGGGCGAAGATGAATAAGTCATAAAGTGCTCTCTATCAAAATTCGAACCATCATCCATGTGTCCTTTTGTTTGATGAATTTTAAACTCATGCAACATGTGTGTCTCATTGAAATCATTAAATATAAATAATTTTTCTTTCATAAAATTAAGTACCTTAGAGATTCTGGATAGAACTTTTCATCTTAATCACATTGTTCATTAATATTGTTTAGTATCACATTGAACTCATTGTACAAATTCTATGTACATTTTTCACATCTGGATGTATAATTTGTTCACATAATTCTACTTAATTCATTTGCTTAAATGCGAACTTCTTGTGCCATGACCTTACAACCCATGCACACACATACATATTTCATCCATCTGTTCATTAGCCAAGGAAGGGGTGCCCACATGAAAATAATTGTTGCTATTGAACCCAAAAAGTAATCTCGATGTGTATCAAAAAGTATCACAAGGAAGCAAAATGAAAAAAGTGACCAACATCTATTATTTTAAACTTTGCATCTGGAGCCATCCATCCCAAGGTGAAGAAGGTAGAAATGTTGTGCAATGTTTTGTGGAGAAACAACGCAAAAAAATAAATCAAAAATGTTGTAGCCACAATTGATAATTGGCAGAATTTTTCAAAATAATTAATTTTTTAAGAGGTCTAGCAGACTCAATACGAATTTTTCAAATTTTTGACAATAACAAATAAGTACGTTTAAGTTATTATTATTATTATTATTAGTTACTGATGTTATTGAGATGTGTCAATGGTTTGAAGACAAACCTTGAGTTTAATTTTGTGAAATTTCGACAACGTAACTTCAAGGTTCATTTTCTTTTGAGAAGCCAAGTTGAAAATGAATTAGTGCTGAATGTCAATTGTGCCTAAAGCTGCAATCGCATCTAATGCTCATTGGTAACCCAATGTTAGGAGAGGTGCAAATTTTGTAAGATTCACAGCAAAAAAAATTAACCAACATCAAATCCTATTATGAAACATTGCAAAAGAGGAAGAGGTATAATAACCCCACACCAACAACAAAGTTACAAACCTCATAAGGGAAAAATATGAAATATCACCAAACCTTGTGAAACTTTATTTATATAGCTACCAAGCCAGAGAGGACCTAATTAAACAAGGCAAATGTAAATAATAATAATAATAATAATATTTTTTTAAAAAATTAAATTTGAAAGACTAGAGATTGACAATTGGGATTTCAATGTTTTATTTATGAATTTTGTGATGCAGCTAAAGTTATGATCACTCATAGGAAGATTTAGCCAGATTTGGCTATAAACCATACATGGAATGCCAATCTTTAATAATTCTTCCATAATTTTTTAATTAATAATTGAAATGAAATATAAAAATTTAGAGATTCTTAATTTTTATTTATTTTTGGTTCACTTGTGATGATTAAAACCAAGACGTTTTTTTTTCTTAATTAAATTTTGTCAAGTAGCTGGCACTGGCAATTGTCCATGAGAGGAATGAGCCAAATTTGGCTAGAGGTCAAATATGATGATAGAAACTTTTTGGAATCCTGCCCAGTTCTTGGGGTGTACAAGAACTCATTTTGTCTCTGAAAAATCTGATTTCTAACCTTATTTCTTGCGTCAAAATGTGGTGACTTTTGCATTTGTTTTCCCCAAAAGCCTTTTGAACAATGGATTTTTTGGGTCACCACCAGTGTTTTTTTTTTATTGGCGAATTTCTGCAAAAATTCAACCTGAAGAATGTGATTTCAACCAATACAAATGATTTTTCATGGGAAAAATGGTCCAAATTAGCCAAATTTCGAAAAGCAAAAAATTCAAATTGCCAGATTTCTACAATAAGTTCCAGGAGGTAGCTAAGAATATAGAAGGATCCTGGGTTTTTCTGCTTTCATATCTGACAGATAGCCAGAATTGGCTAAATTAGTTTCTGGATGGTTGCCACCTTGGCTACATCACAAAATCTTTTTTAAAAAAAACCCTGGTCACCACAGTGCGAAAATTCACCCTAAAAAGAAGAAGAAACTGAGTAAAACCCTAAAAAATCACTTAATTTTCAAAAAATTATTTTTCTTTTTGACAAAATTTGGACATAGTAAGGTTGAAGGGGATCTTAACTGGACTAACAACTACTTGTAACAAGTTGTCACAAGTGAGCAATGGCAATGGAGGCACTCAGAGGTGGGGGACGACAAGAGGTGACTAAGAGCATCTCCACCCCAAAACTCTAAAACAACTCCCCAAAACTCTAAAACAACTCCTTTGTTTTAAAATGGAATAGTGTTTCACGACCACTGTCCCGACCCACAACCGTCATAAAAGTCCCTTTAAACACTCAAAGACCATTTATGTCTTTACATAAATCTGGACGAGTAATAGTCACTGTCCAAATCCATAGTAGAAACAAGATTTTAAAGGGGTTAAATTGACCACTGCAAAATGGACATCAACACATGAGTGAGTGGAGCAGGATTTCCGCTATCCTGCTGCAAGATTTGATGAAAAGGGGTGTTTGCAGGTGTGGGGGTGGAGATATTCTAACTTCTAACCCCATTGCTACCCCTCAACTTAAGATGCTTGCCCCCCCTCAGGCTTTTCATGTTTTTGGTATTTGTCGTATATCTCAGCATGGGTTGTGCTCACCACACCGCGAGTAAATTGGTGCTGATTTTTTGTGTCTTCGTACATGATCAAATCTATGTGTGAGAAAACATGCTAGTTTTACATGGTCACCCTACTTTGAAAGATGGGATTTCAGGGCAGCAGTGCAGTCTGTTTGTTGTGGAATGGCGAGTCATAAACTGTTTAATACTTTATGTGTCAGCTAGCCATTGCTTTGGATGCTGATTTAAAAGCTGCAAAAGATATTAGTGCTATTTTTTGTACTAAGAGCATCTCCAGCGGTGCTCAATATGTGCCCAGGCGAAAATATTTTTCACATTCAAGCTGAGTTATGTACTCTTTTGGAACCCCACCAATAAAACTGAAACTGGGGCAGCAAATAGGTGGGGGGACTACTAGTAACAAACCACCTGGAGCAATCATTGTGATGGGCCAATCAGAAACACTGAGCAGCAGTTAAATCATATTTATTACACGCTTTTTGGCTGGTGGACAGCGCTGCCGAGCCTTTTACCAGCCACGGCAACCTGTGCAATTATGCTGAGCCAAAACCATTTTCCTGAGTCAAACCGGCATATATGTTGGGATATACTGTATTCATCCATTTTACTATGCAGTATCACATACTGAGCACTGCTGGAGATGCTCTAAGTTAGAGTTCACAAGTGTAGAGTCCTTGACTCCTTGTGTTTGGAGTTTAGAGTTGAGCGAGTTTACAAGTCAGAGTTCTTTGGGGCAATTTGTAAATTCTTAAGGAAGTTCTTCCATGTAGGTACATTAGCTCCACATTTGAGTGCACCCACAAAAGATTTTTTTTTTTTAAAGGCGGAAAATTAGCCCACCCCCTCCCCCCGCTAAAAGACAAACCCAATTGGGCCTGGCTACAAATCCAATGGGTAGTCACCATTGAATAATTTAGGGTCCCCTTCACACTCATACGTGAGGGTGAATGTATGGGATTTTGGGATATTTATCATGGTATTAACACGAGTGCTGATTCACCAGGTAATAAGTTTTGTCAAGTATGTTTTTTTTTTTTTTTTTTGTAAAGAACACGAGAATCACGAGAACAAAGGCTAAAGGAAAAATCTATTTTCTTTCTTTGGACTCAGGTGTGAATGTAAATAGGGATGTGAGAATGACAGAGTGACAGAGTCGGGCTGGTGATTTGTCATGTTTCACACATACGGGATCAAAGCTGTAACCTGGCCAATAGCACATGCTTGTTGTCTAGTGTGTCTCGAGACTCAACAACAAAAGCTTGGGCCTTACTTACACAAATGGTTTTTTTGGGGGGACCCACTTCACTTGCCATCGTAAGTACCCCACATACACTACCTCCTCCTAACAAATTGTCAGGCCTCTTCCGCAAAATCTCACTTTTTTTTGTCGCATTGGTGTTGGAAAAGGTCAAGAAAGCTCGTCCTTTGCAACAAGTGGCCACAATCAAGCCTCGTCATGTCTTTTACACCCCGCCCCCCCCTTCCCCTCCCCTCCCCTCCCAGCCTTCCTCCCTCTAAAGTCTCTTTGCAAGATGATGTCAATGGGGACCCATACACAAGAAACTCCCAAAATAGGAAGCCAGGTGAGCAATGGAATGGAATGAATGTAATATCCTAAAGCAACATGAGAAATACATCACACTGAAAAGTCTCAACATAACAACGTGATGTATATTGAAGAAAATAAAAAACTATTGTTCACAATCAAAAAGTGAATGGTCTTTATAGGGGCACGGGGACGCGACAATGATCCTTAGGGGGATGAGACGGTCCTTTGATATAATGGCATGTTTAATAATTTGTCACAATTTCAGCATCCACATGGCCAAATGTGTGTGTGTGTGTGTGTGTGTGTGTGTTTTTTTTGGCCCCCCAATTTGTGATGTAGCTGAAGTGGTTATCGTCTACAAGAACATTTTGTCAAATTTGTCCATGAACAAGATTTGAGAGCCAAAGCATCTAAGCATCCTTCTATATTGTTCACTTATTTATTGGCCATGCCTACGAAGGCAAGGATCTTGTGTATAGATTCATTATAGTGTAGTAGCTTAATGGATTTCGGCCCCTAGGTAATAATAGGTCTATTTTTATATGAGGATTTTTGAAAGATGATATTTTGGCTTGTTTTGAAACTTAACTTTACTTGTAGAGTTATAATATCTTGAAGGATTTTGGTTTAGGGTGGTTTTAGAAGACTTTTTGAGGATTATATTTTTTGGATGGTGAAATATTTGAGCTTTCATAATTCTTATTTTTTTGCCTTAAGATACTTTTTAGTGTAAATGGCAAGGCCAGAGTGTGACACACCCTGTGTTATGGATATATGAGAAACTCTAACCTTATGTTTTCATTAAATGGGTTTAGGGTTTAAATGTCAAATCCACAGTTCCCAGGTAAAAAAAAATTGCAAAAATTCACTTAAACAGAAAGTTGCTATGCATATCTTCCATGTTTTGTGTACTTATCAAATTTTCATGTTTGAAAATAGTTGGACAAAGATTCAACATATAATGAGGGATTATATGATGTCGAAGAATGTCAAATGCAATGACCGTACAAATGCCAGCTCCAAGAAAAGGTTATGGCTATGAGGATAAAAGAATAATTTCTTAATCGTTCAAGCTTTAGTTAATTAACAATTACCTACTAACATAATATTAACCACAATGACATATTATTATACAAGAATCATTGGGTTTGCCTAATGCCTATTCAACATAGCCAACAACAAGAATGACTTTCATAGGTGGGAGCCAAATGATGCAATTTTTTCATTTCCATTTCATCAAAGTCAAGGTAAAGAAGGTCATTCTGGTGGGATTGAAGATGTACAAAAACTTGAAAAACACAATTTCTTGCTATTGCTAAAGCAAAAAGACCAACAACATATGATAGGTTTTGTGTGAGTATATTGACGAGCATACTAATCGTGTATGAACCGGGGCAATGTTGGCCCTATGCCACACTACTAGTCTAGTATGGGACCTGGGGTAATATCAAGTAAATACTTGCCCTTATACCCCTAATAACACCAGGTTTATACCAAGTGTTGTGAGGGTATTTGGTTTCCAATGATAAAATCGAAGGTTTGGGGTCAAGCTTTTGTGACTTGAACCTGAGCGCCTCACATACTTTTTTTTGGAACTGGGTAATGAAACTAGTCTTTCAAACCATGAAAAAACACTCTTGAAAAAGAGGGGCAAGATCTTTAAGTAAGCAAAGCTGATTTTCTTTGAAGCCTTGTTAAGTAAGCTCAATTTCAGAGTTTAAAAATATTAGTTTTTATTAGTTCTTGAACTCCATACCAATATAGGCCTCGATTTCACTTTCATATAAAACTTTTTATCTATACAATAAATTTTAGCTTAAGAAAATTTATTTGTAACCTCCACGTTCAGAACTGGGCTGTGTTCTGAACCGACGAGCCAGTAGGTTCTTGAATTTGGAAAAAATCTGTGAGAACCAAAACTGCAAGGCTCTTTAAATGAGAAGAAGGGGGCTCAAACCCGCTGCCCAAACACTCTCCAATTTGCGTTAAAAAGAATCAAAACCAAGACCCAAGATTCTCTTAAGAAAGAAAGAAAAGAAGAATTGCACAACAACACTGGTGTTCACCTGAGATATATGCCAGGCAAAAAATCAGCCTTGGAACTGATTCCAGAACCAGACTGGTATGAAAGGCTTTTTGAACATGCACCCAAAACCAGTACATGCCAGGTGTGAAAAATGATTTTTTCTCAGAAAAAAAGCCTGGTACTAGGACCAGTATGGTGTGCCCAAAAGCTGAAACCAGTCCAACATTTAGAAGAGAGGATCTCAAAATTCAAAAACATGTGCATAGCTAATAGGCACACACCTAGTAAGGATGTACAAACCCTAAGGGTGATGATATCACATCTTAGCATTTGGGTACACCACCAAAAAGTCTGTTGCATGCAATGAGGAGGTACTTTTTTTTTGGGGGTTCTCTCTCTGCCCATAGGAGAGAGAGAGAGAGATAATGCATCGGTGCAAGGTTTTGGCACAAACTTGATCTTATGTGTGAGTGACAATTGGAGTATTATGTTTGCATATGATGCATGGGCATGTTTCATAGACTTGCCTGCATGTATGTAGATGAGAAGTTTTTAATCCAGTCAGGGATGCTTTTAGTTTGAAGTTGGGGCCAGGGTGGTGAACTAGCACTCACATGAGCGCATTTGTCTTTTTGAGTGAGGTTTCTTATTAAGCCCAAAAAATTGTTAGATTTGAAGTCAGAGACCCCCTGATTAAATAGGGGATATTTGCAATGTTTAGAAATAATTAAAATATATTTTGGGATTTTTACCATGGTACCAATGTGAGTTCTGGTTCACCCAAGACTGGAGTCTGAACCTGCCATGAAGGGTAGAAACTTGAAGCCCTCAAGCCCGCTGTAAACGAGGTCAATAAGTCTGATATTACGGGCAAAGTTCAAAACGGTCAAATATTTAAGCGCATTCATAACATTTTACAATACTAGAAATGTTATGAAAATTTTAAGCACTAACAAGGGCACATCAATGAAGCAAATTCGATGAAACAGCAACAACTAGTACCAAAGAGAAAGTGGCTATAAACTAGAGAATCTAGCTCAATTTGAAAAATTATTAAAAGTAGTTTTTAAAAATTCAATTTGGTGTTTTTTTGATAAGTAGGTGAAAAGCATTACAAAATAGCATAAGGAGTTCAACAAACATTACAACGATATAATGAACTACAAAATATTATAGCTATTCTTGGATTCGATGAATTATGGAAAGAGGATCGTTTTAACCGTAGCAAGAGCACAAAAAGTTGAACATTTCTTATTACAACCTTTTTTTGTCATGGGGGTTTTTATAAGTTCATCGGGTAAATATGTTAGTCTTATAGAAATGATTAAAGGTTTTCAAATTATCCTTTCGGGAAAATTAGATGGTCTTCTTGATCGTGCTTTTTATTTGGTAGGTAATGTTGATGAAGTCATCGTGAAGGCTGCAACTTCACAAGTGGAAAGTTAATATACAGAATTGACTTTAAATCTTTGTGTAATGGTTCTTGATTGAATTGTTTGAAATTTTAAAGTTCAAGAAATTATTCTATATACTAGTAGTGATCAAATTGGTGTATTACCTAACCATGCACCACTTCTCATGGTCTTGCATATAGGAATCTTGAAAATAAAAATTAATGTACAATGCTTTACTATGGCATTGATGGGAGGTTTTGCCTTTATAGATAATAACTAGATGATTATACTAGTAAATGAGGTGGAGAAAGCTATTGAAATAAATCCACAAGAGGTTCAAGATACTTGATAGCCCTAATAAGGTTCTTTGTTTTGCATTGAATTAAACCACATGCTTTGATCCACCACTTGTGTGGGCCTATGTCAACTCCTTTGAATTTCATTTTTGTGTACATACTCCCTAGGTGGGATCCTTAATGTGTTAACTACAACCTTACATAGGTCGATATGCACAATGCTTTGTATCCATCGTTTATGGCTAGGACTATTAAGATATTTAATTTTATTTGATCCCTTAGCTTTTGTTTCTCAATGTCAACCCAATGGAATGTCTTTGTCCTTGGTGTTTTCTCTAATCTCCATGTATTTCATGGTTCCACCAAAAATTCCTTCTTCCCCTACCATATTCTAGCTCGGTAGTTTCCACTGCCTATACAAGGTTAAGCCTTGAGATTTGATGGCGGAGTTAAAAAACCACCTACAAATGTTTTATGCCCAATCATTTTGGATAACACTTACATCTTCTTGTCTTAAGCATAGAGTTAGTCGGTGTTTTTTCCTTAGATAATGTCATCGTTATTTCTTTGGGTAAAGGAATTTATGATGTATGGGCTTTCTACTTCCATGTGGCATTGCTCTATTAAGCTTTCACCTATTGAAGAAAATTCCCCACTTCTATTTCTTATAGGAATTTGGGTTGTGTCTCAATCCCAATGTGGCTGATCATCCTTTCAAACCAACTATTGATCATTGCCTTAGTAAAAGCCATTATCTCACCAACTAACTAATCAAATGCAAATGTTTCCTTGGGCAAATTCCTCTTTTTGCTCCTCAACCTAATTTGGACCTCAGATCCACATCTAAAGCAAGCTTTTAAACCTACCATGGAAGGTTTTCGAGGCATGAAAAATCATTCGTGGGTGTTGAAAATGTATTTATTTCAACAAAGATTAACATTAATGATATAATCAAAAATCAATATTCATTGCTAGGTGTCCACACCATTGGCCTACTATGATTATCGATGAAATTAATGTTGGTCCAAAAAACAATCTTTCATAAATCAGTTTTTGGATTAACACTAATCCTTTCGCATTTTTGTACACCTTCTCTCTCACTACATTTTTTTTTGACATAAGCAATAAGATAAATGATTGATGTGTACAAACAACATCACTGTTAAACAAAGGACAATCTCCTTATGTCGCTTAACAATTGTGTATGCAACATGGTGTGTACATATAGGCACTCCTATTGTAATCATGTGTGTGTGTGTTTGGATGTGTGTTTTGGAGGCCTAACATCATTGTACTTTGTGTGCAAAAGCCCAAAAGGAAAAGGGAGAAGGAGGTGGGGAGGGGTGGGGAATCCTCATCACTCATCACAAATACCAACACACACAAATACCTATCAAGTGCACCCCCATTCTCAGGTGCTTCTGAAACTTGCATGTGTTGTGCGAAGACCCTCGTAGTATTATGGTTGCTGGACCCTTTACTCCCCCCCTCTCTCCTCCATATTTTCTCCATCTTCTTTTTTTGTTTTTCTTTTTGTCTTGTCAAACTTACAGCCTTTTTGAAAGTTCATTTTAATATAATGAATTTGTGTACATATAAAATGTTGAAAGAAACAAAAAAATTAATACCTTTTTTGGGTTTTTTTAAAAATATTTTTTAAAAAAATTCACTCTGGAAATAATAAAACTTAAGAAAACTGGCCCTGATATCCAATGAGTGAAAACCAATAGTTTGAAAATTGGGTGAAATTAATTTTCTCAAACTTTTGAAACCCTACCCCAATCTTTTGAAGATGAAGAAAAAATAATAAGTGAAATAAACAAGGAAAAATTTACATGTTTTTTGAAAAATTCAAACTTGACAATTTTTAGAAAACATAGAAAACAGCCCAACATTAGTTTAAATCATTGTTGGGAGAACATCTAATTTGGCATGTGAAAATTATCAACTTCAGTTTTAGTTAGGAAAAACCAAGGTCAAGTTTTATTTTTCAAAGATCTAGATCTAAAATTAGATTCCATTTATATGTGGAACCCTGACTATATACATTTAAAACTTGGATTGGAGGTTCTTCATAAAAACATTTATTAGCCATTCAACACAAGTTTAAACTTCAGATGTCACAAATATAATAATGGGTCTTTAAAAAAATTATGTCTTTGTAATCATGGTTTATTATTATGAATGTTAATTGAGAAAAAACCGACCCTTGCCTATTTGTACACACCATGTTGCATACACAATTGTTAAGCGACCCGTTATTGATTGCTCATGACTTGTTTCACCACTTTTGAGGTGGTTTTGCTGAGCATTGTGTGTGCACAGTGTTTATTTTGAGGAATTTTCTTTTGGAGCCAATTCAAGTGGTCATCATCCTTAGGAAGATGTAGAAACATTGGCAATGATCCCTATGAAGATTTTAGCCACATCTGGGCTATGAATCAAAAATGAAATATAAATTGTTAATCATCCTTTCATATATTTGGCTATGTAATAAAAAACAAATACAGGAATCCAATGATTTTTACTATTTTTTCCCTCACTTTTGGTGGTGATCCAAAACCTCCAAAAACACTTGAATTTTCAACTTTTTATTTTTCATTTCGCCAGTTTAAAAGAAAAAAAAAAGGCTGTGTGGGCATCAACTTTAGAGCACACCTGCTGGTACATTTTGATTTCATGAAAGTGGTGAAATTTTTTTTTGAAAAGATACATTTTATGTGTCAAAATCCTTTTTTTCCCAACTTTTTTCTCTTTTTTCTTTTTTTGGCCAAAGTAATAAAGATTCACCACCCCAAAAGTTCACTAGGCATAAACTGGAGGTGCTTTTGTTTCTTCTTTTATTTTAATATTCCAATTCTTCCCCTATTACAAAATCCAATGCAAAAAAAAAATCATTTAAAAAAAGACGCAACCCATGTAGATTATGATGAAGTAAGTATTCATCAAATATATTGAGAATTGAACATTTTTCAAAACTATTTATATTTGCGGATTCTTTCTCCACAATGTTAGATGTGTGAAGATTTTAACCATAGAATAATTTGGAAATCTTTTGGAATAATTTAGAATACTTTATTTCTCAATATGGAATTTTCAAATTTAATTAATTATCCAATAGACATACATGGTTGAAGCTATCCTTATAGCATAGAAGTTCCTTCTACAAACCCTAAACCCTAAACCCTTGCATAGATTGTTTAGGGTTTAGGGTTTGTAGCAACAGTCGAAGTAATAACACAAGTTTTAATTCATTGCAAAGCTTTGAAAGTAAGATTACAATGACATAGGTTACAACTTTTTCTATTCATCGGAGTGAAAGGTAATAACATTGATCTACAAACTTTTGTGCAATATTAGAAGGGAAAGGTGTCAAGGAAAAGATGAAGATACGAAGTTGTGTTAAAACATGGCCATATTAAAAGTGTTGTAACACTTGGTTGTAAAATAATAAGACTTTGGATTGATTTTTGTTTCAAGTACTTCTCAATGGTTATTCTTCAAAATAATAACAATCATAAGAAGATTTGCGAATTTATGTTAATAGAATATGATGTTTAGTGATTTTCATTTATGTGGAATTCATCCTTAAACGTCAAGTCAAACCAATTTGGTCCACCTTTTAGTGTATTTTTTGGCTTTTTGCGATGTTTAGGGGTAAATGTAAATGGATCGAAGTTAGACATGTGTGGTCAAACATATTTCCCTATTTTTTTTTGAAATAACAAGAATCATTAAAAGAGTTTGTTTAATGTATCAAAAAGTTAAAACCTATCTAGGCAATATAACAAGTGATTTTCAAGACTCGTATTTGAGAACAGATCCTTATGCATAAATAGGTGGATATTTATCTTTAAAAATGAACTCAAGTAAATTGGTGATTGAAGTTATTATTTTAAGAGTGAAATTAATAATAGATGGGTCTAAATTCTTTTAAAAAAATTTGATACTGGTATTTTGTATGGTTAAAAAGCCAAAAAAAAAAACTTATCCAACCCATAATGGGAAAAAAATAAATAATAATAACAACAGGCCAACACTGGTTAATACAAAAGAGTCAGAGCATTTTTGTGGGTGCATTGCACAACATGTTTTGAATGAAGATTACTATAGACTTGTTCAAAAGCTCAAGAAAATGGCTTTGGCTCAATAGTTTTGTTTGAGCCCAAAGGGAGCTCTTAGGAGTTTTTTTTTTCCCCATATTTGTGATGTAGCTGAATTGGCGATCATTCACAATGTAATTTAATCAAATTTGGCTATAAGTGAGATAGGAAAAATTGAAAAAATTTTGTGATTCCTTCACATTTTTGGCTACATGCTAGAACCCAATAGAGAAATCTGGAGATATTGCAAAAAAAAAAGAGTAAAAATTTGGCGACTAATTGTTTTTAAAACACAAATTGTTAGCCATTTTGGGAAAAGGAAAAGAGCCAACTCGCTAAATTTAGCCATAGAAAAAAAAAAGGCTGCCCGCCCGTGTGTACGAGAGATTAGGAAAGAATGAGAATTTGTTACTTACGGGCGTGAGCGAGGGGAGCGAAGAACTCTCGTCGTCGACGGTGGTTGCCATCGCTGTCGCTCGTTTAGCCGCGCCACAGTTTTCGCGGATTCCGTGCCCGATTAAGGCGGAGAGTGAGACGATGATCAAGCAGGAGCAGTAGCAGCAGGCATCATTAAATGCGAGGAGCCAGAAAATCCAAAAAATCCGCGGGACCAACAATTTATTAGAGCAGCCCCACCAGGGGCTCAGTGCGGGACTCTGCAAAACAAAAATTCTCACATCCAAGTTTAGTTATTTACTTCTCTGCAACCCCGCCCATAAAACTGAAATTGGGACTGCAAATAGGTGGCGCCGACTGATACAGGAGCATAATTTTTTACAACGCTGTTTGGCACCTTTTTTTTTTCTCTTTTTTTTGGTTCTTCCTTTTTTGTCCTTTTTTCGCTTTGCGATTTCATCGTCTTCTTTATCCTCCTGCATTTCTCGCTTCCGGTCTCTGGAATCTCCCCCCCGCGCCCCCCATCTCTCTCTCTCTTTCTTTTCTTTTGCTTTTCAACGATTTTTCCTCTTTATCTTGCTGTTGCTGTTTGTCTTCCTCCTCCTCTCTCTCTCTCTCTTTCTCTCTCTACTCTTCCAGTTACCATCACCTCCTTATCGAGTTCATCTTTCTCTCGTGGAACAAGAAATTGCGTTTTTGGTTCCTTCGTCGAGGCAGCAAGTTGCTTCGGGATTTCTCAATGATGATGTTGCCAGTTGAGTTTTGATCACCGGAAAGAAAAAGAAAGCCTCCAATTCAAGGTGCTTTTTCTTGCTCGGAAGTTCTTCCCTGTTTTTTTTCTCCTTTGAACATTGTCATTTAGACCTGCATTGCAATCATCTTTTTCCTGCTTGTGATTTGTCGTCGTCATTTTGGTTCTGATTCATGACTGTGATGTTTGCTCCTTCTTCGTTCTTTTTATTTTTCCTATTTCTTCTTCAATCTCTCTACATTATCGTGTGCATTTTTCTCTCCTTGCGCTCTTCCTCTGTTATCCGCTCCTCTTTATTAGTGTTTCTCTTTCCTTCTACTTCGCTTTTGTTTTGTTTTGCTCCGTAAGCAGCAGCAGATTTGTGACGCAACAAGAAGGCAAGGGAGCTGGAATCCTTTAGTTTTTTACACTAGTCTCCACTTTTCTTTCCGCTGCGTGTTCCCGCCAATTTTTCCTATGTGTGTGGTACATGGAGCTTGGACAGATGTCGCAATCAGCAATGCGACAACCTCCATTGTCAATTCTTCTCTCTTTTCCGCTGTTTCCGTCGCTGATGGATCCGTTGTTACGTACCCGGGACATCATCTTTTGTTTTATCATTTTGTCTCAGCTCGTGAGCGCATTCCTTTTGTAGGGAGGGAGTGCCAAGACGCGCAAATGTACGCATCTGTGTGAGCCGGCGCTGAGTTTTTCGTACCTGTTCCATACACACTCTTCTGACAGGCAGTCTGTACCGCACTACTTGCTCCAGCTTCTTCCTCTTCAAACGTAGGCCGACTTTATATCAGCAGACTCCATCATCATCATCATCAGAAGAAATCTTTCTTTTCTGCGCGCGCTCGTATTCTTATTACAAAATAGCGCCTTTTCACGAAATATCACAAAGTGCGTCGTCACCAAAAGGAATTGACTACGCATATTCCTCCTCCTTTTGGCGATGAAGCTGATCGCGAAGGTGTCCGCTCGAAGCTTCTTACTTGGAGTGTGGTCCAGCGAGGAAGTAGTAGGATGTAAGTCCTAATAGTCCATAAAATCTTCTTCTTCTTCTTCTCTGCTGCTGTTTTTTCCTTTGCGGGTGAGATGTCTCAAGGTCTTCTCCAGGAGTAGTAGTAGCGAGCAGCAGCTCTGTAAGCCTTTGTTGTGCTCTGACAAATGACTGTGGAGAAACTGTAATAAGATTTGGGGTTCTCGACAGCTTCATTTTTCTCAACTTCTGTGACTTCTTCTATATCCGTCTCTCTCTCTCCCCTCCCATCTGCCACTTTTATGTATGTTGGAGTGTGTGGTCTGCTGCTACAAAGTTTTGTTTTCTGGTACAGTCTCCTTTACAGAGTAAGTACAGCAGGAGGATGCGAAGGCTGCTGGGGAATTGATGAGCCTCATCATCTGTTTCGAAAAATCTTTGATTTCCATATCTATCTTTCTGTCTTATCTTTTTCGTTGAGTATCTGCTGCTATGACTGGCTGCTGGTCTGGTCTCATACCAAGATGTTTTTTTGGCTGCTGCAGTTGCCTCCTTCACATAGTAAAACCCATTGCAGTAGTTGAAGGCGCCGAAAATTCAAAATGAGAGTTGCTGTGGTTGGAGTGGGTGTGGCCGGTCTTGTAGCTGCACGCACTCTGGCTCTGGCTGGGGTGGATATTGTGCTGTATGAAAAGGAAGATTACATTGGTGGACATTCCCGCACTGTCCACCATGAAGGCATTGGTCTTGATACAGGTTTCATGGTCTTCAACAGGGTATGAGAGAGTATCATTTCCGGCTTCTATCAAATTGTTTCTTTGATGTCTGTGACCCCCCCCCCCCTTCAGATTTCTGTTGAAAACTCCACTTTCATTCATCATTTTGTGTCTGACATAGCATTCTGTGGTTTTTTAGGTCACGTACCCCAATATGATCAAGTACTTTGAAGAAGTTGGGGTGGAGATGGAGACCTCAGATATGTCATTTTCAGTTAGCTTGAATTCAGGAAAGGGTTGTGAGTGGGGCAGCAGAAGCCTTGGAGGGCTCTTTGCACAAAAGCGCAATATTTTGAATCCGTATTTCTACCAAATGATCCGTGAAATAGTAAAGTTCAAAGATGATGTGCTTAGGTACCTTTCCGTCTGTCAAGCTACTCAGCACTCTCCTCAATTGCACTCTATGTCTGACCGAGACTACATATTCTACATTCATCTCTCTTGAGAAACAAAAGTTGCACCCTTCAGATTTGAGATTTCTCTAATGTTGCTATTTTTGTCAGGACTACATTTGTCATGTATGTTGGCTGACACTGCGAAAACATGAATGTTAGGTATTTGGAAAATCTGGAAGAAGGAGATGGTCATTCTGAAAGAAAGATTGAGACTCTGGGGGAATTTTTAGACTCGCACAAATACTCACAGAAATTCCGTGAGTGCTACTTGGTATGTTCAGTTAACCCCAACTTTCCTGGTTCGTTATGAATCTTATCTGCAAGTGCACTGTCGGAAGTTGCATGGGGAAATTTTCCGCTTAGCTAGGATTGATAGGGCAGTTTCTGGGATGGTTTATGATGCTGGGAGTCAGGTACCTGTTTGTGCATCCATATGGTCATGCCCATCAGAGGTCGTACTTGGGTTTTCGGCTGCATCTATTCTCACATTCTGCCGGAATCACCACCTCCTTCAGGTATTATTCTTTGTCCTGTGTCATGTCAGTGGCTCAAAAACATTGTTAGGAAAATTCTATTTGTCCTTTCTTCACTGTTGAGGATCCTTATCTAGCTTTTTCTGAAGGCATTTTGACGTGATCTTGCAGAACATGGCCATTAAAGATATCTGAGGATTGCAATGTTGTATTAATTGTCACCTGGCTGATGCAGTTGTTTGGCCGCCCACAGTGGCTTACGGTCAAGGGCCGCTCTGAAACATATGTATCAAAGGTTGGAACTGGGCACTTTCTTGTTCCCATTCTATGTATTTCATGTTGCCTATGCATGTGTCCTGGAGAATGGGTCATTAAATTGACTCAGTTGTTTTGAAGATGGGATGGGATGGTCTTGACTTTTAAAACTGATTCATCTCTGGTTGCAGATTATTGCAGATCTGAAAGCAGTAGGCTCACAAATTCTGACTGGAACTGCTGTTACTCACATCACCACTACATCTCAAGGTATGTCACTTGTAACACAAATGGAAGCTCACTCTTCGTTGTGCAGGAGTATGGGTTTTGGAAGTCCAACTGCTGTGGAAATCAGAGGTTTGTATCCAATCTTAAATGCTGGGACTTAAGGGCTTTTGAGACCTTTGGGGGGAGGACTCAGCAAACCATGGTATTTAGTCATGCAACTATAATGTATCCAGCCACGTCAGGGATGCAGCAGCTGAAAAGACTCTCAAGCTTGTCTGACCAATGTAAAAATTCAGTAAGAGTCTATACACAGCACAGTGCACATATGGTCAGTTGTGAGAGATTCAGTCTACTCACAACATTGCTTTGGAGTGAACTTCAATCATCAATTATGTATCTCTGTCCTTACAGTGGGCCTCATGAGCCCCAATCTTCTCTTATACGGTCTCTATTCCACTGTGGTCCTTGCTCTGAGCCAGACTCCTGTATATATTGCAGCTCAGGGCCTCTCAAACTATCATGGGTTGCTCGGTCAGACTTGTGACAGCATTTGATTTGGCGTTAACTCCCACAAAGTTGAAGTCCTGGGAACTCAGGAACAGGAACATAGACTAGATTGAATTTTTTTGGGGAAACTCTTATTAGTTGGGTTTATCAGACCTGTAGGAATTTATGTTAACACTATTCAGAAAACAGATTACTCTCAGTTGTCAGATGGAACTTGGCTCTGATGGCCTCCAGTTTGGGCATGCACCCATGCTTCTTTGCAAAATTAGTGATATAATATCACTTGACTGCAGGCATTCAAGTAGAGGATGAGAATGGTGGAGTTCAGATGTTTGATAAGTGCCTTGTGGGTGCACATGCACCTGATGCCCTGCAAATGCTGGGAGATGAGGCAACATTTGATGAACGTTGCATTCTTGGTGCTTTCCAATACAGTGCTAGGTACATTGATCATTGCAAGGGGGTAGCTATGAATTAGTTATCCTGCTGGTTGCTATTTTCATGCTTCTCAGATTCACAGATTATTGGTGGATATTCAAACTTATCAACAAAGTAATCTTTCCTGATCTCTTGTGTTCTAATAGTGTCTACTTTTCATACCATTTCCTCAGTCTATATGGGCCATCGTTACATGCTCATTTACTGCTTGGTTGGGTTCTTGTAGTGAAATATATCTCCACCGGGATACGGAGCTGATGCCCAAGAACCCAGCAGCATGGACTGCATGGAACTTCTTAGGTGACATCAAGGGTCATGTGTGTGTGACATATTGGCTCAATCTTCTTCAGGTCAGGAGTGTTTGGAAGCAAGCCACCTCTACTCATCACCATTCCTTGTTCCCAGTTAGTGGGGGTGTGACTGAGCTTGAGTGGCCATGCCAGATCTGATCTGAACTTTGAAGTCAATTACCCTTGGCTGAAAATAGTCTTGGGATGTGTGACTTCCCAAGATAGCAGTGCCACAAAGACCTATAAGCTGACCTTGAAGGGGGGCAACACCCTAGTGATGCCATGGAAGGGTATCTCAGTCATACTCTCTCTGCACATCTTACCACCAAATTTTTACCCCCTTATTCACATTGCACTAAGCACACCAAGTATTTCTTGGTCTCATGGAGCAATTGAGTATCTTGTGCATGGCAGACTGAAAAATCCAGTCCTGCATTGAGTACTTGTCCTTTGGTTTGTGCTGTCTGTAAGATGTTGATTATTGTTTTTCTTCACAGAATCTGAAGATCAAAGGGCTGCCTTATCTTATCACTCTGAATCCATCCCAAGAGCCAAAGCATATTGTGGATAAGTGGTACACAAGTCATCCAGTACCTTCTCCTGCAGCAGCTGCAGCAGCAAAGCAATTTGATAGAATTCAGGGAAAACGGGGCATCTGGTTTTGTGGAGCCTATCAAGGTAGATAACACACTGCAATTCTTTGCATTAAAATCAGGAAGTTGCCAAAGTTGGTGAAACAATCAAAGCTTTTCATACCTGAGTGAGGCAACAGTCTGCATTGCAGTGGTCCTTGGTGGGCAATCTGCCACATTATTTTGCACAAGTACAATATTCTCTTCTGGTTCTATTTTCTTATTCTTGTTCAATTATTTCACTGAATTTGATTCTTGTTGTGGTGACTGCTTGTATGGTTTCAGGATATGGATTTCATGAAGATGGTTTTAAGGTACAGTCCAGAATTCTCTTCTAGTCTGCTGGATAGTCTATAGAAGATGCTGGAACTGAGTGGAATCTTGAATATCTAGCCTACGTGCTAAAAACTCACTTACTGAACTGTATGCTTGATGATGGTTGCAGGCAGGGCTAGAAGCAGCAAATGGGTTGCTGGGTGCAGAGTTCATGCCACTGCCTCTTGTGCCACAAATGTTACCAACATACTTAGAGTCAATCTCCCGGTTGGTTGTCATCAGGTTTCTCAGGAAGTTTGTCTGCACAGGAGAAATTCAGTAAGTTTCCATCTTCTATATTAGATCCTGTAGGAAAATGGCAGAAAATTGGAAGTTTTCCACCATGATTTTCTGGAGGTTTAAAAATCATATGGATATGTATGGACACATTGTGGAAGTCATGAATGTTGTTTGGCTCATGTTTTGTGGTGGGATGTAAATCTTCAGATTGCTGGAATCTGGTGGAACTATATTCAACTGCATTGGTGATGAGAAGGGATGCGCTCTGAGTTGTAAACTGCGCATCATTCGTCCTGCCTTTTATTGGAAGGTCAGAACATGCCACCTTATATACTAGAATCATGGGCCAGGTTTACCTACAGGATTAATGTTTCACTTGGAAGTAGTGTTGTCCCCAATTGTTGACAGCTCCTAGAGGGATTCTTCACATAAGGGTGCATGGAAGCCCAATTGAAATGTTCAATGTGGCCTGTTGGAAGGACAGATTGCCACGAGGCAAGACTTGGGGTTGGCTGATGCTTATGTGGACGGAGACTTCACTTGTGTTGATGAACAAGATGGGCTTCTTAGTTTCCTGCGGGTATGGATTGCAGTATACTTCTGAAAATGACATCTATAAAAAAGTTGCTGATGTCTTGGTAAATGTAGACCATGCTGGACGTGGGTATCCTTTATGGAGATGGTTTACATTTCTACTTTTAACGCAGATTATGATTGCAAACCGAGATATCAATCGACTGTCTGCAGGGCAATCATTTCAAAACAGGTTATTCAGCTGCCATCCATATCTGATTTGAGTATTTCCTAGAATAAATAAAAATATTTTCTTTCAAGCTCACTTGGAGCAAAGGAGCCTTAATTTGATTGGTGTAATCAAGGCCTATATTAGCTGTGACTTTTATCTAGCTTCTGTGGTGATAACTTGTTCATAAATATTGCAAGCCAAGCTTATCAAGGGTGGAATCCAATGACTGCAAAGTTCCATTGTGCTTCATGCCTCAGAAAACTTCTTGATTCTTAAGTGTGGTTTCAGATTTTAAATTCCTAATGATGGTCTGTATAGGAGGGGCTGGACGAGACCACTTTTGCTTACCTCAGCAATGGATTCAGCCATATCCTACTTACGACATTTACTGCGCAGCAATACATTGACAAATTCGCGCAGAAACATTTCTCAGCACTATGACTTGGTACAAATTTTCTTCTCTCTGCCATTTTGTTGCTGTCAAATGGACATCCTACACCAGAGTGACATGAGAAAATGTCATTTTTTTGTGGTACTTTTGTGGGTGTCAACCCACATTTTCTGCAAGACTGAACTGGAGCCACGAAATCCTGAAATCTCAAATATTGAATGTGTTTCTGTGGAAAGCTGGCAAGAATCTTCTGTGTATTTTGATTGCAAATTGCTGTGCCATTATGGAAGGGTTGTCATCCTGAGCAACTCCCAAGTACAGGAGGTTGTTCTCATTAGAGTAATTGAGCTTTGTGTCTACAGTAAATTAAAAATGAGACCTGCTTAAGTCCCTCGACCTTGTAAATGAAACTTTGACAGTTAGCATCATAGAGATCATGAAGTTTTGAAGTATGTTCACATTGTGTGGTGGTTGCAAACATATGAGTTTTCTCATGGATTGCCAAAGTACTGACGTATTGTGATGGGTGAATAGAGCAATGACATGTTCTCACTATTCCTTGATGAGACAATGACATATTCATGTGCAATTTTCAAGGTGTGTGACTGATTACTTTCCACTATTGTGTTTCTCTCTTACCTCATATGAGAGGAGGCAAGCAAATATTGGTTTATGATCACTACAGTAACCTATTATAATCAGGGATCCAATGCAAAGCATGATGAGGGCCATGGAGATAGAGAGAGACAGAAAGAAACTGCTCTGGTGTGGTCCATTTCTATATGCTTGAAAGAATGTGAGTGAGTGGGGGTTCTGAGTGAGGGTGAAATTGCTCAGGTGTTACTGGAATGAACATGATATTGCTGCACTGTGGTGCAAAGGATCTGGCTCGGTTGATGTAAGTGGTATCTCTAATATCTTACTTTCTGGTACAGGGACCTGAAGAGCCTTTGCTGGATGCACAGATGCGGAAGATCAATCACTTAATTGACAAGGTGTAGTCCCTGCAACTGCCTTCTTTACTGGCTTTTCCAGCTTTGTGTGTTTCTTGGCCTAGGCTTGGTTGTCCTTTATCTCTTCATCTATCATTACCATGTAACACAATATTTGTTCTGGTTACATGTGAATCAAAAGCATGGCATTGTGAGTGATGCTAATTTGGTAGATTGTATCAAACAGGCACGTGTAGAGAGCACTCATGAGGTGCTAGAGATAGGCTTTGGTTGGGGAGCTCTTGCAATCCAATTGGTACGTCGCACTGGATGCCGTTACATTGGCATAACTCTCTCCAAGGAGCAGCTCACATTTGCACAGGCTATGGTCAAGGAGGCTTGCCTAGAGGTTCTGGTCTTACGTTTCCATACCTTTTTCTCCTTTTTCACAAAGACAACACATCTGAATTTGTCCTATGCATATGCCTTTGAAGTGGTGCCCAGCAACATTGTACCTTCATAGGACATCCAAATTCATCATGAGCGGGTGGGGTTGTCAAACTGCAGGACAAAATCACTTTTCAGTTGTGTGATTACCGATCAGTGCCAGGCTACCATAAGTACAACCGGATCATTTCTTGGTGAGTGGTTTTATCTGGCTTCTTGGTCCATGGCTTGCTATGACTAGATTAATGGGCAGAACTTTACGGCCAGACGTTTTTTCCTTGAGATGCACAGATTTTGTGCAGTGGTGAGCTAGACCAGAACTGGTTGAATCTCTGTGGCATGATTATGCATGGTAGTCAGCAAGTGTATCTGGCATTATGTACCCAGCAGTGTCTGCACTTGTACTTTGCAGTGAAATGTTGGAGGCTGTGGGACATGAGTTCTACACAGAGTGGTTCAGACGATGTGACCATCTTTTGGCCAAGGATGGGCTTCTTGTTGTCCAGGTCCTTACCACTTTCTATCTTCTCTCAACAACCCAGATGCTGATGTAGCATGTGTGTAAAAATGTATGAAAGTCTTGAGGTCTGCCAGAACTGGCAAATTGAGAAGGGTGGTCTTTACCATTTGATGCTCTGCTCATGTGATTCTGCAACTCTTTGCACTAAGGGAAATTTTTCTATTGGGTTGTTGTCAAACAGGTAATATCAATGCCCGAAGAGAGGTATGACGAGTACCGAAGAAGCTCTGATTTTATCAAGGAGTACATTTTTCCTGGTGGTTGTGTTCCTTCCTTCAGCACTCTCACTTCAGCCATGAGTGCTGGCTCCACATTTTGGTACTCATTTCTCCTAGGCATCTGTAATTGATGTTTTGGTATTTCCTGTCAATGTATTAGTAGTTGCATTTTGTAGTCATATGCACAAATGCTCATGCAGCATCACTATAAGTCAATGATCAGCTCATCTATAGTTCTATGTGGGTTGACTTAAATGCTAAGGATGGAGAAGTTTTCAGTACAGTTATGAAGATACCGGTCTATGCCTTGGGGTGGCATTGCCAAAATTACATTGTCTGTGTTATATTTCCCTGAAGTTTTATGATGCACGTGCTGATGACTATTCCATGCAATACTTCTAATTGGCAGTGTGGAGCACATGGAGAATATTGGGATTCACTACTGTGAGACTTTGATTCGGTGGCGCAAAAATTTCTTTGCTAATCGCAGGTAGGCACTTTTGGACCCCACTCAATTGGAATTGTGCTCTAGATTTTTATTTGCAACCTCTTCAACTGCTACATGTCTGGAGTAATGGACAGAGATCTGGCATCCACTTGACAGAATTGGTTGAGTTTGTCTCCTCTGATGATGATGTATCTTTTAGTGATCTGAATCTTACTGCAGCCACTTATATTTACCCTTCTGACACTGAAGACAAAAGTTGGAGCTAAGTTGACAAAAGCAACTACTGTGTATTGTTTTGATCAGAAATGCGAATCTATTCTCCATTTTCTAACTAGTATATCGGGAGCTTGGGTGCAGCAAAATTCTGCAGCTTGGTTTCAGTGAGAAATTCATTCGTATGTGGGACTACTACTTCATCTATTGTGCCGCGGGTTTCAAGACATGCACACTGGGAAACCTTCAGGTTCTGTTGTCTCTCCAAATATAATATTGCTTTTCAACAATCTATAAGTGGGGGCAGTCATGGAGTAAATGTATGTGTGGATCTTTCAACATTGCACATGGGCATGTGTCTAGTTGTCAAGATAACTGTCTGCATTGACAGTTCTAGAAGTCATTGACTTGCATGTCTGTCTGTTGAAATGCTGGATTCTTCTGCATACTGAGGACAACATACCCATGTTATGTGGCCGTGCAGATTGTATTTTCAAGGCCTGCAAATGAAGCTGTTCTTGGATGCCCATTTATTAGCTTTCCTACTGCTTGAACTAGGCCACTATCCGTGTCTCAATTAGAGGTACAGAACCTCCTGCAGATTTGCACATTGTTGAATTTGAGCCGTTTTTTCCTCAACAGGCAATCCCAACAAACTTTTAGCAGAACTGAGAAAAATTCTTATTTATTAAGCCAGTAGAAAGCTCTCAATATCTTGGTTCAATTTCCACCCCATTGGTTAACCCTTCTGTTACCTTTAAACTATTCATTTGTAACGTAATGCTCAATGGAGCAAAATCGTTGTGGATCTTAGGGTTTAGGGTTCACTTTCTCGGTTGCCAGATCTTGATGTCTGTCTTGACAGCCAAAAAGCACTGGCTTCTTTATGCCTAAAATCTGTCTGGACACCGAAGTGTTCGGTGTGATAGTTTTGTTTAAAAGAATGTAATATCTTGAAGATCTGAACGAGTCCATTGGCCCTTCCCTTCGCACTGCTGCTGAAGCCATGAAGATGTAAGTCCAGTTCTCAAAACACAAGATGAAGTCCGCAAAAGTGACTACCATAGTCAGTTTTCTAATCACAGTATGTTCAACCTTCATCGCCATAGACTAGGGGTTACATAGGGGGACTATTAAGGGGTTATGTATAGGGTTACCTAGGGTTTATTTGGGTTCTTAGCTAGGAACTTCTTAAGTTAAAGGATACCTAGGGGTGTACTTGTGGGGTTACATAGGAGGTTATTTAGGTTTTTACATAAGGGTTTCTTAAGTTAAGGGATACTTGTGGGGATACTTGTGGGGTTATGTAGGAGGTTATTTTGGGGTTACCTAGGGGCTATTTAGGTTTCTAGTTAAGGATTTTCTAAGAGATATTGTTAAATCACATAGGGATTATTTAAGGGTTACCTAGGGTTTATGTAAGAGATTTTCTTAAACTAGGGGTTATTTAAGAGATTACCTAGGGATTTCTTAAATTAGGGGATTTACCTGGGGAATTATTTACGGGGTCACATAATGGAATGTTTATTAATGACTATGTAATGGTTTAGCTAAGTTAAGGATACTTAGTTATTATTTATTAGGTTATTTAGGTGAAGTGCTACACGGGGTGTTACATAGGGCCTACCTAGGTGTATATAAGGTTACCAAAATCATATTGCAAACCCTTAATCCCTATCCCCCTTCCTAAACCCAAAACCAAATGCACAATTCAAAAAAATTATTTTCAACCTTGTGTGAAAGGGTAAATCATAACTTTTGCTTCGAACTCATAACCTTTGTTTTATGGGTGGGGATTATATAAATAAGAACACCTCCCATTCATTTTTTCTTTTTCATTTTTCACTTGTGGTTTTCTTGCTTCGAGAAGATGGTTTTGTCTTCAAGCCATAATTTTAGTTTTATGAGAAAATAGTTATAATTAGTTATCCTTAAGTGATGATAATATGAAACAAGATATGTTTGTAGACATGATAGAAAGAAACAATATGCTCTGTTTAATACCAATGAATTGGAGGAGGGCATGAGTCAATGAGTGAATTCATGTGTGGGAGTTCAAGATGTGTTTATTATTATTCAAGCAATACCATGATTTTTCAAGACTTTCACTCATTTCATTTTGGCCAAGTTCCATGAGTTGGCATTACTAATGGTCCTCACCATTGCAGACCATGCATGATCTTGGAATAAAAATATACATGTCACAAAACCCTTCTGATCTGATAGAGTTCTAGCAGGGACTACAATACAAGTTTTTTGAGAGAATTAAAGGCTTATGGGTAACAACTAACATCCATTTTGGATCCCTGGGTGGTGCTGGCTGACCAAGCTAGCAACTAAAGTTTGAACCAGTGTTGGCTTTTGTTTGGTTTTTAGGGGCACCATTGAGTCTAGGTTTATAGTTTTTCTAAAACCTAAGAACCTTTGATTTCTGGTTTAAAGAATAGTCTTAAAAATTAAAACATCTATGTTCTAAGGGTTGAGTCCTTTATGAGACCTATTGGTTTTAGGTTCAAGGCGAGGTCGATTTTAGGGTTCTGCTTGAGACGAGATGCCACGACTCCCAAATTGAGATGAAATAATGTCACAAAATCTTGCTGAAGAAGAGAGCACCAAGGTGCCATTTTGGCATTCAAACTTTTCACAAGCTTTCTTTATTAAAAAAATCCAGATCATGAAGAAATCTTTCTTGGGTCACAAAACTAGTGACCCAACAATGTTATCCAAATGCTCAAAAGCTTCCCAGTGGACTTATTGAGCTATAATATCATTTTTTGTTCTCTCACTACTTGCACACTTGATTGCGTTGCAAAAGGCTGCAATGTATTGTAAACTAAGCACACACAAGCCCGTTGGAACTATGAAAATTTTAAGTATTCGAAGAATTCAGCAACAAAAGGAGAATGAAGAGTTTAATAAGGTTGGCTCTATGCTCGGTTTTTTTCTTCAAAGACACTTGGGTCTACATGGTGTGCAATCTCAATTAGGACCCTAACCCCTACCACTTTTGTGCCCAAGATCCAACATTTAGGAGAGCAATCTGGAGGTAAAACTCTATGCTTCTACTTTAACCTTGATCTTCTTCAAAGATCTCTTGGAATTAAGAACTAGCTGGCCTCCAGAAACACGTCTTTAACGGTCTTCTATAAATTGGGACATTGAACAAGGTCATCGAAAATAGTGTATATGTTTTTTTTGGATTCCAAATACAAAGAAAAAAAGAATGGCGTTTCCCAAAACAATCTCATGCAATTATGTTGGGAGTATATACGTATCACTAGCAGATTGAACTGTTTCAGTTTCCATCCTTTTTCATCCAATTGGGGTTTCATCTATGATGGCATGTCTTGAATTTGGTCTATAGAGTGACTGACAGTGGCTGGGATCCCTGGCAGGATCTTGTCAATGCAAGAAACAACCCAGAGGCATGTATATTGATTCAGGAAATATGGTTTTCCTTCATTTTGGAACATCAACTGAAGTCTTGGACCACTTATAGGATGACAAGGGTGGATGATTACCCCGGAACTATTTCACTGCCAGCCCAAGCTGTGGTACATGTGATGTAGCGCCATCTGCAGTCATCCTTGTTGCAGAACTTCGACAGGGAGTTTCAATTGGAGCTGGAAGTTTGGTTTTTGATTGCACGCTTAATAGTTCCATGCAGATAGGTGCTCACTGTGTGGTCACAGGGGTTCATTCCAGCAACCAATCAAGACCATCAAAGCATGTTTTGCTGGATTCACTGCCTTTGGGAGGTGCCAGTTTCAGGTGAACTAGTGGACTCCTGGGTGACGCTATGTTGTGGCATAAATGACAACCCAAAACTTCCAAAAGATTCTGGAGGGACTTTTTGTGGGCAATTATGGGACACGTTTTTGGCCAAACGTGGAATTTCTGGTGCAGATCTTTGGGGCAAGGCTCCTGCAATAATCTATGGTATGCAAAGTTATTTCCAGTTGTAGCCAAACATGATGGCAAAAATGGTCCTAGAGGTATACAAGGCATTGATATTGCCATGTGGCTAATGGGTGTCTGGCATGAAGGAACAGATCATAATCAGACTATGCTCAAGCATTGGTAATCCTTGACAGAACGTGTAAGCTTGCAAGATATCCATAACTGCATTGATTTCAAGCAAATGTACTATGATGTGAATACACACTGGGCTACATTGGCTGTTGGGTTTGCTAGGGCAAGCAATGAGCATTGAAAGTGGTCAAATGGACCATAATCTTGCAAAACTTTGTCAAGTTATTGTACATGGAAACACTAAACAGGGGAGTGAGATATGTGTGGAGTTAGCAGCTTCATGTTCAGAGCCATTGGCAGGGCATCT